>Ga0075467_10001061_pt1 | contig 22723 bp, 24 predicted proteins | sample DEB08_DNA_9_FD_75067 | JGI IMG/M metagenome (GOLD analysis project Ga0075467, IMG submission 75067) | Aqueous microbial communities from the Delaware River and Bay under freshwater to marine salinity gradient to study organic matter... | ecosystem: Environmental > Aquatic > Marine > Coastal ... | reverse complement strand
GTGTTTCTCCTCAGTCTTTTAGCGGGCTTTGTCAGCTATCAGGTGCCGGAAGCCATCTTCTTTGCGATTATTATTCTAGCAACCTTATTGCTTAGCGCTAAATTTACCGCGAAAAGTTTAGCGGCAATCATCTTGGGTTATGGCGCGGCAACTTATTTTGTGGTAGCGGTAGAAGGCTGGTTTGGCGTAGATGTTTTTACGAGCTATAAGAATTCTCTCTCTGCCTTAAGCTTTGGCTTGCCATCGGTAAGTTGGATTGATAATTACGGTTTATTGATTTGGCCGATGCTAGCTATTTTTAGTATTCTAGTCCTTTTATCATTTAAGAAGCGCTTAAATAATTTGCAAAGGAAGGTAATCGATTTATGGGTAATTCTAGTGATATTGCTAATCCTAGCAAGCTTCAGTTTGGGTAATAAAACCTTTTGGCTCAGTATGCTTGTTTATAGTATTGCTTATGCTTTATCTTTAACAATTGAAGCCGTACAAAACCGCTGGGTGAAAGATTCCATTTACCTACTAGTATTGCTTTCCCTTTATTCGATATTTCTAATAACCTGAGTTTGACGTGAAATTTGGCCTCAGATTAATAGGGCAGGCTTACTCTTTGCCGTCAGTCAGATTTTTAAGCATCCTGCTTTTCCGAATCATCCCCTAAAAAGAGCTTCTTTAATTCAGTGGCTTCAGAAGGATCCATCTTACCCGAAAGAATAAGGGCTAACTGTCGGCGTCTCATTGCACCTTCGTAGCGATCTTTTTCAATCTTCGTCTCGGGTTCAATTTGCGGAATATTAATAGGGTTACCTAATTGATCAACCGCTACAAAAGTGTAAATAGCTTCATTTGCTTTAGACTTCTTTCCTGCGATAGTTTGATCTTCGATAAAAACATCAACAAATACCTCCATACTGGAGCTAAAGGCCCGAGAAACTTTGGCTTCTAAAGTTACGATCGCTCCTTGTGGAATAGCTTGATTAAAGGAAACATTGTTTACCGAGGCGGTTACTACAATACGGCGACAATGGCGATGAGCAGCAATAGCGGCACAACGATCCATCCAGCTTAAAAGCTGGCCTCCAAAAAGATTTTTCAAGTTATTGGTATCGTTCGGAAGAACGATTTCGGTCATTATTGTAAGTGAATCAGAAGGAGTTTTTGCTTTCATTGCCAAATTTTCGGCAAAGCTACATCATTATAATGCGTTAAGCCATGCTCCCGCTGCTACATCACGTTTAATTTTTGTTAAGCTTTCACTAGCCGCATCTGCACTTGGGAAGGAACCAATAGCAACACGATTTAATCGACTGCTTTCGCTTAGGTAAGCATCGAAACCTTGCGCTTGTAACTGCGATACATAGTTTCGTGCATTGTTAACATCCGAAAATGCACCAACAATAATTTGGAAGTTACCCGCTTTAGCCGGGCGGTTTACCGCACTAACAATAGGCTTAACGCCTTTGGCACTTTCTATTTTAGCGTTTGTTTGGGCCACAAGCTTGGGCATCGTGCTGCGAGTTTCAGCACTGCTTTGTTTTTGGCTATTAAGCTTTCTCTGATTTAAACTTGAGTAAGGGTTGCCTCTTTCCGTTTCTTCAAAGTTATCCTGAGACAGAGAGTCTGGACGTTTTTTAACATTATAGAGAGGTTTCTCGGCAAAAGCGTTATAATCGTAATTAAAAGGAGGCACAGTTATAACCTTTGTTTCCTTACCTGGCTGCTCAGTAATAGTTTCACTTCTTTTTACCACCGCAGGTTCAACAGTCTCTACCACTCGACTATTAGTTTCAACTATCGCTTTTTCAATTGACTCGGCTGCAATTTCAGTAATAGCGGGCTCTTCAGCATATTGAAGGCTTTGGTCTACAGTACTTTCTGTTTCAACTTCATTTAGAATATCATCTTCAGGGCCAAAATTCTTATTGAGCTTCTCAGCTTCTTCAAAGCCTAGGCTCGCAGACTCCTCAAGGCTAGCTTCATCAATATATTCATCTGCTGGTTTATTGGTTTCGAAAATATCGAGAACAAAGCCAGACACATTATTAAAAGTTTCTCTTTCTTGGGTGTAGTAATAACTGCCAACGATAAGCAGAGCTGCTACTGGTCCTAGCGTGGCCACCCACTTGAGCCAATTTGTTTTAGAGGGTTCTTTAGTTCCTTCGGCAGTAGATTTAACTCTGTTAGTGAATTTTGTACCTTGATGTTTTTCAATCGCTTTACTCACCGACTTTTTGATCTCTGCCTCTCTCTCCATTGCATTTGCTCTAAAAATGTTGAGACCGTATGAGTGAAGGTCGTAGTTAATATCATGGGCTGGGTTAAACTGAAGTTTACCCATACTATCCATGTAAAGCCTACCAATGCCAATTAGATTAACTTTTTTGCCAGCGCGTAAGACTTTTTTCCAACTGCGAACAGATATCTCAATGCTTTCTATGGCTTTCTCGTAACTAACCCCATCAACGGCCGCAATATGTTTTGCTAACAATCCATCATTTTCATTTACCCGAGCATTAAAGGCCACTCGCTTGGAAGGAGGGCGCATCATATGCGTTGCAGAATTAATCTCCGCAGGGAAGTACCGCGTTAAGAAAGCCCCAAAATTGGGCACCACAACACATTCGTGATAGTATAATAAATTCCCTAAATGTTGATCAATAGTACTTTGCACGGTCTTTTCTGATAAATGAAGCTAATTGCGAAGTTACAAAAATGCTCCAATTGATAAGCGGTTTTAGACAAAATGCTATATTTAGGCGACCAATAATCTGATTGTATGACGGTAAACCATCCCGATACCCTTTATCGTATCGCATTAAGCTTATGCGATGGCGTGGGTCCGATTTTAGCCAAAAACCTAATAAACACCCTAGGTTCGGCCGAAGCTATTTTTAAGGAAAGCGATAAAGGTCTTGCTGCTATACCTGGAATAAGTAGTAAAGTGCGCGCAAGTTTAAGAGCCCCGCATCCCCTGAAAAGGGCTGAAAAAGAAATGAGCTTTATTGAGAAGAATGCCTTTTTAATGCATTTTTATCAGGACGCTAGTTTTCCTCGGCGCTTAAAACATTGTGCTGATGCGCCAGTAATTATCTATCAAAAAGGGAATCTCAATCTTAATCCTAGTCGATCTTTAGCCATTGTAGGAACGCGCTCAGTAACCGACTATGGGCGGGGTTTTTTAGAGGACTTTATGCCCGATTTAAAGGCCTTCCAGCCACAAGTAATTAGTGGATTGGCTTATGGAGTGGACGCCATTGCCCACCGAGAATCTGTTAATCACAATTTAAAAACTATTGCCGTGGTAGCTCATGGTTTGGATAGTATTTACCCGGCTTTACATCGAGGCCTTGCAGCGGATATTCTCGAAAAAGGTGGGGCTATCATTACAGAGTTTTTAAGTGAATCAAAGCCAGATCGAGAAAACTTCCCCAAGCGAAATCGCATTATTGCCGGTATGAGCGATGCGGTGATTGTGGTTGAAGCCGCCCGCAAAGGGGGTGCTTTAATTACCGCCGATCTCGCCTTTCAATATAATCGCGATGTTTTTGCCCTGCCTGGCCGCTACCGTGATACCTTTAGTGAAGGTTGTAATTTGTTGATTAAAAGTAATCGCGCCAATTTGTTAGAGTCTACTAAAGACATAGAATACATAATGCGCTGGCAACAGAAAGAACAGGTTCAGCAAGCGCAACTACCTCTATTTGATGACATGAGCGCCGAAGAGCAGAGTTTAATTAGTGCTATCGGAGCCGACTCACAACCGAAGGAAATCGAGTGGTTGGCGAATCAGTTAGAATTACCAATGAGTAAATTACTAGTTCAGTTAATGAATTTAGAGCTTAAAGGTCTCTTAGTTAGTATGCCTGGCAAACGTTACAGGCTCGGTTAGAGAAATTAATTTGAGTACCTTCGCCCATAATTTCCTGGGAAATGAAACAAAATCTTAGCCTCTTAATGGCAGAGGATAACGAGATAAATCGCAAGCTAGCCGACCTATTTTTTAAAAAAATTCAGTTGAATCTTGATTTCGCCGTAAACGGTGAAGAAGCGGTTGAAGCCGTGGGGTCTAAGCATTATGATCTTGTTTTCATGGACATAGAGATGCCTGTATTAGGCGGAATCCAAGCCACCCAAAAGATTAACGAAACTCAGGCAAATAATGCGCCTCCCATTGTTGCTCTTACCGCTCATGCCATGCAAGGAGACCGCGAAAGGTTTTTAGATGCAGGAATGACCGATTACCTTACTAAGCCCATTAATGTGGACGAGTTAAAGCGTATTCTCGAAAAGTATGGCAACGATTAATTCAACTCATTTCTCGGGTAAATTTCTCGGTTTGGTTAAACCAATCATTTTAACTTAACTCTAAGCATTTAACAAATGTATTTGGCGCATATTTGTTTTCACTTTACCAAGCAATATTTTTATGAAGAAGCTACTATTATTTTTAGTTATTATTTTTAGCAGTCTTAGCCTTAGCGCTCAGAAGATTAACGGTTCGGCTACCTTTAAAACAGCGGGCTCCATTCCCATGAAACTGGAAAGCGCAGAGATCACTCCTGAGCAGAAAAAACGTATCGAAGAACGCATGTCTAAAGCCATGCAAAAAGAATATACCCTTAGCTTTAATCGCAACGAATCGCTTTACGAAGAGGTGGTAGCTTTAGAGAAAGATGGACAAAGAGGCATGCGTTTTTTAAGTATGATGACTGGCGCCTCGGGCACTTACTACCGCAATTTAAAAGAGTCTACTATCAAACAAGAACAAGATCTTTTCGGAAAACTATTTTTAATTGAAGATTCCATCGAAACCTTAGAATGGAAACTGGGTAAAGAAACCAAAAGTATTGGTAATTATATCTGCAATAAGGCTACCGCAGAACGTGTATTTGTGGTTTCAAAAACAGAGATGATCGAAGGGGAAGTAAAAGATACCATCATTAATGATACCGTAGAAATAGTTGCTTGGTACTCTATGCAAATACCGGTTAGTCATGGCCCCGGGAAGTACAGCGGCTTGCCCGGTTTAATACTGGAAGTGTATGATGGCCAAACCACCGTTTTGTGCACTAAGGTGAGCATTAGTACCACCGAAGCTGCAGAAATAAAAATACCAGAAAATGGTGAGCAAGTTTCTCGCTCGGAGTTTGAAAAAATTAGCCGTGAAAAAATGGAGGAAATGCGCGAAATGTACGGTGGCTCACGCGGTGGTCGTGGTGGCCATGGTTCCATGGAGATTCGTATCGGAGGTTAATTTATTTCCATGAAAAATCTATTTATCACGGGATTACTTAGTGTGGTTTCACTAAGCTTGTCTGCCCAAAGTATATTTGTAAGAGGTAAAGTTAAAGACGATCAAAATCAGCCGCTTGAAATGGCTAATATTTTAGTCCTTAATGCCCAAGATAGCAGCATGGCTACCTATGGTTTTACCAATTCAGATGGTGAATATCGTTTGCAATTAAAGGCCAATGAAAGTTATATCTTAAAGGTGAGTTATTTCGGATTGAAGCCCTTTGAAAAGGCTTTCAAAACGGGAGAGGCTAAAGATCAAGGCCTCGCTGAAGTAGTGTTAGATACAGATATTAATTTACTACAGCAGGCCGAAGTGGTAGAGGAAATGCCCATCGTGATTAGCGGCGATACTATCAGCTATCAGGCTGATGCTTTTACCAATGGCGAGGAGCGAAAGCTCGAAAATGTTCTCGAAAAACTGCCTGGTTTTGAAGTAGATGAAGATGGACAAATTACCGTGGAAGGTAAAAAAGTAGAAAAGATTTTAGTAGAGGGTAAAGAGTTTTTTGACGGCGACACCAAAGTGGCGGTTAAGAACCTTCCGGCAGATGCGATTGACAAAGTTCAGGTGCTTCGCAATTACGAGGAAATCTCACCCCTAAAAGGATTGAGCTCCGACGATCGGATTGCCTTAAACATTAAACTAAAAGAAGGCAAGAAAAACCTTTGGTTTGGTGATGCCGAAGCGAAAGTGGGCGACCCAGAGCGCTATTATGCCCACGGTAACGCCTTTTATTATAGTCCTAAAGCAAGCTTTAATCTTATTGGCGACATTAATAATATTGGCAAGGCCGCTTTTACTGCGCGCGATTATTTTCGTTTTAGCGGCGGTTTCAGAAATTTAACTGGTCGCTCCGGTTTTCAATTAAATTTTGCCCAAGATGACCTCGGTATTCCCTTAGGGCAGAATAACCGCGCCGATTATGGTATCGGTCGTTTTGGAGCAGCAAACTTTAGTTATAACCCCCGTAAAGACTTAACCTTGGCGGGATTTGTAATTGCTAACGATGCCGTAACCAGTAGTCCTTACTCCACCACGCGTACTTACATAGGTTTAGATAGTTTGAGTTCTAACGGCATTATTGAAACCTTAAATACGGAGAATTACCAGCATTCTCAGGCGGTTTTAGCTAAGTTTTCGGCCACTTATGAGCCGAAAAAAGGCGTATATGTAAATTACGATGCATTCTTTAAAATTTCTGATCAATTAAGCACAAGCGTTTTGGCTTCCGATTTCGGTTTGTTTAGCAATAATCTCAGTACTCAAGAAGCGCAAAAACCTTGGTCGATACAGCAAAGTCTAGAGCTTTTCTTTAATAATGGCGAAAATGTTTTCTCTTTCGAGGCGCAGCATCTGCGTAAGCAACAAGACCCATTATTGGCTTTGCAGGCTCAAAATCAGCCCTTTGGTTCGCCTTTTACTTTCGTAGATACCAATATGTATAGGCTTCTTCAAACTAATTTAACCAATAGCGAAAGCTTAGAAGGTCGAGCGAGTTATTACTGGGTTTTGAATGCTAATAATCACTTCGAATTTAATGTGGGCGGGAATTTAAGTAGCCAAGATTATCAAAATAATATTGGTGAAGGAGTGCCTGGCTCTTCTAATGATTTCAGTAATCCCATCTTACAAAATACAGTAGACTTCACCTTGATTGACGGTTTTGCGGGCATTCACTACAAAACCAAAATGGGCAAGTTCACCTTCCGCCCTGGAGCGAATTGGCATTATTACCAAGTACGCGATTTACAAGCAGGCGATGAGCGTATTAGAGATTATCAGGTTTTATTACCCGATGCCCTTTTAAAATACGATATCAGCAATAGCCGCGGTATTGATTTACGATATTCTATGCAGGCCCAGTTTAATGATGTAAATCAGATTATGAACGGCTTAATTTTGAGAGGTTATAACAGTTTATTTACCGGAAACGATAGCTTAAACTACTCCCGCTCGCATAATGTAAGCTTGTTTTACCGCGATTTCAATCTCTTTAATTTCACCACCATTTTTGCGGGTTTAAATTATGCCCGCACCTTAGATCCTATTAATAACGCGGTGCGTTATATAGGTTTGCAACAGGTTTTTTCGCCCATCAATGCTATTGGCTACAATGAGTCGATTACCGGCTTTGGTTCCTATTCACGTAAGTTTAAGAAGTTTAAAACCGACTTTAGAGTTTCTTATTCTTACTTAACTATTGAAAACACGGTGAATGATATTTTAAATATCAACAATACTTTTACTCAAAATTACCAACTTGGTTTCGGAACTAATTTTAAAAAGTGGCCTAATCTCGACTTAAACTATAGCTTCCGCCAGAATGATTACAGTGGTGCCCGCAGCGCCAGCGTTTTTACCACGCATACGCCTAGTGCAGAGTTGAGTGCAGTTTTCTTAAAGAGTTTCGTAGCCCGTGTTGATTACAGTTATAGCAATTATGGCAACCCCGGCAGCGACACCCGCACCAGCTTCGATTTCCTTAATGCTAGTCTAGAATACCAAAAGAAAGGCAGCCCCTGGTTATTTAGTGTAGAAGGCCTCAATATTTTAAACACTGAGTTTATTAGAGAAGATGCCTTAAGTGCCAACCTGATCTCTACCACAGCTTATAATGTCTTGCCACGTTATGTGTTATTTGGGGTGAAGTATGATTTATAATTGTACCACTAATTTTAAGGTCTGAAACCCATAAACTGATTAGGCTTATTGCTTTTTTAAATGTCCATCTTAGTCTGTCCATATTGCAAAAGTCCTTTAATTGATTCAGCCGAGAGAACCTATGTTTGCGAAAACAAGCATAGCTTCGATTTAGCGAAACAGGGTTATTTAAATTTGCTACCGGTAAACCAGAAAAGGTCTAAAGATCCTGGCGACAATCAAATGATGATTAGCGCACGCAGGGAGTTTTTAGAATTGGGCTTTTACGACCCTTTGATCGAAAGCATTAAAAGTCTGGTTGCGGCGAAACTATCGTTTAGTTCCCCTAACATTATTGCTTTTGACGCGGGCTGTGGCGAAGGCTATTATTCCCAAAAAGCGCTGAATGAGCTGCCGGGCTTAAGTACTAAAATTTGGGGCACTGATATTTCTAAGCACGCGGTAAAAAATGCTGCAGGAAAGTATAAAAGCAATTTCTATTTTGTCAGCTCTATATATAATTTGCCCGTCGCCGATGCAAGTGTGGACCTTATTCTATCGGTGTTTTCGCCCGTAATGGAGGAAGAGTTCAAACGTATATTATCTACCCAAGGCTATGCTATCGTGGTAAGTCCTGCTCCCAATCACTTACGTGAGATTGCCGAACTGATTTACGAGAACTTTCGACCGCATACTACCAATATTCTCGAGAAGATGTCTGCCACTTTTCAGCATCTACACCGAGAACGCACCAGCTTTAAAATAGAAATGGGCAGTGCAGAGGAGGTGCTTTCTCTTTTAAAAATGACTCCTTATTATTGGAGTACGGCGCAAGAGCGTTTGGAGAATATCACCAAGAAAACGGAATTGTCTGTGAGCTGTGACTTTAATATTGATATTTTTGGCCAATAGATAAAAATGAAAAAGTCAGTTTCTATTATTGGTGGTGGACCAGCGGCAATGGCCGTGGCGGCTTTCTTGGATCAGGAAAAGTTTGCCGTGACCATCTTTGAAAAAAAAAAGCGCTCGGGCGAAAGTTTCTAGTAGCAGGCAAGGGAGGCTTTAACCTCACCCATGCAGAGGCCATTCAGAATTTCATTACGCGTTATACGCCCTCGTCATTTTTAGAAAAGTCCCTCCTAAATTTCAGCAATAAGGATCTGCAAGACTGGCTAGGGTCAATCGGTATCCCCATGTACACGGGCACTAGCAACCGAGTGTTTCCATTAAAGGGTATCAAACCCATTGAAGTACTTCAAGCCATTGAAGCGCTTTTAGCAGAAAGGCAAGTAAAAATTGAATACGGAAAAACTTGGCAAGGCTGGGGTGAGAATAATGAGTTAAGCTTTAAAGAAGGTGATTTAGTTGAGTCGGATTTTAAGATTTTTGCCTTAGGTGGTGGAAGCTGGAAAGTTACCGGTTCAGACGGTTCATGGCTTTCTGCTTTCGCAGATAAGGGCATTGAAACCATTCCTTTTCAAGCATCAAACTGTGCCTATACCATAGACTGGGATGAAGATTTTATGGCCAGACATGAAGGTGCGCCCCTAAAAAATGTTGCCATTTCTTGTGGACGGAAAACACAAAAAGGGGAGGCTGTTATCACCAAACAGGGGATGGAGGGTAATGCTATTTACGCCCTTAGTCCCATTATAAGACAAAGGCTAAAGCAAGGGCAAAGTGCAACGATCTATATAGATTTCAAAACCACTATGCCCGAAGGAAGGGTCTTTTCAAAGTTAAAGCGGTCGCACGACCAAAAAGTAAGTGACAGCTTAAAGAATGACTTAAAACTTAGTACTACGCAAATAGCCTTGCTAAAAGCCTATCTCTCGAAAGAGGAATTTTTAGAAAAAGATAAGTTAGCACAAAAGATCAAAGCTTTCCCCTTAGAGGTTATCGGTGCCAGCGAAATAGATGCCGCTATATCCACCGTAGGAGGGATAAGCTTAAGCGAGGTAGACGAGAACTTCCGTTTGAAAGCATATCCGCAGCAGTATTGCATTGGCGAAATGTTAGACTGGGATGCGCCCACCGGCGGCTATTTATTGCAAGCTTGCTTTAGCATGGGTTATGGATTGGCAGAGCATTTAAATGGAGAATGATGGTGCTAGATTTGAGATGTCAGATGTCAGATTTGAGATTTACTACTCTAACTCACTACTCTGTACTCACTACTAAAACAGTACAAAGTAATTAGTAGTCAGTACTTAGTAGGTATAGCAATGAACGAATAATCCGATCTCCGAATTATCGCTCTAGTCCTTACTTTCTTTGAATAGACAACCTTCCACCTTTACCGCACACCCATCTCACACTACTCACTACTCACTACTCACTACTAAAACAGTACAAAGTAATAAGTAGTCAGTACTTAGTAGGCTTATAGCAATGAACAAATAATCCGATCTTCGAATTATCGCTCTTGTCCTTACTTTCTTTGAATAGACAACCTTCCACCTTTACCAAACACCCATCTAACTACTTACTAATCAATACTCACTACTATCAAAAAGGCAACCTCCCTAAATCTACATTACCACCGCTTAAAATAATGCCCACTTTTTGTCCTTTAAAGGCTTCTACATTTTTAATGAGGCAGGCAAATGGCACAGCACAACTGGGTTCAATCACAATTTTTAGACGCTCGTATATTAAGCGCATGGCGGCAATAATTTCTTCCTCTTCACAAGTATAAATGGCACTTACATGCTGCTGAATAATGGGGAAGTTAATTGGCCCTACCGTGGTGCGTAATCCATCGGCAATAGTGTCTGGCTCATGCTCTTCTACCAAAGTGCCTGAATAAAAGGAACGATAAGCATCATCTGCGCCAGCGGGCTCGCCTGCATAGACCTTCGTTTGATGAGAAAAATAATGCGCAGCTAAGGCGGTGCCGGCTAAAAGGCCACCGCCACCCACTGGGGCAAAAATAGCATCTAAATTCGGCTGTTCTGCGAGTAATTCTGCGGCGGCGGTACTCTGACCAATAATAATATCATGATGATTATAAGGGGGAATAAAGAGCGCGCCCGTTTTGTCTTGCACGGCCTTTAAGCCCGCTTCGCGGGCAGGAAGATTAGAGGGGCATAAATGCACTTCCGCGCCATAGCCTTTTACTGCGGCAATCTTTACCGCGGGTGAATTTTCGGGCATTACCACCCAACATTTTATTCCTAAGCGCTGGGCAGCCCAAGCTAAGGCCTGACCATGATTACCTGAACTATGGGTAGCTACTCCCTTTGCTTTTTCGGCGGCCGATAATTTCAACAGGGCATGCGAGGCACCGCGGGCTTTAAAGGAACCGGTTTTCTGAAAGTTTTCGCACTTAAAAAAAATTTCTACTCCTACCGCTGCATTGATGGCCGTACTGCTTAATACCGGGGTATTATGAATAAGCTGCGCTAGGTCTTCCTGCGCTTTGCTTAGGTCTGTTTTGCTAATTTCCATTCTCTTCTTCAAGTTCTTCGCCTCTCTCCCTAAAGGGAATGGCAGGGTTGTATAGTTCTTCTAAAAGGGCCTTTAATATTTCGGAAAACTCGCTCTCAAATTCGGCATCCATGGCGCTTTTCGCTCCCAAAGCCATATTGATTGGGTTTTCATTTTGCTTGCGTAAACTTAATATTGCCGCCGACACGGGCGCATCGCTTTGCGGGTTTTCTTGCCGGTAGAGGTAGGCATAAAACATTAACTGCAGGGCCTCTGGTTTTTTAATGAAATCGGCCAAACTGGGTGTTTCGCGGGCGCTGATCCGATAGGCCGTTTTATCTTTGGCCCCCGTTTTATAGTCCACAATACGGATACCAGCATTGGAGCTTTCTATCCGATCGGCCGTACCTTTTAGGTGAATGAGCTTTCCCGAATTTAGCACAACGCTACCCGTCATTTCCTTTTCATTGGCTACTATAATGCGATCGGGATTTTCCTCAAACTCTTGCTTTTCATAATCTAAAAAACGCTTCAACATCATGCTGAGGGTTTCCAAGGTGAGAAGATTGGGCCCTGTTTCAATTTCCGCTTCCCCTAAAATGCTTTTTAGTTTCTGGTAAATTAAGGCTCTTAACTCTTCTTGCTTCAGCGCAAAAACGGAATCTTCAGGGCGCGGGGTAAATGCTTTTTCATCGCGGGTATAAAACTCTTCCAGTAATTCATGCAGGGCAATTCCTTGCACCCGTGCCTCAATTTCTTCTTCCATTTCCTCCTCTTCTTGCAGTCGCAATACCCGCTCAAAGTAAAACTGCAGAGGATTGCGTAAATAGCTAATCAAGGCGGTGGCAGAAAGTCCTTTCTCGGCGATTTCGTCCAAACGCTCCATTAAAGCCGGACTTTTTTCAATGATTAAATCCTCCGAAGAACTCAACTTGGCCTTGCTGCTTATAATGCGCTCGGTAATTTGTAACTGTCGGTTTTTTTGAGGCCACTCAATCTTTAACTGCTCAATAAAACGCGATGCTTCCGCCGTTCCGATACCTTTTTCAGAAGTGCCATTCAGCAGGTAAATTTCTTCCGCGCCTTGTAAAAGACGGTAAAAGTGATAGGCATAAACGGCATCCTTATCTAAATAGGTAGGAAGCTTGTATTTCTTTTTTACATCAAAGGGAATAAGGCTGTTTTCGCTGCGACCTTTGGGTAAAATCCCTTCATTCAAAGAGCAGATTACCAGTCGCTTGAAGTCAAGGGCGCGCGTTTCCAGCATTCCCATTACCTGCAGGCCTTTAAGGGGCTCACCTTTTAAATCGAGACTTAAATCGGGGAGGATTTCGCGGTACAGCTGTAAAGCCGTTTCAAACTTTTCTACGTAAGGGTATTTCTCCAGTAAAGCGGCCAACTGGTTGAAAAGGCTGTAAAAGCCAAAGAGGGCCTCGCTTAAATTCTGACTGCTATCAAAAATTTCCTTTAAGTCAAGGCAAGCTTGGGCTAGTATTTTAAAGCGCTCTTGGGCAGATAGGTTTTTATGAAAATACCGTTCAGGAAAGGGCGCTAAAATTTCCTCTAATTCGAGTTCGCCAAAGGAGCGAAAGATGGCATTGGTTCGTTTGATTTTCTGTTTTAGTTCATCGGGCGCCTGGGGATTAAGGCGATTTATGCGACGAATAACAAAGCTACTGAGCAGCGAATCCCACTTGCGATGGTAATAGCGGGGCGAGCCCTTTTTGTCCACTTTAGCGCTACGCTCTGCTTCCACGGGAAACTCAAGTAAAAGCTCAAAAAATCCGCTTAAAGGTGAGTTTTCCAAACCCAAACCCATGGTGAGATTAAAGGCTTCAATATTGGGCTGTAAAGTGTTAAGAAAGGAAGTGAGCAAGGCTTCATCGGCCAGCACGAGCGCGGTGTCATTTTGTTCGTTGGCCTCCAAGTTCCCTAAAATACCGTTGGCAATTTGTGCTTGCAGATTATTGCCCGGCACCGCAATGCTTTCTACGCTGCGTTTGCCTTCTTTCAGTTTTTGGTGTAAGCCGAAAAAGCGTTCTTGCCCTTTCAGGCGACGAATAAGCGGCGATTGTCGTAAAAATTGCCCTGCCTCGTGCTCGATATCTTCAAAATAATAGCGATCAATATCCCAGTAAAAATCGGCCAGTCCCTCCTCAAAAAGGCGCAAGAAAATTTCTTCTTCCGCGCGGTTTAAGGCATTAAAACCTAAAAAGTAAAGGTGGCCGTACTGTTCTTTCAGCTCAAGGCAGATGCGGTCCATTTGCTGATGCATCTGCCGATAGGCCAAGCCTTGGTAAACGCGACCATCTGCTAAAAGGCCGTTAGTAAATTTTTGATACACCTTAGCTAGGCGCGGCCAGAGAGCGAGATACTCTTTAATTAATTCATTCGATTCGCCCGGTTCTAAATCCCAATTTTCGATGCGCTTTACATCGGCGAGGTAGGAAAATAGATTTTCAGCATCCACCAAGTGGCGGTCAATTTCATTGCAATCGGCTAAAAATAATCGTCCCCATTTACTGTACTCATCAAAGCTTTCGGTCTTTTCTACCGATTGCGTGTATGCTTCATAGCTCTTAAAAAAGAGGGCCGCCGTTTCTTCACTTTGCAGACCGGTGCTTTCTAAAACCAGCTCTTCGATGGTGAGAATACGCGGGCCAATTTGCACTTTATCGATTTGCCTACTAAGCTCGCGTTCGAGAAATACCGCGGCGCGACGGCTAGGCATTACAATCGCTAAGCGATGTAGGGGGCGGGAATCTTGAAGAATAAAGGCAGCGGCTTGTTGAAGAAAGGTCGTCAAGGATAATCTGTTTTCACAAATATACAATCCTAAAAGACCAGTTTTAAGGTTAGCCTATTTTCAATTTTGCCGCAAATAAATAAGTTCTTGCTCATCTTGCTGCAGCGTAACTTTAGCGCAATGGCTGGGATAGGAGATTTCAAAGTCGCGTGTTAAATCAAGTTCTCGCTTTTGGGCTTCAAAAACACCCTCACATTCTAGTTTGCCTTGTTCACTAAAGCGACTAATATGCAATTGCTTGCCCATCTGCCGAAAGGCAAAATAAGAACTTGCGCCAATGCCGTAAAGCCATTTTTTAAGATCGGCATCTGGACTAAGAGCGTCGTTTAATGGGCTAAAATATTTGCTTTCTTGGGCCATAGCGCTAGGTTTTTAGGGGGTTTCATGCTAGGAACGGGACAGGTGCTGCCCAAGCTTTTCACCAAAAATAAAGGCAAAGGGCTCGGGTATTTGGCCAGTTTAATGCGCCAATTGAAAAATTCAAAACCAGCGTCTAAAGTGTTTAAAACGAAGCGGGCACAATTGGTTCCTCCTTTTACAAAGGGACCATAGGGAATAAGTTCCTTGGCTTGGAGCAGAGCGATATAATCACGTGATTTTTGGTAATTAACAAGGGTCTGAGCGGCAATTAAAGGCCCTTCGCCATGGCATTGCGGCATGTTTCCTAATTCGCCTAAAAGTTCGGCGAGATTGGCCAATTTTCCGTCTTCTTTTATTTGTGGCTGGAACTGCAATTGCAATTCATGATCGGTATCAGCGGAGCGTACACGCCCCATGCCGGGTGGACAATGGTAGCGGCCGAAATCGAAATACTCGGCCGCACCATTATCGCTATGAACTAACACTAGAGCGGCGTGACCAACACGGTAATAGGAGTTTTTACTAATCCCCAGTTTTTCCGCCCAGCTATCGTACCAGGCGCCCGTGCCTTTACAATAGGTTTCGGGCCAAGCCAAGGCCACTAAAATTCCGCTGCTTTTTGCCGGCATTTTACTTAAGGTAAATTCGCTAGGATTTCTTCTGGACTGGCGCGTTGGCTATAGTCTCTATCGAAGTGGCGCCAAACTACTTTACCGTCTTGGCCAATTATATAAGTGGCGGGTACCGGTAAGCGCTCGGAGTCGTCAGTTTGTGCTTCCGCAAGATCGGCTCCCAAAATGGTATTGTATTTTAAACGCGTGCCACTGCTAGGTAGAAATGCAAGGTCGAAGGCTTCAGCAATTTTAAAACCATTGTCGGTTAAAAGACTAAAGCTCGCCCCGGTTTTTTCGGCACTTTTCATAAGCATTTCTTGGTTTTCGGGCGAGATGGCTACTAGCTGAGCACCTTTCTTGTTAATGGCTTGCAGGTTTTCTTCCAAAGCGCTCAGGTGGCGGTTGCAGTAAGGGCACCATTGTCCGCGGTAAAATACCACTACCACAGAACCTTCTTTTAAGGCTTCTTTTAGATCGAAGCTTTGGCCATCTTGCGCAAGCGCGCTAAAGTTTTTCACGGTGCTGCCCACGGAAAGGCCTTTAACATCTTCTACGGCGGGGAATTCTTGAGCTTGTAAGTTCAGCCCGAGGATCAGCATGAATAGGGAAATAGAGTACTTCATTTTTGAGAGTATTTAGAATTAAAAATTTGCTTCAACGGTTACTTCCACTTCTTTGGCGATATTGGTAGAAGGCTTTCCTTTTTCGAAGGCCACGCCATAGTCGGCGAGAGTGAGCATAAACTTCGAGTCGAGGTCAATTTTCCCAGTTAATACTCTAATTTTCGCGTCCGCCATAAATTCTTGGCTAACTCCTTTAATGGTCATGAAGCCTTTTATTTGAGCCGAGTAATTGCCGTCTTTATTAAAGTAGATATCTTCTAAATTTGTGATTTTTCCTACCAACTTGGCTTTAGGGAATTCTTGGGTATAGAGGAATTTCTCTTGGTTAAAATGCTTCTGCATTAAGCGTTTTTCAAAGTCGAAACTTTGCATAGGCACGGAAAATACAAATTCGCCTGTTTCGGTTTCGAGGCTGGCGACACTTTTGTAATTATGCGCTTCAATATCTTCGGCGGGGGTGCTGCTAAAGAATTTGATATGAGTTTTTTGACTGACTTTTTTTTCGTCAGGACTAAATGCGCTACTTGCGAATAAGGCGATGGCGCTGAGAAGAATGAGTTTTTTCATTTTGTTATTTGGATTTATTTATTATTTCTGATTTTTCAAGGATCACATGTTCGTACATCTCTAGGTCTTCGTCGTAGCTGGCGCCAGAGCGAATCACTCCTTTAATGGTATAGATTTCAACCTTTTTAAAATCGGCGGCCTTTAAAATCGAGCCTTCATTGAGGGTGGCACTTAGGCCCGCTTGCGCAGATGGGCTTTTAAGCAGAAGCACCAGCTGACCATTAAAATCTTCGCTAATATCTTCGAGCGGACCGGTAATGGTGATAATACTAGACTCTCCTTGATCGTCGAGGTATTTAGTGTTGGCCGCTTGTGGGTTTAGGAGATATTCATCTACGAGCGCATCTACCGAAAGGGTAAAATCACTCTTGCTCCCAGCAATATCACGGTCGGGCACATTGTAGAGGTAGAGTCCCGTGCCTAAGCTAATTACTAAGCCCGCTAAGAGGAGGAATATAATTTTCATTTTCATATCAGTGTTGTTACTCGTTTAAATGGTCGCGAGTAGATAGAAGTACTGACAAAAGATTTGAAAAAAAAATAATTGGGTGGGGGAAAAGGCTTTCGATTTAAAATTGAACTTGGCCTTTTTAGGCGCTAATCTTAGGTGTTATTTTTCACAAAGCGTGCTTAGCTTTGTGCTTTTCCACGCCATTTTCAATGGCCTCTTTTAGGGCCTGTAAGTTGGCGCTACCAATAAATAAGCGTTCACCTTGCACAGTGGTAAGGGCTAAGCCATGACGAGCATTTAAGGTGAATTTTTTCTCTTGCCAAGAGTTTTCTATATCTGCGTTCCAGCTTAAAAGGTTTGGATCACTTACTATTTTGCAATGGGCAATTTGCTGCCATTTTAACTTGCGCTGCTTTAAGTGAAAAGGAGCCATTTTAAAAGAAAGTCCCTTATTGGTGATTTTTATTTTTAAAGATAGCTCTTGCAAAAACCATAGAATCGCGGTTAAAATTAAGAGGCTGGAGCCTAGTAAAAAGAGGACTGAGGGGGATAGATGAAGATTGGGATTCGCGCTAATTTGGTAGGTGATTTCTAGCACTAAAAGCAGCTCTAAGGCTAAAGCTAAATAGAAGTTCTTTTTGGAGAGAAAATGTTGTTTTTCTGAATAAACTAATTGGGCCATAATGCTGAGCTTTGCTCCCAATATAGTAAATAATTAACATTCAGGTAACATTAACTTAATGTTGAGAATATCTTGAATGCTTTGAAATAAGGGCCAAAAGATTGTAAGTCAGTGAACTAACGTTGTTTTATGTAGCAATCTGAGTTTCGGAATCAAAGCTCTTCCAACTTCGCTTTTATACCTCTTTTGAGCTTCTCGTTTTTAAGTGGCTTAGACTGCTTTTCCTGATAAGCCCCAAACATATTCTTAAGAATCTCACTTTGCTTTTCGTATGCCTTGCAGGTTTTACAAGCCAGCAAATGAAGTTTCAGTTGCAAGTTTTGCTTTGCGTTTAATTGGCCTTCTTCGCGGAGGTTTAAATACTCAGTCGCCTTAGCGCATGATAACATAATGGTTTGTAAAGCTTTCATTGCCAATAAGTTTCAATACATTTTCTAAGTAAAAGCTTCGCACGGTGAGTGATCTGCCAATAATTGGTCGTGCTGAGTTCTAATTCCTGACAAATTTCATCGGCCTTCAAGTTTTGTAGGTATTTGGCTTTAATTACCTCTTGCCATAGGATCGGCAGGTCGGCGAGGCAGGCTTCAAATTTCTCGCGAAAATCGGCATGATCAAGCAGGGCTTTTTCATCTTCCCAAATTGGGTCCACTTCCATATTTTCCCAATGGCCATCACTAGTGAAAAAGCTTTGTACAGCCTCTTCTGCCTTAGCAATATGGGGATCGGCGTAATTTTTAAAATCGCTTTGATGACCGCGATAATAGTCGGCAATTTTACGATTGAGAATAGAGAAGAGCCAGGTTTTAGGCTTGCTGCGTCCCTCAAATTTGTCGTAGCCTTCAAAAGCGGCCATAAAACAATCTTGCACTAAATCTTCGGCTATGCTTTGGGAGCCTAATTTATAGGAAGCCCAAGTCAAAAGCTCGTCGGAATAGTCATCTACCCAAGTGCTAAAAACCTGCTTTTTAGAATTACTATTGCTCAATTAACCATTGCTTTTAAGAGGGCAAAGGTATGCTTATTGAAATTTTGGTTCCTCCTGTTCTTCCTGGTACAGGCGAGTCAATAAACATGCGTCCTCCGAAACTTTTGGCCGCATAATAGGCCTTACTTAAACCAAAGCCTCCGCCGCGGGTTATGCGCGCTTTGGTATTGGAAGCGCGGTAGCCAAATTCTACCACTTTTGCGATTTCATCGGCGGGAATCCCCGAACCAGAATCTTCTACCACAAAGCGAATTTCTTTTTCCCCTTGGTGAAAGCCAGCGCTAATAATTCCTCCCGGAGCAGTATACTTGCGGGCATTAGCTAAAAGGTCGCGCATTACATCTTGGAAAATAGGAGGCATTTGGATTGATGATTCATTTACACTACTCATTTCCAAGTTAATGAGGTATTCTTTTTCATAATGTTCGGCCAAATTGTAAACGATATGGTAGGCACCATGGCTGTTTTCTTCAATTGCCTGAAATACATTAATGAAATTGTTTTTAAGCGCTTTAATATCATGTTCTACCCAAGCCAAAGGATTGTCTTTACGGGCATTAATCTCTTGGGCACGAATTTTTAAAATACTAAAAATGCTGGTGAGATTGGAAAGAATGGCCGTGCAAAACTCATCTTCTGCCTTGCCTTTTTCCTCAATAACCTTGAGGCAAGTTGCATAGGTGCTATCGCAAAAGCGGTTAATGGTGGCCACGCGTTGGTGCGCTTTTTCATTATCACTTAGGTCCTCAGCGGCACTTAGTATGCTTGCACAGATGCCTTCAATTTCTTTAGGGTTTTCCAAATAATCAGAAAGTCTCAATAATTCGTATTGCACGACATTAAGAACGTTTAAAACACTGTGCATATTAAGCAAAGAAAGCTCGTGGGCCTCAAAAGCTAGTTTGTGGGTAATTTCCATAATTTTTAAGCCTGTTAGCTAGATAACAAAGATATGCACTACTAAAAAATCAAAGTATGAGATAACTCAGCTCTGGTACATATTTTACATCGGATTCACCTTATTTTAAAATAAAATCCCAGTAATTGGCGGCTTGATAGTAAAAGCTCCATTTGTCTAAACGGTAATAATCTTTGCTCTGCGTCTTCGCTAAGCTCGGCAGAAGGGCATCCAAATGCATAGGGTCGTAGAATTGGGCACTATCTTTAAAATCTGGGATATCTGCGTAAGCCTGATCCATGAGTAAGCATTTTTTAAAGGCAAAGGCCAAATTATAGCTCCCGGAAACTTGGTTTTGATAGGTAGCACCAGAGCTATGCTGGGCGTGAATTAGGGGCATTATAAAATCGGCCATTTGGATATAGCTGTAAAAGGTATCCATATCGATAAAAGAGGACCAAAGCACAAAGTTTTTTTCGAGGCCTGACGCGCTAATTTCTTGCTGTAAAGCAGCGCCATCGCCATGCGCATGTTCGGAGGCACCCAGCAGAATAAAGCGGATATTTTGCGGAGGATTGTTATGCGAAAGTGCCTTAATTAAGGCGGGATAATCACGGCGCTGATTCTCTACCTGTCCAGGAATTACAATCCAAATCTCCTCTTCTTTCTTGTCCAATTCCAGTAGCGGGTAACTAGGATAAAGTATCGCGTAATAGCTGCCAAAGTGCAAGTCGGGATAATTCTTCTCTTCCAGCCTTTTTAGCAAATAGTCGTTTAAAACAAAGTACTTTTTCACCTTACGGGAGATGGCCTTCTGACTGCGGCTCGTTTCCAAACGATTGATATTGTGTATGCTAGAAATGAATTCTATGCTTTTCGGGAAAGGGAAAAGTAGCAGCTTTCGAATATGTGGCCCTTGCCCAGTATTAAAGATTACTTTGTTGAAACCTCCATTTTTTAGGCTCTTATACAGTCGGTAAAAGTCAGTCCAACCTAGCTTTTGCTTGAGCAAGTGAATTTCAGAGGAATCGGCCCAATCGGCAATGCGCTCGGCAATAATGGGGGAACAATAAATGGTTAAGCGGCAATTGGGACGGCTCTTTAAATAAGCCACCTGTGCATAAAGGCACTCATCGTGAGAGGTGCCAATTTCTAGGAGGGCAATCTTTTGGGGCTTAAACATAGCGGCAAAGGTAAGTCGCTTTCAGCAGATGCATAAGGTAAATTATAGGATTGGACTAGTACCTCGCATTCTCAGTAAATATTCTTTAAACGTTTGTAAAACAGCATGCTGCTTTTAATCTCGCAGTTTTGCCTCTGATAATTTCTATTGTTAAACTAAATCTTATCTGATGAGTAATTTAAAAAACAGAGTGACCTTAATTGGTCATGTAGGACAAAGTCCTGAAGTGAAATCCTTTGATGCCAAAGGTAAATTAGCGCGCTTTTCGCTGGCTACAAACGAATCGTATAAAAATAGCAAAGGCGAAAAAATCGATGAAACCCAATGGCATAATGTGGTGGCTTGGAGCAAGCTGGCAGAAATCGTAGAAGCCCACGTTGAAAAAGGCAGTTATCTAGTTTTAGAAGGCAAGATTGTAAACCGCAGCTACGAAACCAAAGAAGGTGAAAAACGCTATGTCACCGAAATTGTGGCCAACGAGTTAAACTTCCTCACTCCTAAAAAGGATAAAGCCGCATAGCCCAATAAAGCCCTTCCAAATTCCCCTCCATGGAGGGGCTTTTTTTTGCCTTTTAGAACGGACTTACTTCTCCTTAGTGCTGCTCGCCCTATATTTGTGGAAATTTGAAAATGATGGCAATAAACTGGACAGTTGTAAAAGAATACGAAGACATTACTTATAAGAAATCAGGAACGGGCGTAGCGCGCATTGCCTTTAACCGCCCTGACGTGCGTAATGCTTTTCGCCCCAAAACGGTAGGCGAATTATACGAGGCCTTTTTAGATGCGCGGGAAGACACTTCTATTGGCGTGGTTTTATTTAGCGCCGAAGGACCTTCTTCCAGAGATGGTATCTATTCTTTCTGTAGCGGCGGCGATCAGAATGCTCGCGGACATCAGGGTTATGTAGATGATGCCGGTATGCCACGCCTCAATATCTTAGAAGTACAAAGACTAATTCGCTTTATGCCCAAGGTGGTAATTGCGGTTATTCCCGGCTGGGCCGTGGGTGGCGGACATAGCTTACACGTGGTTTGCGATTTAAGTTTAGCTAGTAAAGAGCATGCTATTTTTAAGCAAACCGATGCCGATGTTACCAGTTTCGATGGCGGTTATGGCTCGGCTTATCTAGCGAAAATGGTAGGCCAGAAAAAGGCTCGTGAAATCTTCTTTTTGGGTAGAAACTATTCTGCGCAAGATGCGGTAGATATGGGAATGGTTAATGCCGCAATTCCTCATGCCGAATTAGAAGATACCGCTTACGAGTGGGCGCAAGAAATCTTAGCCAAATCGCCAACTTCTATAAAAATGTTGAAATTTGCCTTTAATCTTACCGACGATGGTATGGTAGGGCAACAAGTTTTTGCCGGTGAAGCAACGCGCTTAGCCTATATGACCGATGAAGCCAAAGAAGGAAGGAATGCCTTTTTAGAAAAACGCAAGCCTGACTTCAAGGACATCAAATGGATTCCCTAATGGACATTGCAATTTTGGAAGAAAAGCATCCTGCTTATTTTAAGAACTACCTGAGCTATTTAAGCGATGGGCCTGTACTAGAGATTTGGGAAAATTATTTACCGGCCACGCTCGCGTTTTGGCGCTCTATTTCCGAAGCAGAAGCTAATTACGCTTATGCAGAAGGCAAATGGACGATAAAGGAGATGCTCCTGCATATTATCGATACCGATCGCATTTTTGCCTATCGCGCATTAGCGATATCTCGTGGTGAGAAACAGGCTTTGCCCAGCTACGATCAGGATCTGTATGTGGCGAACTCCGATGCGAATCGTCGCCCCTATCAAGAAATTTTAAAAGAGTACGAAAGTGTTAAAATTGCCAATCTAAGTCTGCTACAAAGCTTCAATGAACAGCAATGGCATGCTTCAGGAATGATGGCGGGGGCCGAAACTTCGGTTTTAGCCTTGGCTTATGTTATGCCTGGCCACGATTTGCATCATATTGAAATATGTAAGTCACGGTACTTAAAGGCTGCAGACTAGCTTATTTAATTGCGCAAGCATTAACAAGGCTTTAGACTTTGGGCTTTCTATTTTCGGCTTAGAAATAGGATAGCTGCATCATGCGTATTAACACTAGGCCATGATAAAATCTCATTTCATACCCGAGAGGCGAAAAAGGGTTGCTTCTCGGGTTTTTTATTTTCAATATAGCAGCTAATGGATGCTAATCTC
>Ga0075467_10001059_pt1 | contig 22740 bp, 27 predicted proteins | sample DEB08_DNA_9_FD_75067 | JGI IMG/M metagenome (GOLD analysis project Ga0075467, IMG submission 75067) | Aqueous microbial communities from the Delaware River and Bay under freshwater to marine salinity gradient to study organic matter... | ecosystem: Environmental > Aquatic > Marine > Coastal ... | reverse complement strand
TGATGGCCGAGGTTCCCCTTTTCCCGGACAGACTTGCCCCACAGCTTCCGTGACGTGTATGCGCACTTCGCGGATCGCATCCACACGTGCCATCCCTTGGCCGACAAGCACATCACCCTGCCGAAGTTCCTGAATTATTCCCTCGGGCCTATGCCGTTCGTTCCCCATTCCTTGTCCTGCGTTTCCTAAAGATATCGATGGAGCAATTCAGATGGGGAAGACAACATGGCCGGACAAGTCCCTGCCGTGTCCATTGGATCGAGTGAACAGGCAGTTCCGCGCAGCGATGCCAAACCAACTTTGGGTGTCAGACTTCACTTATGTCTCGACCTGGCAAGGGTTTGTCTATGTTGCGTTTTTGATCGACACCTTCGCCAACAAAATCGTGGGTTGGCGTGCATCCAGATCATAGCAAACACAGTTTGTCTCGGGTGCTTCGGTCGGAAGTTCGCTTGTGTGTCGTCATCGCAATCTCCAATTCGGAACCGTTGCGACGACCGCTTGAATCCGCCCAATATCTGTCGATCAAATACACGGAACGGCTGGCCGACGCAGGCTTGGAACCGAGACAATGATTGGCCTATTTAAAGCCGAAGTCATCCACAGATTGGGGCCATGGAAATCCGCCGACGCGGTCGAGTGGGAGACCCTCAAATGGGTCGATTGGTTCAACAACCGCCGACTGATGGAGCCCATCGGATACATCACCCCAACTGAAGCCGAGGAGGCATTCTATGCAAACATGAACACAGTCGATAAAGTCGCTTGAGAAGAACTAAACAGTCTCCGGTAAAACCGGGGCGGTTCACTTGACCAGCACGGAAGCGAATATCAAAACAAGTCCCAAAGCAGCCAGAATGAAAGTCAGGGGCAGAAAAAAGCTCTCCAACAGGACACCGTTCGTATCTATGTCGCCGTAAAAAGCTGTCTCTGCCAACCAAGACAGGCCCGCGAGAACCAAAGCTATAAAGCCTGCAGTTCGAAGTTTAAACTCCATGATGATCTCTCCATTTTGCAGTAGATTTTGGTATTGGTTGCCCCAACAATGGGAGCAACTTTGGATCAGTTGGTGTTCTGAGTGAGCAGTATTTCCAGTTTTTCCGCTTGCGTTTCGGAAAGCACCAAGATGACGCTAGTGCTTTGAATCGCCTCAGCGACCTGCACAGAGTTGACCAATTGGCCACCAATATGAATGTCCAGGTTTTTGCCAATGGATTGTTCTGTGAAGGCGGTCAGAGAGCTTGCGATCTCTGGTGTCAACTCAAGGCGGACCTGCGACTGCTGTTCCTCCCCTCGTTGCATCTCTATCTCGACAATGTCATTTTGAGTGACCTTGATCGGTCCCAACCAAAGATTCGCGTTTTGCTGCTGAACGACGCAAATCGGGTATTGCCCCGGATTTTGCCCCCCACCAAGATCAAGGCACACGTCGTTATATTGCGCCTTCTGAAACTGGAGCCCGGCCCAGAACGACATAGCTGCAATCACTGTGACTGCCGCGACTACCGTCATAGTTTTTTTTGTCATTCGTAGTCCTCCAAAGAGCGCTCAATTGCCCCCTAGTCAATTAGCCGTCGCCTCTCCGAAGGTAAGTATTGCTGTAAGAATTGGCAAAGTTATCTACGTCGCACGTCATAGTCTCGCAGGCTTGTCTGACGGCCAGATGCCTCAATCATACCTTGCGTGATCAGATGCTGAAGCCTGCCAGATAAGAACACATCACCCAACAAGTTGTGTTCATCGCAACGACCCATTGCCGTACCGACAACGCGTGCAGCAGAAACCCAATCTTTCTGGCAGCATGCCAACAGCATACTGTCATTGTAATCCTCGGAAACATCGACGATCTTGCCTGCTGCCCATTTGCGCAGTGTAGCACCACTATCTCGCAGGTGCAGAAATCCCTCAGAAAGTGCCGCTAGTGTGACCGGGTCTATCGCTTCTCGTTGATCAAAAAGGCTCGCCAGTAAAGCCGGGGTTTGCGGGCCTATATAGGGCAGTGACTTTAAGCCAGTCGTCCCAACTCGCGTCATCGAACCTTTGAAAAGGCGCAGGCTATGACATGCCATCTGCAGAAACGTCCGCTCTGATGCATTCTCGCCCGCCCATATGCAAACTTCTGGCGTGAGATCCTGCGTCAAATGGGCTGAGAGGCGGTCGAAATCGCCTAGTGAAGGAAACGGATCGTCTGGCAACTGGCCATAGTTTTGGAAAAGCGCTCCGAAATATGCTGCCCGTGCGTGCTTGTCGTTCAATGGCCCGTGGCTCAGATCATCATCGAACACCTGCACGCGGCCGGTCAGGCCGTAAGTTGCAATGGCTGCGCGCAGACAGCCGCCGGCACTGCCTCCCAAAGCGAGATGCAAGTATGCGGCTTGTGACATTTGTTACCTTTGGCGGAAGAGCATAATTTGGATTTTTTGGGTGGCGAGACACCTCTTTGCTTGAGGCGGCGAAGCCTAAGTAATCTACTTTCCTCACGGTTTCCGAGTCTGGAATTTTCAGTTTGGACGAAAAAACCTTGCAAAGCCACTGTATTCCATATCGAATGTGCGTCAAAAAAATTAGACCACGTGCACAAAAAGGGAAATTAAAAATGGGTTTCACGCAATCGATCAGGACCTGCCTGTCCAAGTATGTTGTGTTTTCGGGCCGCGCGAGGAGATCAGAGTATTGGTGGTTTGTTCTGTTCATAATCTCGGTCAACGTCGGGCTGGCGGTACTCGGTGCGGTTTTTTTTGGCAGAGATCCGGAAACGGGACAGGGATCAAACTTGCTGAACTCAGTTTTCCAGTTGGCGATCTTGCTTCCCCTGCTTGCCGCGGGGTGGCGTCGATTACATGATACAGGCCGTCCTGGATGGTATCTTCTTCTGCCTGCGGCCTTCAGTATCGCGACTGTCTTCATGCTGCTGACGGGGGTTGCAGTCTTTTCGGCCCTCGAAACGGGCGTTGATGATCCTGAGGCTTTGAGAGGGCCTGCGGCTTTACTTGGCGTAACAGGGTTGATGATAATGTATGTTATCCAACTTGTCCTTTCTGTCTTGATGATCTGGTGGCTTACGCGCCCTTCACAGGAAGGAACCAATGAGTATGGCGAGCCGATCCAGGATTGAATGGCCGCTCACCGCCAACTCAACACTAGAGAACTATGACTGTCCCCGCGATGGGGGAGCTTTGGGAGCTAAGAATGAAGAACGCTTTTCTGTCTGCATGCCTGATGGTTTGTGCGTCGGCAGCGCCCGCACTCGCCGAATGGGGCTTCAACGGCAGCCCGTTACCAAATGCATTTATACAGACAAACAACATGACACTGGAGTTGCAGTGTGATCGTATTCGGTTTGCTCCTGCCGGCTATGAGGACAGCCAAGACATTGTTCGCAAACAAGCGATTTCTATTCGGTTTATGAAAAACGGATCAACTGAAGTTGGTGCCTTCCAGGTAGGTCGTGTCAATGCAACTTTGCGGATTGTAGACAACTATCCGGTTGAGATTTTGTTCAATGATGCATCAGACTATGGTTTTGTTTTGGATGAGATCGCGGCCAACGCTGTGCTGAACCTCTCGATGGTGGATCAGGATGTGAGCTATGGAATATTCGATCTGAGAGGGTCGAGTAGAGCAATTCGATCGCTTAGATCCTCTTGCGGTTCTACATCTCAAGTTGCCAACAGCACAATGGAAGCCCCAGAGGGGGTAGTGTATTGCGGCGGCGGCCAGATTCAACGCCAAATCGAGTACTTGATCCTTGATGATCCGCAGAACGAATGGGACGCTTTTGTGACTGTCAACGGTGAGACCACGCGCGCGATGACGGCCTATAGCTACTTTGGGAATGCACAGCCGCCACGCGGTTTTGTGGTTGCGCTGTTGGGAGAAGACAGATCAGAATTCTTGGTGTTCAAGGACGGCAACAAAAATTATATCGAGTTCGGAGATTATCAATATAATCAGTGCAACTAATTTATTTGTTGGGAAAATCGGCTTCAGATTCTTGCCTGCTTCAGAGCCTTCGGCAACCGAATTGTGAATCCACTAAATGGGAAAAAGAAAGACAATCAATATGAATATAACTCTAAAAATAGCTTCCAGCGTGCTCTTGGGAACTCTATTAACAGGATGCGTGGAAGATACGGGCTCCGCGACATCGTCTCCTAATAGAGCGAACCAAGATTGTCTGGCAGCGGTCGCCCAAACGACAGGCAATAGTCAAGTTCGGGTTCTATCATCCGAGGCTCGTGAGGCCAATATATTGGTAATTGTCGGCGTTGGACCAGATGCAGCACCTTGGCAATGTATCACCTACGGAGATGGAACTACCGAGGGCATCATGTCATTGACAAATGAGGGCTTCCTCTGACGCGACCGTGGCACGTCTCCTAAGCATCGCCTTCTGGGTGCTGATAGCGCTCTATGCCGCCGCCCTGTTCATCTGGGCGGTCGGCACCTTTGGTTGGTTCGGGCAGGAGCGCGATCCGCTCTCCGCCGTGTTCCTCGTGCCCCTGGGGCTACCGTGGACGATCCTTGCCGGCGGCGCCTCGGATGCGGTTCTGCCATGGATCGGGGGCCTCGCACCTATTGTGAATATCGCAATACTGCGATGGTTGGCCCAGCGGTTCACCAAGTCCTGATGAGCTCCCGCTAACGCGGGCAATAAGTCACGAACCTTTCGCCGTGGCTCAGCCCATACCGCACCGCGAAAAGCAACTGAAGCCTGCAGGCTGTCGCTCCAAGCTGATATCATTCTGAAAAGAAAAAGTCAGTTGGCCGATCATGGTGTAGGAAACTGTAGGTTAACGAAGTACTGGCTCGGTCTGGAGAGAGTTAGCGATAGGTCAAGCTGAAGAAAGAGAAGCTGTTCGTCTGGGTGATAATCTGTGACCGCGTCTCCACCATAAACGTCTCCATCGCGGAACTGCCAGTCGGACAGGCCAAAAAATCGGCGGCATCATTAAGAAAGTCGACGGTGAACGCGCTTTCACCAACAAGTTGACATTCGTCTGATGGGCTCCGGTAGCCACGAACAAAGACGAGATCAGGATCCGGTTAGCTGATCGCAATCTCACCCGGCGTCTCAACACATCCAGTGAGAACAAGCGCCGCTGGCAAGACAGCGAAGCATGCCACCAGCGGCGATGTTGCAGGGACCCCCGCTCGACTGATATCGGGTGCGGCCTGTTCTCTTGAGGATGCTGTAAATGCCGCACAAATTCAACGCTGATCGTCGCGACAAGATCCCAAAGCAGAAGCAGCGGGTGACCAACTGCGCAGAGTACGACGAAAGCCTGCGGCGGCGTGGCGATCTGACGGTTTGGATCAGCGATGACGCGCTTGCGGTGTGGTCGGCTCCACCGCGCACGACACCTGGTGGGCAACCTGTTTATTCAGATTTGGCGATTGAGATGTGTTTGATGCTGCGCATGGTGTTCAAACAGGCGTTTCGACAGACGCAAGGCTTGATGCGTTCCATTGCCAAGCTGATGGGCGTTAATATCACTGTCCCGCATTTCACGACCATGTCACGCAGAGGTAATGGGCTGAGCCTGTCGGCCAAAGCTGTATCCCAGAGCGCCAAACCCGTGCAGCTCGTGGTGGACAGTACCGGGCTAAAGATCTTTGGCTAAGGGGCCCTCTCGGCAGCACGCTGTGCATGCGCCTGCCGGGTAAGAAATGGCTTGAGAAAAAGCAAAAAACCAAGGGCAAACGACGCTCTTGGCGCCAGCTGCACCTTGGTCTTGATCTTGTTAGTAGCAAGGTCATCAGCTCCGATTTGACCGCGGATGACATTGGCGACCCAACTGCCCTTCCGGGCCTGCTGGATCAGATAGCTGGCCCGGTCGAGATGTTTATTGGGGACGGTGCATACGATGGCGAGCCAACGGTTAAGGCTCTCACGCAACGCTTCGGTTCGGCAATCAAGGTCACAATCCCGCCGCCCAAGAACGCGGCCTTGAGCCCTGACGCTGCCCATAACCCGAGCATGCGTGACCGTCATATAGCCGAAATCCAAGCGCACGGTAGGATCGCATGGCAGACGTCATCGGGCTACGATCAGCGCAGTCGAGGCGAAACCTTGATGGGGCGTTGGAAGGCCGTCATTGGCCCCAAGCTCAAGGCGCGGTCGCTTGAAAGTCAGAAGACGGAGGCCAAGATTGGCGTCCATGTCCTTAACCGGATGACCGAACTTGGTCGGCCGAATTTCGAACGCACCGCATGAACTCCGTCTTGGGTAGGGCGCGTTCCGCGCTCAAGTTGATCTGTGCAACACGGCCACCTACCACAATGTAGCCTGCCCACCCAAACTCAAAAACTTTGCGACAGAACCGCGAACATTACTGTCCACCTTGGTATGGCCAAGCAAGAGCTGGACCGCACGCAAATTGCTGGTCTTGCGGCAAATCCAAGCAGCCTTGGTGCGACGCAAGGAATGTGTCCCATATCCCGACGAGTCGAGCCCGATGGCCGAAGCCATTCCCTTACGAGTCGAGCGTCCTGCCGCGTCGACAAGTGCTGAAAGGCCTGGAACCTGCTGGCAAAAAGAAATTCGCATCCACGCATGGCAGGTGACTCGACCCACTCCAACACAGACTTTCGAGTGTTCTCGGACACTTCAAACTGGACAGGTCGTCCGGTCGGTATGGGTTTGAAGACACCTCTCTGCACTTTTTTATTTTGGGTAGTTGCAGTAAGCGAATTGATTGGCTAACGCTTGAATCTTATGAACTAGAAGGGAGAAGTTAGGAATGAGACTTACGAATGTGATAGCCGTAGTTGGCACAGCTGTCTTCTTGGCCGCTTGCAGCCAGCAAGAAGAGCCTGTCATGATGGTTTCGCCACAGCCGACTTTTGACAAGTCTGGTGCTGGCACGTGCCCGGTAGGGTATGATTTGTCCGGCGATCGGTGCGTAGAGTCAAATACGCGCGCTTTGGACTTGGACGGCGAGTCTTCTATGGCTCGACAGCGCGCGGTAGCGGATCCTGATTCTATGTAAGGTCGGCATTGTGGGCTCACTGTGAGACTATTGCGGCGCGCCCTTGCCAACCAAAAGTAATTGGGCTACTTTTTTATAGCTACTTTTTGTAGCCCTTCGGTACACTAACTAAATACTCTCTGTTGCTGCGCATCAGAGGGTATTTTTTTATTGATGTCACTGTATCCTGGGAGTGGGCAAAACTTGGTGGTCTTTGAGATAAGGTAATGTTTTGGGAACAAGACGAGGCCGGCCATCAAGGTAAGGATCACTGTCGAAACGACGTTTGAAGATGGGAATATTAAGAGGCGCGATATCAGTCGACTTTTCCGTGCGCGCGACAAGCTAGGACCCGAAAGCCTGGGATTGCGCCTGGATGAGGCCAAGAACTTACTGACGTTATTGCAGGAAGCGGTGGTACAAGATCAGATCGACGAAGCGCTTAAGGCGAACCGGACCTGTGGCGACTGTGGAAATTTGCGTCCCATCCACGACGATCGAGGCCGCATCCTGGATGCTTTGTATGGCCGTTTTCGTGTGAACTCTCCGAGACTTCGTCAGTGCTTTTGCCAAGCGACATCTGTTATGACAAGCACCGTGCTGCCATCACTGGTTGTTGATCTTTTTCCTGAACGTGCGACAGCGGAACTAATGCGTCTCCAGGCCGAGTTGGGATCGCGGCACTCGTTTCGAGAGGCGGCCCGGCTGATCGAAATGTTTCTGCCCTGTGCGCCTCAGTCAAACACGACAGTCCGAAATCGCTTGGGACGCGTTGGTAGATGCAGTTTTGCCAACATGTTCGCTCAAAGCATCACCTTTTTGGGGCAACCACTGCCGAAATCTACTGCAAAATGATAGATCATCATGGAATTTAAACTTCGAACTGCAGGCTTAATAGCTCTGGTTCTCGCTGGCCTGTCTTGGTTGGCAGAGACAGCTTTTTACGGCGACATAGATGCGAACGGTGTCTTGCAGGAGAGCTTTTTCCTGCCCCTGACTTTCACATTCGTTGTACTTGGAATTGTTTTGATATTAGCTTCCCTGGGCTGCCGTGTTTGGATTTTATTGCTAGGGAGATAAACCGTGACCAAATATAATTTGATCCCCGCCAGAAAATGGAAGGTTTTAAAGACTTGGCTTTTGGCTACCGCAACATTGGCAACTATGTCGGCGGCTTCCGCCTCTGCAGACACGGCAAAAGCACGATGCGATATCTATCCCGCAAAGTCGGACAAAGCGTCCGACATGGTCTCATGCACATTCTCGCAGCGGCAGGGTTTTGTGACCATCAGACGTGCAGATGGTGTGGCCCACAAACTGGTGCCAGACAGAAACACGGTCGGCAATTTCAAAGACCAGAATGGCCGAACGGTCTATCGGCAGAGCGGCCTCGGTGACCAGGGTCTGATCTTTCGATTTCCGGAAGAAAGTGTTTTCGTCTATTGGAACGCAGCGGCGCTTGAACCTGATGACGCGGACGATCCAGCCTTTCCCTTCTCCACCAAAGATTATGATGCCACGACACTCCTGAATTGCAGAGACGCGAGCGACATCGAGTTCGGCCAGTGTCCTGCTGGCATCTTACGTATGGAAGATCAGCAGGCTTCAATTGTGGTTCAGAACCAGAAAGGCGAAAGGTTCACGATCAACTTCATGACTGGCTATGTGAATGCAAACAATCGCGAGGTGGAGACTAAGCTCAATGGCGATATATGGACCGTCACAGTCAATGGTGCAGAGGTGTACGAAGTTCCGATTGCCGCGATTGAGGGGGGCTAATATGAACCGGGTTTGTTTCCGGCTACTGCTTTTAGTCGGCTCAATATTTTGCGCACTGACCACAAATGCTGGTGATCTTACAGGCATTCCGTAGCGGCTGGACGAGATCCAGTCAATGAATGACAGCGTGGAAATTCCCGAAAATACGTTAACGTTTCCGTTCAGCTTTAAACTGATAGCTAAGCCGCGTTTCAAGCCGACCGTATCGGAAACATTACAATCGCAGACAGTTTTTTAGACTCTTTGCATGTCAAAGAGCCGCCGTGGAAAACGGAAAATGGGTTCGCAGATCCACGAATAAAAAGCTATTAAAGCTATTCGAATTGATGCCAACCCGAGTAGATCGGCGAATTCTAATGAAAGCAATTTCTCAATCGCTCAATCAAAAGGTTTTGGTTCTTTGTCCGCAACGGCAAGATCAGACCGCAACCAAGATAGAATAATCTGATAGCAAACAGCTACAATCACAGGTCCGAGAAAGAGGCCCACAATTCCCCAGGTAATCAAACCACCGATGGCCCCCAGAAATGCGAGAATGGCGGGCAGGTTCGCACCTCTCGCTACGACCAAAGTCTTTACCACGTTGTCCGTAAGGCCGACGACAATCAGGCCCCATACCGAGACGAAAGTCGACATTCCAATCTGCCCATCAACCCAGAGCCAGATCGACAACGGAAGCCAGATCAGGATGGGTCCAATCTGAATTAACCCCAGCATAAAAGTAAAAAGCGACAATATCGGCCAGTGCGGTGCGCCTGCGAGCCAATACGCAAAAGAGGCGACGGCAGTTTGCGCGGCAGCAGACCCCAAAAGCCCAAAGACAGTAGATCTGATCGTTAGCACCGACCTTTCTACAATATCTTTACCGAACGTGCCGCCGACGCGTTCGACGAAACTTTCAAAGGCGAGGCCAGTTGATCTTGCTTTATGCAAGAGTATTGTCGCCAGGAGTACGCCTAGGGCGAATTCGACGACGAAAGAACCGACTAACCGACCTTCGCCGATCATCCAAAAAGCAATTGGACGTAGCTCATCGCTGAAATGGTTTCGAAGATATTGCAAGTCGGCGATCAGTGATGTCCAAAGGGCGGCAAGCCGGTCTGCTGAACTCCCCGCGGGTGAAGAAGTATTCACGTCAGACCCAAGCGAGGGGCCTCCGACATCAGATATCCACTGTATCGCATCCGGCATGAACGCGATAAGGGCACGAGAGAGGCCGACTATTGGCAAGACGAGAATAAGCACCATAAAAACGCCAACAACAAGCGTCGCCAGACTGCGGCGCCCAGCCAACCTGCGTGTGAAGCGATCGTGCACAGGTCTTAGTGAAACACTGAGGATAATGCCCCAGACGATAGCCGGCAGAAATGGCTCAAGCGTCGTGAAACCAATAAAAAACAGAGTTAGCAATATGAACAGCGGCAGGGCGCCTTCGATCAGTTCTCTGTTTTTTTGAGGAAGCATTGATAATCTCAGTCTTTTGGCTTCAGCGCGATGACTTGTCGTAGAGTATTAAGGCAACGCCCACTTTGGTTGGCGGGCTTCTATGCAGCTGAGGGGCACCGGCATATCCACCGCTTCAGTTCGTTACGGGTTCCTTTGCAAACGCAGCAGTAGCAGACATACTCAGGCAGAGAGCCTGTAGGATAAGTTTCACCATAGGTCCTTTTGTTTGAAGCCCCATCATTGACTTTATACTATAGTGGTCTCAGCGGTAGACCAAGCTGAAGAAGGAGAAACTGTTCGTCTGAGTGATTATCTGCGCGCCCGTCTCGGCCATGAGCGTCTCCATCGCGGAACTGCCCGTCGGACAGGCTACAAGATCGGCGGCATCATCAAGAAAGTCGATGGTGAAGGCGCTTTCACCAACAAGCTGGCATTCGTCTGATGGGCTTCGGTAGCCGCGGACAAAGACAAGATCGGGGTCCGGTTCGCTGACCGCAACCTCAACCGGCGTCTCCATACATCCAGCGACGAAAAGCGCCGCGGGCAAGACGGCAAAGGATGCCATTAGCTGCTTAAAGCGAATAGGTGTTGTCATTCTACTTCTCCCATTCCGCGGCTGTGCTGCGCCAGACACCACCTTCTTTGTCCCACGTACTCGCAGCAAAGCATGGGGTTGGGTTGATCCCGCCGCATTGCGATCCGTGAACATCCGTTAGCAGAACTCGGAAAGGCCCAAGAGCCACGACATCCCAACCTTGGTTGAGAAGAGAGCCAAGAACACCGCCCACAAGGAAATGCGACATGCATCCGCCAGTTCCGCAATAAAGGGACGCGGCGGACGAGCAAGCGAATGACACCTCGTTCAGTACCCAGTCGGGTCTTAAATCCCCGTCCAGATCCGCACGTGCCACACCACCCCATTCCATTGCGAATTCGCCATTCTCAAAGTCAGCGCAGGCTTGTTGCGCGATATTGACCTTTTCCTGAAGTTGCGCTGGCAGGTCCGATATGTCGGATGCGACGGCGGGCTGCGGCAAGGCTAGAGCCGTCGCAAGCAGTGCGCAGGAAAGCATCCTGACAATCAATACAGGTATGGATGCGGCGCTCGTTTTTTTTATCAGTTGCATTGATCGTACCGGTAATCGCCGAGCTCCAGCCAGTTTTCATTCCCATTCTGGAAAATCAGAAGTTCAGGCGCATCCTCAGCCAAAAGGGCGACAACGAAGTCCTTGGGCGTTTCGGCGTTCCCGAAATAGCTGTAGGATGTCATCGCCCGTTGAGTTTCGCCATTGATGGTGACGCGCGCGTCCCATTCATTGCTGGCATTGTCGAGGAGCATGTATTCGATTTGCCGCTTGATCCCCCCGCCGCCACAATAGACCACACCTTCCGGAGCCTCCATCGATGTCGAACTTTGGCGTGTTCCACTACATTCGGCCCGTAGCGAGCGAATGGCAGCCGCCGATCCCTCGAGACCAAAAATACCATAGGTGACGTCCTGATCGATCATCGCCAGGTTCAAGACCGCGTTTGCCGCAATCTGGTCGAGTACGAACGCATAGTCTGCCGCATCGGAGAAGACGACCTCCACCGGGTAATTGTCCACGATACCGATTGACGCGTTGGACGCTCCAGCCTGGAAAGCCCCAACCTCGGTCGATCCGTTTGACATAAACCGAATGGATAGGCCCTGTTTGCGCTCGATGTCCTGCGAACTATCATACCCAGCTGGAGAGAATCTGATCCTGTCGCACTGCAACTCGAGGGACATATTGTTTGTCTGAATAAAGGCATTGGGGACCGACGGTGGCCCGCTGTAGTTCCAGTCTGCCAATGCCATGGTGGCAAGAAGGATGCCCCCGAATGGTGCCATTATTGCTGCCTTCAGTATTTTGCGCATCAGAGTGTCCTCCCCTTTGTATTTCTTAGTAGCCGTCTGTTTGTCGGGCAATCTAGGCGTCCGTCATGACACTTGATATCCCCGGACAAATTTGGACTTTGCGGCCTATGTTTTGTTACCTTCGCAGGTTATTTGCTTGCGCGAAGTTGAGCCATGAACTCGTCACACTGAGCCTTAGAACCGACGATCTTCTGATCGTCCGTCAAACTGGCCTGCCCAGTCGCATCCAGAGCGGCCTTGGTGAGCACTTCGTCGACTTGCTCGGCAGTCATGATGCCAAGCTCTTCTGCCGCCGTCACCGTCGAGCAGATCCCGGCTGATAGGCCAGTTGCAATACCCGCTCCCGCACCGACACCCATTAAAGCACCACCACCAAAGACAAGTGCGCCTGCGCCGCCGATAACCAATCCGATAATCAGCGTAATTATTGTTTTTCCCATTTCGTAAATCCTTTTTGTGATCTGGATCAGTCAGGCACGTATCAAAGCAAAACCACAGATGATCACTAAAAGCGCCATAGCGAAGACGGAGGCAAGTGCAAATATACCTCCCTCACTGCGGCAAGTGATGCGCCCAAAGGCACCATTGCACCCAAGCCTCTGCCGATCCAATCATCGGATCGGCAGTGGAATTTAAATTAAGGCGCCCCCGGGCGCTATCTGTTTACAGCCCAGCAAGCCTGATAACCCTGCCGGAAGTAGGGTTCAAAGCGCGTGTCATATTGGTCAGAATACCGTTCATAGACACTGCTCATGCTCGCATTGGCATCCTGAGTACCTGCGACGCAACCGTCGTCATAATAGGCTTGCTCATTGGAGCCCGGCGTCAGACCGCTAGAGGGTCGAGAGTTTGTGGATCCCGTGTCTTCTACGCATCCAGCAAGTGATGCAGTTGCCAAGATTGCTGTTACCAGCACAATCCGTTTCTTCATTGGCTTTTTCCTTCATCAAATAGTGTGAATCAGGCGTCCATTTCTCTGGCAGATCCTGTTTTCCGAGGCTAACCAAAATGAAAATATTCGCAACAAGATTTATTTAAGTCAACGAGTGCCCTTCCAAAGAACCAATGCCGGTTCTTCAATCGGCATCGATTTGTTGTAGTCGTACTATGAAATTTCTTTCCGCATCGATAAGTTCCAAAATCGTCTCCTGACGCGAATATCCACGCGCTTTTCTATCGCGCTGGCGAACATTGGACCAAACCTATTCCACTAGAGGCGAACGGTCTCACGACTGATTTCAATCCAGCGCTCATGCAGCAAGGCCTCGACGTCGCGAAGTGACCATGGAAACCAAACGTACGGAATTACCGCCAGCCGTATGATTTCTAGGCTCTTTTTGAAGTAGTGAAATGGCGAATGTTTGGTCATCATACAAGGGTATGAAACCGGACTGCCCGTCTCAAGTCACTTTCGTCTGACAGTGCCATGATCGGAATTGCGCTTCTCGTTCTGTACGTCAGCAATGTTTGAACGGCGGGCTAATTCACAAGGTCGAGCCGTTTCAGCGTGGCATTGGGGGATATCACTTGTGATGGCAGGCTGGTTTGGTCGAGCTGCTCTCGAAAGTCAGGGCCAGTATAAGCTTGCACAGAGTCTAGACCTTCGGTGTCGAATTCCAGCATCGTAAAGCTACGCTCGCTTCGGACCGTGTCTCCGATCAGAACCCGCTTGCCCCCCCCCAGACATGCCTGCGAGACATAGGCCACTCCATCCTTCCAGCCTGGATAAAAGGCGTGGTGGTGGCCCGACAGATGCAAATCGACATCCAGCTTGTGATAGAGCGCCTCCAGCGCCGGATCGCCGATAATTTCGCGCTCGCGGTTCTGGGCGAAGGGCCAAAGTGGCAAGTGGCTGAAGGTGACAGCCGTTCCTGCGCCCTTCATTGCTTTGGACAAACGGTTCATCTGATCCCCTCGAAGGGGACCGAGCGTTGTGGCATCGAGTGAAGCAAAACGTACGCCGCTTATCTCGAAGACGTAGAAGAAAGGGTAGTCGCCGTCGTCGATGTAATCGAGAATGGGCTTCCTCGCACGCCATTGCTCGGCGAAGATTGCGCGCTCTTCCTCAAACCCGCCATAGGCGGATGCGTCATGGTTCCCCGGAGTGACGACCAGGGGAATGCCAGCGCTGCTTAGCGGGCCGGTGACTGTGTAATGGAACGCGTCCCACATCGCCCGCACTTCTAGTTCGCTCAGAACCGGGCGGCGTTGCCCCGCCACCATGTCTCCAGTGGAAATGACCAGATCCGGGGCAAGTGCGATGATGCGCTCTACAGCCGCTGCCACCCGGGGGCTGTAATGCGTCGCCCCGTAGGAACCGTTGAGGTCGGAAATGACCGCAACCCGCAACGTCTGGGCCAAAGCGGACCCGCAAAAGATCAGCAGAAAGAGTGCGCTCAGGAACGCTCTAGCTGCCATCACAGGGGATTGCCTTTGCGACTACACTGCCGGTTTCGAAAAACTGCTTGGGTTCGAGATCAAAGATCAACTGTCCCCGCTCACAGCTTTGCCGCAGGATATCAGTTGCCAGTGCAGTGTTCTTCACGACCTGCGCCACCTCACGTTCGCCCAGACCAAAGGATGTTTCTAGCCATTCAAAGATCGGGCCGCCGCTCTGCAAATCCGCATTCAGCGCCACCAGCTTGCCGTAGGTGTCCGCGTTCATATGGAGGAGCTTTTCGAGCATTTGCGTGCTTTTGGCGAAATTGGCGTATTGCACGCGGCCACCGGCATCGTTGTCGTTTAGGTTGGTTCGCCGCAACAGAATGGCGTCTGCCGGAACCGACCCGTCACCTGCTTCGTGGTGTTTTGCCCGTTTGTGCTTCAGCTTTCCGTCTTCAACCCAATAGTAATACGGTGTGAAATCGATATTTCCGACCCGGTCCTGCTGGCTGAAGATGAAGTCGAGCAGCACAATCTCGGTCAGTTCGGTCATCCAGAACACCATTTGCTGCGGCGTCACTGATTGCCCCAAGTCCTTGGCTATCTGCCGGTCCTTTCGCCCCTCGGTCAGCCCGTTTTCGATTGCTTGGATCAGGGGTTTGTCCGACCGCAATGCCAGGAAAGCAGGCGTTTTCTGGAAATCCAGGTTCTGGCCTTTGCCCCAACCCGAGACGCGCGTGCCATTAACCTCAGAGCCATAGCGATGCCCCGGACTGCTGGTCAGCGCTCCATAAATCTGGCTGCGATCGGCGGTGAACAGATCATCCGTCGGCTGATAGCTGCTCGGGTTCTTCTCGGCATTGACCAGCGCCACCCATCCGGCATGGTTCATCCGCCCACCGTGACTGCCGCTGGACAAGGAAAGCCCCGCGCGCGCCACTTCTGCTAGGTGCTCGCCGGCGTCAATCGACCGCCAGACCGTGACAGGCACATTGACCGTCGTGTCGAAATACCGCGAGAAATGATAATAGAGCAGTGGCGACGGAGAGAACGTGCCGCTGGTACCCTTGGCGTTCATCGTTGGCTTGAACTTGGCCAGTGTGTCCTTGGCAAGATTGCTCGCAGATTTCCCTTCCTTGCAGGCATTGCGTTCAAATTCCGCCCGATCCCCGGCGTAAGGGCCTGCGCTGATGTCGTGGATCATAGTTCCCGGGCTGGTGCTCCAGGTCTTGGGGCACATGGCCACGTCAGCGGCATAGAGATCGATGGCGCAGTAGGCGGCCTCCTGTTCGAGGTCGTTCTTGCCATACGTCCCTCCGGGGGCCGGCGCGATGCGCACACAGCGTTCGGCGATCCCGTTGGGGCTTTGATGAACGGTTTCAGCTCCAAGAACAGTATCTGAGGCCATGGCCGGCGCTGCGGCGGTGATCAGTGCAAAGATCAGGTGCTTTTTCATGGTGTTCATTTCGGGCAGATCGCTGCTTGCTGGTCGGCCGAAATCTTCAGCGCGGGGTCAATCTTGAATTTATCGAACTTGGCGTCAATCCAGGCGTCGCAACCACCGGAACAGGGCGCCCCATTGCGCGCCTCGTCCCAATAGTCTTTGGCTCGCGCCTCGGACCAGTCGCAGAACTGCACCAGCGCCATCGCCGACAGGGCGCCTGAGGCGTGGACACCCCACATGCAATGCACCAGAATCGGCCCGCCACTATCCGTGATCCTGTCATGCACAGCTTTCATCACGGCAGCGGGACGCGAAGAGCGGGCCGACTCGTAGTTGAGTGCGCCCGATCCGCAGGAGGTCTGGCCGTAGTCGGTATTCTTTCCGAAATCCGCATAAAATGCTCCGGAAAACCCTGCTTCACAAAGCTGACCGCGCTGTGCTGTGGATAGCCCGGTGCGCGACTTGTCGCCCCCTTTGAACCCGGCGCGATACATGATCCCGGTAAGAACAGGACGCACGAAGGCGAGGCCGTCAGCCGGCAACGGGTTCGAACGAGAGAGCATCTCGGTTTCGGACGCGCCGCCCGATCTGGACGTGAAATCCGATGCCGCTGCTGATCCGGCCCATCCCGTGAGGCAGACAGCCACCGCGAGGCTGGCCGCAAATTTTGATGATTTGGTCATCGCTCGATCTCCATTCTCAGTGTCTGAAGGCACCATATGTGCCTATAAATCTAGTCAATTCGATAGGTAAGAAGACGGGAGTCTATGCCGTCGTCGGTAACGATGAAGATGGTCTGTCCGTCCAAGCTCAGAGCGACACCCTCGGCATTTTCAACACGGCGGGACTTTCCCCCGGCCTCTCTCATCAAGGCCCAGCCCCTTGCTTTCATCGTGGCAAAGCAGAAAAAGTAGATCGCCTGTCCGGTATCGCTGGTTATCCACAGCCCATGCCGAGGCCCGTCCCAGGCCAGGCCGGAAACATCCAGACGATCATCTTTTGCCCCGTCAGACACAAACCCGGCAGAGCCGGTCAAAGGCACGATCCCAAGCACTTGAGTTAGGTCCGGTGCGATTTCGATCAGCAGCCTCGGCTCACGCTCTTTTACCACGAAAACCGTTCCGGTTTCGGGATCGATGGTGATCCCTTCCAGCCCGTCGTTGGCGTCGGTTGCCGCAAAATGCTCCGCCAGACTACCCGCCCCCTGCATCGCCAGAATGGGATGCCGGGTGACGCGCCCGTCCTGTGCTAAGTCAAGGATCTCGGACGTGTCCTCACGCACGGCGAGGATGCGCCCTCCAGAAGCATCAAAAGCCACTCCCTCCAAGCCCGGCACAGCGCGCAAAGAGTCCTTCCGCTGAACCTTTCCCGCGTCGTCCAGGCTAAAGAGCCGAGCGGCACCATCGCTGACGGCCCAGAAGCCACCATTCTCTGACAGGCTCAGGCCGGAGACTTCGGTAAAATCATGGCTGCGATCCGCTATTTTATCAGAACTGACAAAGCGCAGCATCATGTGCTCGTGCTTGGTGGGGGCTGAAAATCCATAGTCCACAGACAGGAAAAAAGTCGCCAACGCCCCCAAAGCGACCGTGTGCAGACATGACCTGGACAGGGGAATCATCTTGTTCGCGCCTCAGTCAACATGCCAGTCGGCAATCCCGTTTTCAGGGGCTGCAACCAACTGTATCATTTCGCGCTCGAGCGCGGATCGTCGAAACCCGCGCGGGCCCGATACGACGTAGCTCACGATGGGTTTGAACTTGGTCTTGCTCATCGACACCGTTTTGACTCCACGCTCGGACAACTGCTTACGCAAGGCGAGCATCGCGTCGGAGCTTGTGCTGTCTTCTGAAAAGCGGACCTCCAGTTCGAAATTTACGGGTCCGCCGAAGACATAAATCACGACCCAGGCACTTGCGGTTGTGATCAGGGCCACAACGGGCAAATCCAAACCGACGCATAGCCCGATCAGGGTTACCAGGATAAGGCGCATTGTGTCGGCCGACCCGTCGTCGGACTTGAAGCGCAATAGACCGCCGAGACCAAAGAGCACGAAGCCAATGAGATATCCGTGGTGCATGATCAGGAAACCGACAACCATCCCGATCAGGGCATAGACGAACAGATCTCTCGGCGCATCGAAATCCGATCTTGTACGACGGGTCGCTAGCTTGACGGGATGATAGGCGATCGTTGCGATCATAACGGTCGTTTCAAGCAGCGCTATCGCGAAATCCAAAAGTTCGGCGGGATTGAATATCTGGCCCCAGCCCCGGCCGCGAACTTCGATTTCAGGGAGAATGGATCCGGTCACATCCATGACCTGCGCATGTGCGGGACCGACCGCAATACCGAGACATCCTATCGCCAGGAGTGCCATCCAGCCCTGCGAGGAACGAAGATTTTCTACCACGCTCTTGAAGTCCTTGATTTTGAGATCTTTCGTAAACATCACACTCGCTGCAAGGAAATTTGTCAAATCGGAAAACCTGCGCAGATCGTGCGGAAACTTGTTGCGGCGCTCGGATTTGACGAGACAGATGATCATTGCACCACCGTCGAGGCTGCCCAGGTCAGGGTTAGCAAAACGGGTTGATGAAGCAGATACACAGCCAGGCTGTGTCTGCCGGGCCAGGCCATGGCCTGCGCGGGAAAACGGCGCGGCCATTTCGGCTCGAGGCTTTTGGGATCGGCAATCCTTGCTACGACGATTCCCAGAAAAAACGGTGCCAGCCAGGGAACAATGGGAATAAAATCCATCGATGCGCGCACCTCCATCCCAAGTCCTGTCCAGGCCATCCATGGAGACGCGAACACGGCGCGCCCGACTGTCGCAGAGGCGATCAGGATCACCGCAGCACCAATGAACGATGCCCACACTGGTGCAAAAAGAAACGGCACGCCCAAAAGGCTGGCCACCGCGAGTGCATGCAGGATGCCAAAAAAAACATACTGCGAGGGGAAGGCTACGTAAGTGGCCACGGTGACTAGACAGGCGGCGCCAGAAATCAGGACGAACCGCCACAACCAAGCCTTGCCGCGAAAGCCACGGGCATGGGCCAAAACAAGGCTCACACCGGACAGGAACAAAAAGCTTCCAGCAATGGCGCGCGCGAAAATGGCCCATCCATCGTTCAGCGTTGTTCCCTGCGCGATCATCCCGAAGACCTCCAGGTCCCTGAATAAATGGAAAACGATCATCCCGAACAGTGCGATGGTTCGGGCGATGTCCAAAAAAAGCAGCCGATCTCTCCTGATATCGGATCCGGGGACACTCATTAATCGTGCTCCTGTCCCGCGTCGCGTTCAGGCTCATGCAGCTTCGCGCAACCCTTGCATGCCTGTTTCACAGGTATCGGACTGTCCCTCGCCATCGTGCAAAGCAACTTAAGGAGCAACAGGTTCAAAATACTTGAATGGGTAACTTTTGTCATGAGTGAAGGCTATGAGACCCCCCCGCCCGCCTCAACTCAAATTCCCTTGACAAGACCCTTTCCTGACATGATTTAATCAAATGTGTCTACTTTTCGGCCTCGTTGTGTAAGCTGATCAGACTGTTTGAACTGTTTTTTTGGGAGGGGACTTTTCAATGAATAAACATATGGTATTTCCGGTTCTTGGCTTCGTTGCAACGCCGGCCTTCGCGCAGGCGACGCCCGAGGCGATAGGCACGGGGCTTGGGCTCATTGCGGGTCTTCTGATCGCGGTCGTTATCGGCGCGATCGTCGGCTGGTTGGCCAGCCTAGTCGTCAAGGGGTCCGGCTCCGGCTTGGGCCGCAACATCCTGATCGGGATCGGCGGCTCACTTCTCGCCAGCTACCTTTTCCCGGCAATTGGCCTCAATATCGGTGGCGGTATTGTCGGCGCCCTAATTGCGGCCACGCTGGGTGCGGTTATCCTGCTTGTCGTCATCAAGTTTTTGCGCCGCACCTGACCTGTGCGGTGACCTTGGAATTCCGGAGACACTGATCATGTTTCAGACCTTCCTTTCCCTAATGATGCTTCTGGCCTGCCTGACTGCGGCAGGTTTCGCGGCATCCCCGGCACAGGCGCAGTCGCAAGGGTTGATGCTTGGTGAATGCGCCCACGCAGCGCAGGGCTATTTCCGCAACTACGAAGCCCAAACCGACATGAAGTATAACGGCCGGCGTGTTGATGGGACGCATGCGATAAATGGCAACATCTATCTTGAAACCCGGATGGAAAGCTTTGCCTGCTCCTACGCGCCTGACGGAAACCGGATGATCAGATTCTTCGTGGAAGGCCGCGAGCAGAACGCCTATCTGCCGGGCCACACCAGGCAAAGTGAAGACGGCGGGGCCGTCTTGCGCGTCACTGGCGTTTCCTCGGGCGATTTGCTGAACGTGCGCAGTGGTCCAAGCACAAATTACCGGATCATCGGCAAGCTGGGCAACGGCGATCGCGTGCGCCGCCTCAATTGCCAGATGCAGGGCAATTCCCGCTGGTGCGAGATCGAGATGATGACCGATATGCGCGAGCGTGGCTGGGTCAATGCGCGATATTTGAAGTGAACCAGGTCGCTTCTGCACCAAAAACCGAACTAGGCATCATGGGATAAGAATAATGCGCAAATCTGGTCTGATGATCGCCGGTCTGGTGTTATGTGCCACGCAGGCGGGGGCTCAGGTGATCGTTTCGTGTGATGCCGAACACAACTTGCCAAGCAACGTTGTGGCGGAACTCGATGCGGTCCTCACAAGCATGGTGGACCCTGAGGCAGGGATTGCTTCGATGCTGGGATACGCACCGGGCGGCGTCCTGTCCGTCAGAGGAGCCGATTGGCGTTATGCCCGCGCCGCCGGAACGGCTGATCCTGACCGAAACACACCGATGTCTTGCGACACTCCGTTCCAGATCGGTAGCAATACCAAAATGATCACCGCTGCCGTTTTGATGCAGTTGCAGGAAGAGGGGGCCCTCACTCTCGATGACCCGCTATCGCGCCACTTGCCCGAGTTCGCGGCGGCGCTCCCAAATGGTGATGTCATTACTCTGAGGCAACTCGCGAACCACACGGCTGGCGTCTTCAGCTATACTGACAATGCACCCGACGGAACGCCTGGTATCATGGAGGGTGATCTCGCCGATCCCGATGCTCTGCGTCGCAGGTATACCATGGAGGAACTCGTCGCGTTCGCAGCAGAACATGGCAAACCGTCGTTTTTACCCGGTGCTGAGGGGCAATGGGCCTATAGCAACACCGGGTACGTCCTTCTTGGGCTCGCTATCGAAAAGATTGAAGGACGTCCGCTGGGGCAGAGCTTTGAAGCACGCGTCTTCGAACCGCTTGGGCTGAAGGACACCAGCTATGTGGACGGCGTTCCCGGCCCGGAGCTTGGACTTCCCCGCGCCTATTTCGCTGCACCGTTCGACATTGAGACGACAGATTGGAACATGTCCCAAGGTGCCGCAGCGGGTGCAGTTGTCTCGACGGTCGATGACATGCACGTATTCATTGAAGCCTTGCTCGCCGGGGAACTCTTCGCGTCAAAGACGAGCGTGACCGAGATGCAGGACGCGGTAGCGACAGGCAACGTGACAATTCTGAACTACGGTATCGGTCTGGCGGAAAAGGCCGAGGGAGTGTGGGGTCACGGCGGCCAGACCCTCGGGTTCGAAAGCGACATTGCATTTTTCGAAGACCCAAACCTTTCGATGGTTGGGTGGGCGTCAAGCGCAAACAATATTATGGCTATTGGGGTGGGCGCTGTATCCGGCGCTCTTGTGAATGCCGGCGTTCTTCCCGAGCCGTTAGCCGGACTGGACGCGGAATTGCGCGGCAAAATGACAGGCTCGGAATGGCAGCTTGTCTCTATCAAGACGGGTGATGGGGATACACTCAAACCTGCCAATCCTGAAGACTACAGGATTGCTTTCGATGCGGCAGGCAGTTTCGCTGCCCAAGCTGACTGTAACCGTGTCTTGGGCGATTGGAGCCTGAAGCGCCAAGAATTGGCCATCCAGCCTGGGCCGACAACGCGTGCCGCATGTCCGCCTGAGTCGCTGTCGGATAGCTTCATCCAATGGCTCGCGGAGGCAAGCGGTGCATACATTGACGAGGGCGGGAAACTTCTCGTCGTTGCGATGCAGGACGAAAAGTTTGGCCAATTGCTTTTTGCACCAAACTAATGAGCGCGGCCATGGGGATCGGCGGGTGCCGCTATTCTGGGTCTCATTCTCCCCATATGGGGAGTGTCTGTGCCGCGTCTCTCTGGGCTCGGAGCAGACGTTCTCTGGATGCGGCATAAAGGGCCGCTGAACGGACTGCTCAAGCTCCGCTGGCTCCCCTCTGGACTTGCATCAAGTGTGTATGCCACAGAATGTCAAAGACCGTTGGGAGTGTCGTCATGAGAATTCTTGTCCCAACTTTATTCTTATTGTCCTGCGTTCCGGGCATCGTCTTTGCCGATCCGGCATCAGAATGCGGCGGATTTAGTCGGGTTGAAATTGGGGCCTGTGTCGCTGATACTCTGCAACGGGTTGATGCGACGCTCGACATCTATCTGGGCTTCGTGATGAGTTCGGCGAAAGAGCTCGATGAAGTTACTGCTCGAAGCTTTCAGTCGCACCAAGAATGAGCTCACTTGGCACGTCAAGAAACACACTCTCAGAGCCGTCCGATGCATCCATGTTTGCGTGGAATGAATTGCTCCAAAGCACATCGAGCGATGCCTTAGAGCGCTCCCAAACTTTTTGGATTCAGGATTCCAAAATTTCTTGATCTGTGATTCTGTATCTTTGAGGCAGATATGGGGGTCACAAATGGGCAAGCCACATCCTCTGGAGTTGCGGGAGCG
>Ga0075467_10001056_pt1 | contig 22773 bp, 18 predicted proteins | sample DEB08_DNA_9_FD_75067 | JGI IMG/M metagenome (GOLD analysis project Ga0075467, IMG submission 75067) | Aqueous microbial communities from the Delaware River and Bay under freshwater to marine salinity gradient to study organic matter... | ecosystem: Environmental > Aquatic > Marine > Coastal ... | reverse complement strand
TATTGCTACATCGGCAATCTCCCCCTACGTTCCCGCGCTCGGAGCTGTACAACAGACCACTAAAAACAACTCATTTTTCTACATGATTGAGAACATGCGCAAATACACCGGCCTGATGGCTGTCGTTTTCATCCTGCTTGCCGCAGGATTCCTATTCACCATGAATGACCTGTCGACGACTCGCGGCGGTGGGATGGGCTCTGGACCCGCTATACTTGAGGCAAATGGCCGGATCTTAGACCAGCAAGAATACCGCCGCATGGGTGACAACACCCTCCAACTCGCTTCCGAGGCAGGTCTGCATACCTACGTGAATTTCCTCATGGTCCCTGATGCACGCCAGCTCCAGCAGGCCATGCAACTGCTCCAATTCGGCTACCCGAACTACTACGCCACCATGGGCCGTAACCTCAAGAGCCAGGACATTAACCGTTTCATTGCCAACCGGATCATCATCCAACAGGCTGTTGAAGAAATGGGCATCTACGCCAGCGACGAAGAAGTAACCAACACCATCAAAACCTCGAGACGCTTCGCACCAGAGGGGAAATTCAATAACACAGAATACGCCACCTTCATCGACAAGCGCCTTGGCAGAATCGGCATGACGGAAAAAGACCTCCGGGAAATCGTCCGGGAAAACCTTTGCCTGGACAAACTCATCCAGGTCGTCGGTGGAGGCCTGCTTGCCCCACGCAATGCGGTGCGCGATCAGCTCGAAGCACAGCTTCAGAACGTCACCCTCGCTCGCATTGTTTTCAACCGGGATGATTTTGTCGAAAAAGAAGATCCATCTGAAGAGGAGATCAAAGCCTACTGGGATACCCACCAGGATGCTTACAAAACAGATGAACAACGTCGCATAAACTACATATTATTGAGCCTCCCACCTGAGACTCAGGTCAAATCATCACCAGCTGCCCTGCCAGCCAATGCTACCGAGGAGCAGAAAAAAGCCCACGCAGAAGCGGTGCAAGCCGGCCTGGACGCAGAAGCCAAAATGAAGGTGCAACTGGCAGATCAAAGAGCCAAGGACGCACGCTCCATCCAGAAGGAAATCGATCAGATTTCCCAGGAAATCTACGATAGCGAGGAAGATAAAAAACCGCTCGATCTCGCTGCCATTTTGACCAAACGCAATCATCAGATTAAAAAAACCGGACTGTTCACCAGTGCCACTATACCCAAGGAACTCGGTAGCCTCAAACTGCGTGGCAATGTCAACCAGGGAAAATCCCTCAGCGACCTGATCTTCGGCCAAAGTGCTTCATCAGATAACCCCTACGATCTCGTCTCAGATGCATTACCCGTCGGAGATCACGGCTGGATCATCTTTACCCTGGAAGAAGTCGTCGAACCTGTGCTGCTCGATTATAACGCCGCCAGAGTCAAAGCTCGCGCCCAGCTCATCTCCGAAAATGGTTCCAAAAAAGTCAAGCTGGCCGCCAAAGCAGCCCGAGACAGTATCGAAGCACTGATGAAGTCCGGCAAAAGCTTCGAGGATGCCGCCAAGCAAGAAGGCCTCACTGCCGTGCAGGTGGGTCCTTTCACCATTAATGACCGTGACATCCAGAGCAAGGAACCAAGCTTCCGGCTGCTGTTCCAGAAAGCGAGTGGCCTGAACCCCGGAGATATCTCTGAGACCATTGATGAGAATAATCGCTCGCTGTTTTTCCACCTCGCCAAACGTGAAATCAATGACACTGAGGGCAATCAAAGCCGGATCGATGCCGCAATCAATGATAACAAAAACGTGCTGATGATGCTCACCTTCCTCAACTGGCTCAACCACCAATACGAGAAAGCTGACGTCAAAGGTCTGGCAACTGAGGAGCAATAGCCCTCACTCGCTCCACCTTATTTGTGTCTACCAACCCCCTGTCATGTTTTATCTGACAACCGCCATCGACTACACCAATGGCGCGCCACATATCGGCCACGCCTACGAGAAAGTCCTGGCAGATGTCATCGCGCGCTATCAGCAGCTGCTGGGTGAGGATGTCTATTACCTCACTGGAGTAGACCAGCATGGCCAGAAGGTCCAACAGACGGCGGAAAAAGAGGGTGTTAATCCTGCCACCTATGTCAAGCGCGTCACCAAGGGGTTCATCAACGCTTGGGAAAAACTCGGCCTCCAATACGATGGCTGGGCGGAAACCACTCATCCGGAGCACAAGGCATGTGTTCAGAATATCCTCCAGCAGCTCCACGACGAAGGCCAGATCTACAAAAAACGCTACACCGGCTATTACTCCATCCGCCAAGAACAATTTCTCACAGACAAGGAACGCAACGAAAACGGCGAGTTTGGTGAGGAATGGGGTGAGGTTGAGCAACGTGACGAGGAAAACTACTATTTCAAACTCAGCGACCACGTCGCTTGGCTCAGACAATACGTCGAATCCAACGACGACTTCGTCATTCCGTCATTCCGCAAAGCCGATGTGCTCAATGCAATCGAACGCGCAGAAGGCACCGATCTCTGCATCTCCCGCCCCAAGGAGCGACTGCGCTGGGGTATCGAGCTCCCCTTTGACAGAGATTTTGTCACCTTCGTCTGGTTTGATGCCCTGATCAACTACATCTCATTTGCCGGATACCATAAAGCCGAGGGTAGCGACTTGCCTGACTTCAATAAGCTCTGGCCTGCCAAGATCCACATCATTGGCAAGGATATCCTGGTCCCGTCCCACTCCATCTACTGGTCCTGCATGCTGCACGCCATGGGCTTTTCCGATGAGCAGATCCCATCCCTACTGGTTCACGGCTGGTGGAACATCAAAAAGAAATCCGATGACGGTTCAGAGGGCTCGGAAAAAATTTCCAAGTCCCTGGGCAATGTCATCGATCCCGTTGCCCTCGTCGAAACCTTCGGCCAGGATGCCGTGCGCTACTACCTCGTGCGTGATATCCATACCGGGCGCGATTCTGATTATGATATCGAGCGCCTCGTCATGCTCTTCAATACCGAGCTGGCCAACAACCTTGGCAACCTCTGTAACCGCGCTCTGAACATGACCAAACGCTACTGCGGTGGAGCTACTATCGCGTCCGATTATGATGATGACTCCAGCAGACAACTACGGGCATCATTGGATACTGCATTGGAAAAGTATCGTCAGCATATGGACCGTTATGAGATATCCTTTGCGCTCGAGGCGTTGATCGAATTCATCTCCGGAACCAATGTCTACGCCGAGCAGCAAAAGCCATGGGAAATCGCCAAGGATGAAACCAAGGCCGCGCAGCTCAATAGCGTGCTCAACCACATGGTGGAAGCCGTTGCGCTGGCCAGTGTTTTACTCAAGCCCATCATCCCTGACGCTTGCCAACGCATTCAGTCCCAGCTCAAGGCAGAGCACCTCGGTGAACTGAAACTCTCAGATATCAAATGGGGTATTCTTCCCATCGGGCAGGAACTTGGCAAACCCAAGCCAGTCTTCCCGCGCATCGAACTCGAAGAGTAAGCTTAAAGAGTAAAGAAGCGAATATAGCACGGGTATACCGCCTCAATTTGAGAGCCTCAATTTAAGAGCCTCTTGCAGAGAATCAGCGACCTTCTCAACGCTCACCTCATCCTGACACCGACGATCCAGGGGGCATTCGGCAAGATAGCAGGGACTACAGGCCACATGTTCACGAATCACCAGACTCTGCTTGCCCAAAGGACGCTTCCACTCCGGCTCATTAGGGCCAAAAATAACGGCTGCAGGCAATCCTATGTGCGCGGCTATGTGTGCAATCTCCCCGTCGCAGGCTAGCATAGCACTACTCTTCGAGAGCGCCTCTATGACCTTCACCAGATTCAACTTTCCGGGCAAATTTCTCGCCTTGCCTGCAGCCAAAGCCTCCAACGTCATCCGAGCATCGGTTTTATCATGCCCCGCATCCGTGCCTAGTATCTCCCAGTTGATGCCCGGGTGACTAGCATCCATGGCATCTATAACGTCTATGAATCTTTCAACTGGCCACTGGTAAGCGCTGCCATATTCAGACAAAGGGGCTATAACAATCCTTGGCTTCTCAGGCGGAATCGGTAATGCGGCGTACTCAAAATTACCCCTAACAAAAACATCGCCTCCTAGTTGATCTACAAAGTTCAAATAATACCTGACGCGATGCTCAATTGGGCCTGGAACACGCGCCACGGTCACGACGTCAGTGAGTAGCTTCTCGAGTCCCGAGGCAGGGTAACCAAGACGTTGTAAAACCCCGACACGAGCGAGTGCTTTTGCGGGCTTGCCGGCCTCCCAAACCACTGCAGATTCAAAGGTGATCTCAAAATCTGTAAGGATTCGGGCAATCTGCCTTGCCGAGGCTTCATCCTGATAAACGATCACGTGATTCACCTCAGGCATCGACGCCCACAATCCTTGCTGAGACTCAGGGCATAATACCGCCATGGTTGACAGTGGCCGGAAACGCCGCAACGCACGCACTGCCGGCACAGAAAAACACGCTTCAGTGAGATCCACGGGAGCTGCCACACACAAATACCCCCCTTTCAGGTGCAATGGAGGCTTGTCTGGACAGGGCACAGCTTCCGGAAGCTTCGACATGACAAAGACTAGCGCCCCACACTCAAAACTGTCAATGACCCCTTGCTCAAAGTCAGAAAATATAATTTCGTAAAATGACCTCCATGATTTTTACCGCTTTCAATCATGCGAAATAACCTTAGTTTTCAATCATGTCCACGCCGTTGTTCAAATCTACATTGATTGCATTGTCGCTGCTTACGCCATTCCAGAGATCCATGGCTGAGCAGTCTGCTGCCTCACCTTTGTCCCCTCTTGCGCCCCTCCAAACTCAGGCCGTAGATCAAAACATCTACGAATCAATCGTCCGCATCGAAGCCGCCACCCAGGTCCCCAACTACAAGGAACCTTGGAAGGCTGGCCGGTTTAGTGGCGGCATAGGCACTGGTTTCATCATCGGCCCCAACCGCTTTCTCACCAATGCTCACGTGGTTTCCAATGCCCGCCGTTTACTGATCACCATGCACGGCTCGGCACGCAAACACCCTGCAAAAATACTGCACATCGCTCACGACTGTGATCTCGCCCTACTCGAAGTCGATGACTTCATCCCCTTTCTAGGTCTCCAGCATTTACCAATCGGCGGCGTGCCCAAGCTCGAAAGCCAGGTGCGCGTCATCGGCTACCCCGTAGGCGGTAATCGCATCTCCGTAACCCGCGGTGTCGTCTCCCGTATTGACTTTAATACCTATAGCCACTCACGATCTGACCAGCACCTCGTCGTTCAAATCGATGCGGCTATCAACCCCGGCAACTCAGGAGGACCCGTACTTCAAGATGGCAAGGTTGTTGGCGTGGCCTTTCAGGGACTTCGCTCCGCGGACAACACCGGCTACATGATTCCAACTCCGGTTGTTCGCAGATTCCTCAAGGACATCGAAGACGGCAACTATGACAAATACGTGGACCTGGGCATTGCTCATTTCCCTATGTTCAACCCCGCCATGCAGAAAAAATTTGGCCTGAGTCCAACATCTCCCGGCGTCCTGGTCGCGGCGGTTACTCCAGACGGCCCTTGTGATGGAGTGCTACAAGACAATGATATCCTCACCGCGATCAATGACAACGCCGTAGATGCCGCAGGCAACGTCCTTATCGATGGTGAAAAAGTGAATATGAATGAGATTGTGGAACGTAAGTTCTCAGGAGACATCGTCAAGCTCAGCGTTATCCGTGAGGGCAAAGCCATGGATGTCAGCTGCACTCTCAAGCCATTCCCACCCAGCCAGATGTATGCAGTGCAATATGGCGTCAAACCACGATACACCTCTTTTGCAGGCCTGGTCATGCAACCCCTCGACCGCAACCTCTATGCCGCCCATAATTTTTCAAACACTCGCGTGCGCCGTCTCTTCACCCACTATCTCGATGAAGCTATTTTCAAAGAACGCGAAGACATCGTCATCCTCACCAGTGTTCTCAGTGACCCCGTCAACACACATGTCAGCAGCCACGTCGGCACCGCTGTCGAGACGATTAACGGCGAGAAAGTAACCTCCCTCAAACACGCACACAAGCTGCTCCACCCGGAAAAAACACCCGGATTTTTCATCATCAAATGTGAGGGCATTGAACGGCCGATCGTTGTCCCAGGTGACAAAGCTGCAGCAGCCAGCCAACGCACTGAGACCAACTACGGCATCACTTCCCCAGCCTACCTCGGCAACTAACACCCAATCCCTTTCATTTCATGCAAATCAAATTTAGCATCCTCACTTTTCTCGTCTCCCTGCCGCTGATCATTGCCAGCTGCTGTGAACATCAATCGTGCCCGGCCAAGACAGACCCTAGCACTTCCAGTTCAGAGCAATCTCCCGAGCCCGGCGCACCGCTTGACCCCAGCATCAGGCAATCACTGGTACGTATCAACTCAACCATCCAAGCCTGGAGCGCCTCCCAACCATGGGATAAGTCAGCCCCCGCGAAACGTCGTGCACTAGGTGCCCTACTCGCTGGCAACCGCGTGCTCACCACCGCCGAAATGGCCGCCAACGCCACCTACATCGAGATGGAGAATGCAGACAGCACCCGCAGAATACCAGCCAAGGTCACAGCCATCGACTATGAGGCAAACCTGGCACTGCTTGAGCCTAATAATGGTGACACTGAATCATTTTTCAAAAATCTTCATCCGCTTACCCTCGGAACTTCTGCTTTGATCGGAGATCGGGTTGATGTCTGGCAGTTGGAGGATAACGGCATGCCCATTATCACGGAAGCTACCATCCAGAGTGTTGATATTCTGTCTAGCTTTGCAAATGGACATTTTTTCCTCGCCTATGAAGCCAAGGGATCCATGCAGAGTGCCTCAAACAGCTTTACCGTTCCCGTCATCCGTAACGGGAAATTATTGGGATTACTCAGCAGCTATGACTCCAAGGATCAGATCATCGACATCATCGCACCTGAAATCATCGAGGCGTTCCTTACCGACACCACAGACGGAAATTACGCCGGATTCCCCTCCTTGGGCATTGCCATCACCAGCACGGTTGACCCCAACTTCCGTGACTGGCTCAAGCTATCTGATGACGTTGGAGGGATCTATGTCACCAAAGTCCGTAAAGGAAGTGCTGCTCAAAAAGCCGGCATCGAAAAAGGCGATGTCATCATCGACATCAATGGCAGGCCCATCGGGCGACTCGGCTACTACACTGATGACCAATACGGACGCCTCTACTGGAGTCACCTGATCAGGGGCTCGCTCAAACTCGGCGACGATGTTCGCCTCACCATCTTGCGCGAAGGAAAAGAGACCATTATCACTGCCAGCCTCGAACGCCCCGGCAAACGCCTTGTTGCCTTACATAGCTATGATCAGGCACCTCGCTATCTGGTCAAAGGCGGATTTATTTTCCAGGAACTCACTGCTACATATCTCAAGGCCTTCGGTAAAGACTGGAAAAGCAAAGCCCCGCTCAACCTGCTGGATGTATTGTCATCCCCCGAAGACTACGAGGAAGATCGCAACAAAATCATTTTCCTCAGTGCTACGATACCGACCCCTGCCACCACAGGTTACGAACCTCTGCGCAACTTCATCATTAACAAAGTGAACGGCCAAACCATTGCAGACATTGCATCACTCATCGAAGCCTTCCAACAACCCGGACCAGACGGTCTCCACACCATCGAATTCACCGATGGGCCTCCCAAAACGATCTATCTCGACGCCACCCTTTCTGATCAAGTCGATACCAAATTGCTCGAACGAGGCATCCCCGCTCTTTCCAGGCAGTAAAAAAGAAGAAACCTCAGCGCCTAACTGCTAGCTCGCACCTCCACCCTCTTCGAGCTTGCGGGCCCAAAGCCAGAGGATGTCCGAGAGCCTGTTAAGATACTGACAGGCTTCCACTGGAGTTCCTTCACCAAGTGCCCATGCGGTAAGCTCAGCACGTCTGCAGATACAGCGTGCCATGTCCATCCAGGCGGCCGCCACATTGCCACTCGCCCCGGGACGGGCCCAGCCATTCAAATCAACGATTGTCTGCTCACCGATACGCTCTAACCCATCGATATCCTCCTGAGCTATGGCTGGATATCCATCGTCAAGATACTTACCCCGTTTTTCGACAGGCACGGAAAGCAAGCCCATCAAAGCAACAAGTTGCCCCTGCATGGTATCAATCTGGCTGGAGATATCACTGGAAACACCAGAAACACGAACCATTCCAAGCGCGGAACTCAACTCATCTACTGCGCCACAAGCCACGATCGCCGGATCCGTCTTGGGTGCACGGCCGCCATACATCATATCAGTAAAACCATCATCGCCTCTGCGAGTAATAATGCTCATGGGCATTGCTTAACACGGACCACTACCTGACTACAGTCAAATTACTTGCCCCTAGCTTAAAAGAATTTAGACTGCAATGGTTCCCGATTAGCCCATTCTCGCTATTCGGGGCAAACCCCGGCAGTCATCGTTCCACCAACCTGGCTGAAGCCACTTTTCAAAATAATTAAGGAGAAAATCTGATGCCGATGGCAAGCACAACGATCAAACTAGCCCGGCTTCTGAATGGACCGGAAATTTTTCACAGCATTCAGGGTGAGGGTGTCAGCATGGGGGTTCCATCGATATTCGTGCGGGCCTCGCTGTGTAATCTTCACTGTGTCTGGTGCGATACGGATTACACCTGGAACTGGGAAAACACACCATGGAAACACGAAAAGGACTCGGAGCCAGGCTATCAAAAGTTCAGCAAGGAGCATTACCTCATCGAAATGAAAACTGATGAGGTGGCGAAGATGATAGCCGCCATCCCGTGCCATAACGTCATTCTTACGGGTGGTGAACCGCTACTCCAAGACGAGGCATGGCAGGCTATCATTCACCATCTGACAGAAAAAGATCCTGGCTACCGCTTTGAAGTCGAAACCAATGGCACCCTCATACCCAGCGCTGGACTCGATCAATTCATCAACCAATACAATGTATCTCCCAAACTCGAAAATTCAGGCAACAAAGCCAGCTTGCGCATCAATAGCAAGGCCTTAACCTTTTTCTCTGACTCCCCAAAAGCCTGGTTTAAATTTGTCGTCTCAGCCGCAGAGGATCTCAACGAGATTGAAGCTCTTATTTTAGAACACTCCCTGCCGCGTGATCGCATCCTACTCATGCCTGAAGGGAGGGATCAGCAGACCCTCAATCATCGCAGAATCTGGCTGGCGAACATCTGCCGTGATCGCAACTTCCGCTACAGCGACCGTCTTCATATCCAGCTCTGGGGCAGCAAACGTGGAGTGTGAACTTTCTGCAAAAAGAGGCGCAACTTCTTCGGGAAATCATTGTTTAACGGGTGTCATGAATCAGAAACCGGTCAACTTGCCTGACTCTCAAGCCCAGCAACATCTCACTGCTGCGCCCAAAAACACCCTTGATACACGCGAATCCGGCTATCAAGAGGAACAGGAAGATCCTGTGTGGAGCCTGCTCAGCAAAGGCTCCACCCATGAGCCCAGCTCATTGTTTGCCAGGAATGTCATCAGGGAAACCCGGGGACTTGAGAATCAAGCGCGCAAAGCTAGCTCCGGCTTTTTCTCCATCTTCACCCCGACTAGACTTGCCTTGGGTGCTGCTACCTGTGCCCTGGCCATGGCAAGCTACCAGATGTGGCCTGGTGCTGAAGCTCCCCTTGCCCCTGGTCCTGTTGCCAGTGAGGTCCAAGATATCGACGCGAATTCCCTCACTGAACTCGTCATCGAGGAAAGCCTGAATGCCGCAGCAGAAGACCCAAGCCTCTTCACTCGCGACGAAGTAGTGGCCATGATCGGCTTTTGAGAAAATTCTGCCAAAAAAACTCTATTGAGAGGCCTCATACTCAATAAAGAAGTCATATGATCGTGAAACTAAAAACCCCCACCCTTTAGCGGGATGGGGGTTTTTATTGAGAGATTAAAGCTCTTATCCTGGCCTAGCAGCCATAGACAGCTTCTTCGCCGAGAGTTTCCTCGATACGGAGGAGTTGATTGTACTTGGCAATCCTGTCTGAGCGGCTCATCGATCCTGTCTTGATCTGCCCGGCATTGGTTGCCACAGCGATATGAGCGATGGTGCTATCCTCGGTCTCACCTGAACGGTGGGAGATCACTGAATTGTATCCATTGATCTTGCCAAGCTCGATCGCATCGAGTGTCTCGGTGAGTGTTCCGATCTGGTTGACCTTGATAAGAATGGAGTTGGCAACACCAAGATCGATCCCCTTTTGCAGGAAGTCGACATTGGTGACAAAAAGGTCGTCTCCAACAAGCTGAACCTTGTCGCCAATTTTTTCGGTGAGAACCTTCCAGCCATCCCAATCGTTTTCATCACAGCCGTCTTCGATTGAATCGATCGGGTATTGCTCACAAAGTTCCGCAAGATAAGACGCTTGCTCTTCCGAGTTTCTCTTGGCACCTGAATCACCTTCAAACTTGGTGTAATCATACACTCCGTTTTCAAAGAATTCAGATGACGCGCAATCGAGCGCAAAGGTGATATCTTCACCAACTTTATAACCTGCATTCTCCACAGCCTTGCATAGAGTATCCAGTGCATCTTCCGTACCTTTAAAGGTAGGGGCAAATCCACCTTCGTCGCCCACCGCTGTGCTCAGACCTCGGTCATGCAGCACTTTCTTTAAATGATGGAAAATCTCCGCACCCATACGGATGGCTTCCTTGAATGAAGGCGCCCCAACTGGACGGATCATAAACTCTTGAAATGCAATAGGGGCATCGGAATGAGAACCCCCGTTAATGATATTCATCATCGGAACAGGCAGCACTTTTGAGTTAGGCCCACCAAGATACTTATAAAGAGGTAATCCGCAGGCTGAAGCCGCGGCACGAGCTGTAGCCAGAGACACCCCGAGGATGGCGTTAGCCCCCAGGTTCTTTTTGTTCGGTGTTCCATCCAGATCGATCATCGCCTTGTCGATAAAGGTTTGGTCGGTCGCATCCTGGCCGATCAGAGCTGGAGCAATCTGCTCGTTGACGTTAGCAACGGCCTTGAGCACGCCCTTACCAAGGTAACGGCTGGCATCCTCATCACGCAGTTCGCACGCCTCATGTTCGCCAGTGGAGGCACCGGATGGCACTGCAGCCCGGCCGAAGCCACCTCCAGCTAAATAAACATCTACTTCTACAGTAGGATTTCCGCGGGAATCGATAATTTCGCGGCCGATAATGTTAGCAATTGTCGCATCTGACATATTCAATGTATTCGTTTAGATTGGGGATTAGAAAGTGGATTACTTGTAAGCTTCGATTTTTTTCACGGTGAGAAAACGATTTGTCTCTGTATCCATGTCGCGCACTTCCATGCGGTCTCCGGGCTTGGTGCCAAGCAAGGTCATGCCGATCTCGGAGAGATAAGAGACAATGTTTTTCTCCGGCACCGAATCCCAGGCTCCAAGTATGGTGTAAGTAAGAGGTTTGCCTCCATCGTCTTCCATGTGAACAATCGTTCCAATGTTAACGACTGATACATCAGGATTAGAGAAATCTGTAGCCTGGGCATGAGCCAGTTCTTTTTCCAGCTGGGATTTCCGGCGCATGAGCACAGCCTGCATTTGCTTGGCAGCCTTGAACTCGAAGTTCTCACGAAGATCACCATAGGAGCGTGCCACAGCAATTTCCTTGGTATTCTCTGGAATTTTAATCTTGGTTACTTCTTCCAAGGTCGCCTTTCGCTTTTCAATGCTCTCATGAGAGGAAATGACTCCTTCGGACTTTTTCTCAAACTCGCCAGTGACCAGGTCTTGGGTTTCTGGACAAGCCTTGATGACGCGAGCCATCAAAGACTTACGGTCGAGTTCTGAAAAAACCGGACTGTTGTATAGTTTACGGCCGAACTGCCGCGCTTCTGCTTCCTCCGCATCTACCAGAAGATCGGCAATCAGAGTTTTATCGGTTGTTAGCATAGTGCGTAGCCTTGCGCTCTTACTAGGGCCGTCAGCTACATGGTCACGTTCAAGAAGGTTCAAAATAGAATTACCAGTCTCAAAGGTAAATACTTCGGCAGACGATTTTTCACGCTCGCGACAGATCCAAATCAAGGCATCTGGTCCAAGGCTACGGTTGGCAATCGACTTCCTAAGATGATCATGAAACTCTTCATCAGCTCCGTTTTCTTGAAGATACTTCGCGATCTCTGTAACACCACGCGATCCAACCTGGTCAAACACAGCCAGCATTTCCTCAGGCCAAGTCTCACCAAAAGCGTCGGAAAAACTTTGGAAAATCCTTCGCTGAGTCGCAGCAGATCGACCTTTAAGACTTTCCACCAGCCGCTCTTGTTCCGTGTTAATGACATCAGCCAGACGCAGATCGCTGTCGGCCAGTTGAACACTCTCAAAATGATCGGTAATTTCATCACGAGCGACGAGAAACTCAAGAACGAGGCTCAGATGCAGCTTGCGACCCTTGAGGCAAAACGCGTTGATCTCATTAATGAGCCTGCTGAGCTCCGCTTCATTCTCATTGAACACATCGAGATTTTTGCGGATGTTTTCCAGTGCCTTGACCTTGGCCTTGGGGTCACGCACATCCGTGAAATCAGAGACAAGAGTTTGCGCCGGGCAATCGGATTTACCTCGGAGGATTAGCGGGTCTGTCCGCTTGCTCGGAACAGAAAAGATGTGGTTCTCACGCATCGCCTTCTTAGCCCGATCCCACCACTTTTTGTAATCTTTCTCTGGAACCACGCTGCCACACAATTCGCGATCAAGCTGATCGAGCATCATGCTGCCACCATGGCTGGCCAGAGTTCGTCTTACTAATTCAGCCGGATCATTCTTAACCAGATCGCGCAATTCGTCGATATTCTCAAGTTTCTTGGCGCTGAAATGCTCAGGATCGAGCGGTTCTGTCTTCTGAAGAGCAAACTGAAGTGCCATTTCCTGTTTGGGCTGCTTCTCAAAATCAATCACTACTTTACCTCGAGGTAAATCCCAGCTTTGGACTTTTCCTGCGCCCCAATTCTTGTGTAAACAAAAACTCCCTGGTGAAATTTCAGATAATCTCTCTCCCACAGCCTGCGTAATACGCCCCGCTTCAACAAGCTTCGCTAAGTCTGAATGCATGGCCTCAATATGAAAAGGTCGAGCACAAAAGGCAACCTTATTCTTATATTACAATGAATCAAGGTTATTTTTGCGATCCACAGCATCTTCAGGTGGCTTTGATTGTCGCGATTCATTACCTGCAAACTCCTGCTTTTACCTCGAAACGTATCGTATCCATGCTGCCCGCCGCTACTTGTTCGACTCCTTGCACTGATTCAACAAGAAGCCACGGCTGTCCCTCCTTAAACATCAGGGTAGCCATCCGGCTGGCACCAATGATCATTTTATCAATCTGTTGCTGCCTCTGGATCCACCATGGTGTAGATCGCCTGAGCCACATCTTGAGCGCAGGATACTGCTCTGCCCGCTGCAATGAATACCGGCTGCTCAGACTCGGGCACCTTGTCTCGTCCGTGCGATCCCTTCACCAGACCGGCATCCAAGGGTATAACATCCAGCAAAGCCCGTAATCCGAGCTTTTTTTTGAGTAAAAATAAAGCAATTTTCACCTTGGGAAACTTGAGCTCAGGGTCAAGAAATAGCTCCGTAGGATCATATCCCGGTTTACGGTGAATATCAACACAGCGCGCAAAATCAGGCGCCTTACTATCATCTTCCCAGTAGTAATAACTAAACCATGCATTACTCTCGGCGACAGCAATTAAGTCCCCCGCCCTTTCCGCAGCCACACCCTCACCCCATATTTCTAACGGGATACGGATTTCCTCTACACCATCCGTGTTTTTCAATACATCCATCACCTCGTCACGAATGGAGGGATCATTGATGTAGATATGAGCGACCTGATGGTCTGCAACAGCAAAAGCACGGCACCCCCCACAATCGAGGGTTTCCAAGCCCAATTCGTCCTTCACCTGAATCCAGCCACGCTTGCGGAATTCACGATTGAGGTGGACGACACGATCAACCTTGGATATACCATATTCAGATAACAGCGCAACCTCGACACCCCGGTCTTGATAGAAGGAAATCAGATCTCCAACGACTCTATCAATAGCCCTCAACTCCGGCACCACCTCCGCTGCATCAGGACCATATTGCTGCAGACAGTAATCGAGATGAGGAAGATAAACGAGGTTAAGCGTAGGCATTTCTTTATCCTCAATCCACTTTGCCGATTCCGCAATCCATTGCGATGAATCAATGCCAGCCGCAGGCCCCCAAAAAGCTGGAAAGGGAAACTCACCGAGGTCGGCCTTGATGAGCGCACGCAGATCCATTGGCTGGGTGTGAATATCAAACACCTTCCTGCCGTCTGCTGGATACATCGGGCGTGGAGTTGCCGCCGAATCCGCAGTAGAATACATGTTGTACCACCAGAACATCATAGCACAGGTTGCGTTCGGGTTGACTTTCCGCAGCTTCTCCCAGATTTTTTCTCCATGCACGATGTGGTTACTCTGTTTCCAGAACTTTACTTCAGCTGATTCGCGGTCGTACCAGCCGTTACCAACAATGCCATGGCTGCTGGGAGATTTTCCAGTTAGGAAAGATGATTGCGCTGTACAGGTAACCGCCGGAAATGCCGGAGGAAAGCAGCTCAACTGAGCAGAATCTGCAAACGCCTTGATTGAGGGTGTGTATTCACCGATTAACCCCTTGGTCAGACCAACAACATCAATAACAGCAACACGGTTCATGACAGAATTGGTAGGGCTGATTGGCCTCAATCAGCCAGAATAGATTAGAGAACGTTATAGAGTCGGCTAACGAACCGGCGCATTGAGGCCAACGCGCCACACCTACCTTCTCGTCGGATAACGCAAAGAAGGACGCTGCGCCGCCGATGGGATAATGCTCTTGGAGTTACTACTTTCTGCCGCCTCAGCAGCTCCCGTCTGAGGCTTGCCTGGCAGCACGCCATCAGCAAAGTCACGGGTGGTTGGAGCAACATCATAACGGCGTTCCATATCTGACTGGGCTTCATTCTGACTGGGCTCGCCGTCGACGATTCTCGTCTGGATAAAGACTAACAATTCACTGCGATCAACATTCTTGGTCGTCCTGCTAAACAACCTTCCAATTCCCGGGATACGGCTGAGCACAGGAACCCCACTCTTGGAATTGCTCTCCCTTTCGGTCACCAAACCACCAATGACCACGGTGGTGTTATTTTTCACCGTCACGGTAGTGGTTACGGTCTCCGTGCCAATGGTAGGAACAGTCAAATCACCAACGGTTTGATCCTCACCCACAGTATCATTGACCAGGGAAATACGCAGGGTCACCTCATCCTCCGAGTTGATCAGAGGCACGACTTCAAAGCGCAATACCACATCCTGGTATTCAATATTGGTGCTTTGCCCGGTAGTGCCACTGTTATACTGGTTGGTGGGTACTGCAATCCTGCTTCCGGAGGAGATTACAGCCTTCCTGTTATTTGCCGTATATACCGTAGGGCGTGACAAAATTTTAAAATCGGAGCGTGACTCAAGTGCTCGCAGCACCCCAGTAAAATCATTGATCCGGCCATAGACATTCAAGCCCCTGACTAAATCCCCTGCAGCTGCTGTGTTCAGGCCGGCGTTTGTAAGCAACTCACCCCAAGAAGGCAAGGGACCTCCCCCCCCAGTTGAACCCGCGCGGTTATTGCCGGTGCCCACTTTGGCAACCACACCGAGGCTTGCACCGATATCACTACTATTACCCAGTGTTGCTTCACCAAAAACGGTCGATATCATCACCTGCTGCGGACGTCCATCGAGCTTATCGATCAATTCCGAGACAATACGCACACTTTCAGGCGGACCTTGAACCAGCACGCTGTTGGAGAGGTTATCCGCGACAATAAAGGTCTTGCCGACCACGATGGACTCAGGCACATCACTGACATTAAACTCCTCCACGGCATCAACACCTGTGCCACGGCCCCCTCCCTGACCATTATTTCTCGATGATGAACTGGCATTTTGACTTGATTGCCTGTTGCTTTGTCTGCCGGAACGTGCGCCACCTTGTTGCTGGCTGTTTCCAGAGCCATTGTGTGCCTCGAGCGCATCCGCAGCCACCTGCAGAAAATCGCTCGCTATGACAAAGCGTAGCTTGCGTTTGAAAAAGGTATTCCTGTTTGGTGGCTCATCAAACTGGCGCACCAGCCCCTCAACAAAGACAATATCTACGGGACGCCCCATGATGAAAATCTTATTCAGGCGCGGGTCGGGCACAATCTGCACTGGAATATCCTCGCCCGCCGCTGTAGCGGCAGCTGCTGCATTCCCCAACGATGCGGCTTTGGCCCCTGGTGTGGGGGGCTTGCTATTGGCACTACTACCGACAACTCCTGCTGTGGTGACGCCCGCTGTCGTTTGTCGCTGTTGTTGGGCATTCATGATTTCATTGAGAATTTCTGCAATTTCCTCGGAATCAGCATACTTAAGCGGCACCCAAGTCGTAGCAACGTTTCCTGTGGGGACATCGATGTATTTTTGCTGGTTGATGAGTTTTCGCACAAAAGTGGCCTTGCCGGTAATCAAGACCGCCGAGGCATTGGGAACGGGTGCAATTTTTGCCCCGGGGCCGAGGCCATGGATGCTCTGGGTGAAGGTGCGCACCGCCTCCTCAGGCTTGATGAACCCGAGCTTCATAAAATAGGAAATGTAATCATCTCCCACAGGAATGTCATTCACATCATCAATGATATCTTCCAGCTCAGCAGGCCCGTTGGAACCCGTTCCTTGTGCTTTAGGGAGGAGTTTTACTTCGTCGGCTCCACTTGGCACAAACACAAAACCCTCCATATCCAACACCTTGACCAGCAAATTGGCGGCTTCACGATTGGTCAGTGGCCCACGTTGATAAAACCTGATTTCCAGATCCTGCGTGGCCGAGCTGAGCAGCACACGCTTACCCGTGTACTTGCTGTATTCGTCCGCCACGTCCTGATCATCCCAGTTACTGCCGTCGATCACCTGGCCCTGTTGCGCGGCCATGGCATCACGGCCAGCTTTGGGGGCAATCTGAGCTTCTGGCTGCGGCACCTTAAGAGCTGGTGCAACAGGTTCCTTGATGGGCACCGCAGGCTTGGCAGGTGCCTGCGCCTGCAATGTCGATGCTAAAGCAAGAAAAATGATGGCAGGAGTGAATATTCTCATAGGCGGTATAGGTACAAAAAATGGATTTTAGGGCTTATTTCTTGGCACTACAACCCTACGTTGGCGGGATCCGGAAGCCTGTCCGGGAGTAGGAGTAGCGACACGTTTACCTAGGTTTGCAGGTATTGAGGAAGATCTGTTTGTTGTCTTAGCCGGACGGGCTTTGATGAGTTTTGCATCATAACCAATCCATGCCTTTTGTGACCCCTTGCCAATATGGACCCGGGAATTTTCCGGATCATTAATGTCTTGGCTAACATCAAGGATTTCAAATCCATCCGCTGAAAACCCGGGCAGCAAACGAATACGCTGCTTGCGGTTTTTTTTGTTGATCAGGGTGACGGACCAGCCATCTCCACTCGGCCGAATACTTCCGAGCATCCAGTCGCGCTCGAGAGGCGAGCTTACGAACGAGCCAGCCGATGCCGGCTGGATGGTAAAGGGAGAACTTGTAATCAACTTGCTGAATTGGGCCGCCATTGGTTTCTTGGGTGGTGCCGCGGACGCACTGCCGGCAATCCAAACACTAACGCACAGGACCATGTGATAAATAATGGATGATAAATAACGCATTCGATTAACTTGGGCTTCTATAAAGCAATTAATGCCAGAAGGGCAGCATATTGTTTATTTTATCTGGCATATAAGACCAAATCTTGCGGAGATTAAATTTTCACTCATCAGTCACTGCTCCCTCTTCGCTTTCTTCGATTTCAGGGATGAACCACTGGGTAACTTCCAGCACACAGTCAACCCGGGCTGGATCATCGCGCTGTGGAACGATACTAAGAGAGGTCACAGATCTGCTTTTTTTCGGGTCCTGAAGATCGCTCAACCACCCATAAAGCTCTCTGTCCGTAGCGCTACCCTCAACCTTTACTCTGGCACTGCGGTAGGATCCTGAAGCATCCGGGTCCTCACGCTGGGGACTCGGGCGCACCTTCAGCTCCACCTTGAAGCGAGCAGCGCTTTTTTCCGTATAAGTGGCCAGTTCGGCACCGATCTTCCCATGATTACCCTCAGCTGGCGGGTTATTCATCAACCACTGTACATCATCTGCCTGCGACTCCCATGCCGCGAGTTCCTTTTCCATCTGCTCAAGCTGCTTGGCCCCCTTGCTGAGCTGGTTACGTTTTTGCTTCGAGGCTGCCTGATAAGATGTAAACAAGAAGAGAGTAACGATGATCAAGGCCGCACCGATGAGAACATGGATCAGTTTTTTTTCGCTCTCCTTCATTATTCAGCCTCTCCCTCCATTGTTCCTTCATAGGTAAATTTCCATCGATCGGTTTTATTGTCAGGCACAGCAGGCGGCAATGACCACTGGTAATCAGGTAGCGCACGGCGGAGCTTCGATGCATAATCACTGGTTAACTCGACCTCGACTGCCTCACCGCGTATGACAATGCGATCTCGGCTGGCCTCAAAAAGTTTAAAACGCAAACCCTGCGTGCTCGGAATAATCGTCGCCGCGCGATAGAGTAATTGCAGAGGCCAGTGCTGGCTATCTACCACAGGGGCCAGCTGATCCCAGTCTGCATTGAATAAACCAATATCAAGGTGCTGGTTTCTCACCCCCTTGAGCCTCTCGTTCTGTTTCTCAAGCTTCCTGCTCAGCTGAAAATAGTCATACGCAAAATATCCAGCCATGCCGAAATACACGACCAGAACAGCCGCAATGATCAGTTTGCGTTTTTGTCTTTCCTGTTTGAAGCGCTGGTGAGCACGCACATCGGCGGGCACGATATGGCTCATCCGGTCCGGCATGACAGGAAGCGGCTTTGGCTCATGATTGATCTTTGCGCCTAGCTCATTACCAAAAATCTTGATTTCTTCATCCGTCGGGTCCGAGTGATGGCCTGACTTCCAAAGCACCACTTGGTTTATTGCCAAATTGACTCCCTGCAAACCGAGCTGAGTGATTGCCAATTGAATGTCGCGAATCATATCAGAACCCAGACTGCCGCCCGACAGCGACTGAAAATAAGCGAGGTAGCCACCACGATTGACGGCAAAAACCCAGCGACCAAGCTCGCGCCAAATGGTGACAGCATCCGCTGCCATCGGAAAAAAACGTGCTGAGATATCGAATGCATTGGGGGGGAGCATGGGCATCGCATCAGCAGCGGGTTTAGATATCACAACGCATAGCAGTGTTGTCTGACCATCTTCATAGCCCGCAGTAAAAACATCGGTTAACTGACCCGCATCAGACTCGGGACGGATACCAGATTTTTCCAAATGCATGGAGGCCAGATCCTCAAACATAGCATCGTCGTCGGTTTGCACCTTGAATGGCACCGCCAGAGCTTGGCGCACCGGAAAGCCCATCAACAATCGCCCTGGAGGAATGCTCTCAAGCCCGGATGCCTTCAATGGCCCGTTTTCAAGAATCTTTCGGAAACCGCCCTCCTGAGCCCCTTGCCAGATTTCCCAGCCATCAGGGCCTGGAATCAGTAGGACACTTTCTTTTTTATTACTCATGAGATAGGATGATCCAACGGGCTGTCAGTTTTGGTTATGATTCAATAGCCGGTTATATACAACAAACTATTTACTTAGGGAATAATTTCTTCTTTCCGTTCCAAGATGGCCGGCTGACCTGTCCGACCTCTGAGAATTAGTGTGATACGGCGCTTTGCCGTGCCTGCTCTACCTTCGCTGATGATACGGATCGTTGTATCTTTTACTGTTAAGCGGTGCATCACCACCTGTTGTTGCAACTCGGAGACTCCTAACAAACTGAGCGCTTCAGTCAAATTCTGAAAACGCTGATCATCCTCGGTATCCCGCTCAAGATCTGGCCCAAGGACATGGTCAACTAAATTTCTGGCGTCATCGATGGAAACCTCAGCAGCTGCTGCTATCAATTCAGCCTTTGCCTCGTTGAGGTCGAGCTTGCCACCGCTCCAGATCGTAAACCAGTTTTTCCAGTTTGGATTCACCCGCTCGAGAAGCTCCATATCCTTGACCAGGCTCATTTCCTCTAGATCGTAAAAAGGCCGATTAAACGGGTGATTCGGCCGCCCCCTCTCCTCATACCAGTCAACCTCTGCACCATTGAGTTCCGATAAGTCACCCGGATCGACCCAATCGATCAGATTATCCACCAACATTTGCGCATTGAGTAACTCCATACCCCAGTCAGTAAAGATATCGGTGAGCAGCTGTTTGTCCCCACGCAATAGAATGACGTTGACGTTAAACCTGGCCGCCTCTGATTGGATACGTGCCCTGTAAGAAATATCTTTCCCCCCGTCACGCCACCCCAGCAGCGGGTCGGTTCGTTGGATGGCTGGATTGACAGCCACAGCAACCCCCCGCTCAGCCGCCTGCCATGCTTCAAAGCCATGAATCTGTGACGTGGCTAGATCTGCATCATGATAGACTACCCGCACCGCAGCAAAGACAGAGAGAGCCAACACTGCCATGATCCAAAACACCGCCACAAGAGCACTTCCATGCTTTGTATGGCAGGCAGCCAAGCTCGGTTTTCCCTGGTCAGAATCATGAGCTACTGGATGATGCTTCGCAAAAATCATGGTTACCTTTCTTTCCTTTCATCATTACCCGACTGCGGCCGATTATGAAGCGGGGGCAAGCTAGGATTGGGCTGAGTTCGTGGAACATTAGCCCGCCCATTGGCATTACTTGACTGCGATTCTGGCGCAGCGGGATTCTGTTGCATGATCTGACGCAAAAGAACTTCCGGGTTCTGCTTTGGTACTACCCAGAATGTTTGCTGCACAATGTCAGATGTAGGCTCAAATCGGCAATAGAACTTCACCTGTAAAGGTAACTTGCTGCTATTATCCCAATCCGTAAATTGCTCCATAGTGTTACCGTCTACCACCTCACAATCACACATCCAGAGGTTTTCAATGAGAATGATTTCGGCTACGGGCTCGATGTCATCTTGCCCCATAGAATTCGAATCCTGGAGGATTTGATCATCATAAAAGCGCAGCACGACATCTACAAAACCATCACGCTGCTCGATAGTGGCCAATTCGATGGCCTCTGCCGTCATGGGTGTATCACCCCAGTTAAACGACATCGGCACATTCTGGAAAGTCAGGGTGAATAGTTTACGGGAAACACCCCCACTTCTGGAGTCAGAACTCTCCAAACGGAGCACTGCATTGCCCGGAATCTGCTGGAAGTGGGTCTTCAGTAAATTAAAGAAGGCGTTCCGCTCCATGGTCACATTCTGCTCGTCGACCACGATCTGGCTAAGCTGAACCGATGTTCGGGCCACGCGAAAAATCATCCCCGCCAACATTCCCATCAGACCGAGCGCGATTACAACCTCCAGCAGAGTGAACCCCCTGTGGCGTCGTCTGCATTTCTGATAGGTTTGATTACGCATATTCATCAACTTTTAGTAGCTCAGGATCGGTACAGGTTTGCATATCTCCACGTTTCAGCACTTTGCTCCTGCCTCTCGCCATCGTTATCACGCCAGTAAAAAATCACCCTGATCATGAACATATTCTGGAGCAGCTGGCCATCCTCATTTTCCAACTCCATGGGCTCTACAACCCTTTCTAACTGGCCCGGAAAATAAGACTGATCGTCTCCAGTCAACTCATTAATATCAAGGGTATAAACCCCCTCTTTCAGGAAGGGCTCACTCAGAGCCTCCGTCATCGCACTACGAAGAATCTGCTCAATACGCATCTCATCTTGAATGATTGCCGCTGTTTGGCTTGTCATATGCAAAGCCTTGACCAGGGAAACCGCCACCGCCGAAAAAAGCCCCAAGGCGATGATGATTTCCAGTAAGACATAACCAGCAGGGTTCGTTCGAGCAACCCTCGCTGACTTCTTCTTAATATGGGAGGGTGCTAACTTCATTCCTTCTCTATATTCATTTCCTCATCACGTATTCCTGCCGTCAACGGGTGCAATTCATGAATAAGCCAGCTTTTACCGATGCTACAGCGGATCGATATTGGCTCCACCAAGCCAATGGGATCAAGGGTGAGAACTACATTCTTATCCCCTTTGATCAATTCCCAATCATCTGATCGCCAACGCTTAATCTCGTAAGTCACCTCAGGATCAGTGTCTTCATTCGCCGTGATATCATCAAATCTCTGCGCAGCAGCTCCATCCTCATTCTTTTCACTTTCTGTGAAATCATCATGCCCTGTATACTGTTGATAATGAGGCGCCATCGCGATCGAATCCGCACCAATTGTCAGCTGATAAGAGCGCTGCTGCTTCACCGCAATATTACGGGCACGTTTCGCAAGTGACTCAATGCCTCCAGATGCCTCCCGGAGTTTCTGCTCGGTTTCAACCGTCGATACACTCAGGGTCAACCAAGTGGTCAACATGGCAATCATAGCCAGAACAAATACAATTTCCAAGAGGGAGAAGCCTCCCGCTCGCTTCGCCTTAGTATGCCGTGCTCCTCGTTGCATTATTAACGTGGATCCTGGCTGGACATGTCATCCTCCGTGCCTTCCAAGCCGTCTTTACCCAGACTAATGAGCTCTGGACGCGAGCTGTTTTTAGAACCGGGATATTTGTAAATGTATTCATTATTCCACGGATCCTTGGGCACAC
>Ga0075467_10001055_pt1 | contig 22775 bp, 14 predicted proteins | sample DEB08_DNA_9_FD_75067 | JGI IMG/M metagenome (GOLD analysis project Ga0075467, IMG submission 75067) | Aqueous microbial communities from the Delaware River and Bay under freshwater to marine salinity gradient to study organic matter... | ecosystem: Environmental > Aquatic > Marine > Coastal ... | reverse complement strand
ATTACCGTCAATCGCTAACTGATCAACTATTGCTCGGCCCAACGCACCGCCTGACCCTGTTATTAAAACCTTGAACATCAGAAAACTAAATTCCTAACTGCTCGGCGATTGCTTCAAAATTCTGGTCGACATTTTCATAGTCATCAGGTCGTCCTATGTCGTACCACATGCCTGAAAACGGTCGAATGTTTACCGGCTGATTGTTTTTAAGGCTATCTAACATCAGGTTGTCGAAACCATAAGGAGCGCCCTTATCCAGAGATTCAATTACATTTCGGTTTATACAATACACACCCATGCTAACATCGAAATCATATGTGGGCTTTTCTTTGAAATATGTAAGCTCACCATTATCACCATATTCCAGAACTCCGAAATCGATCTGTGAATGTCGTTTAAACGATGACACTGATATTCGGCAACCTGACTCAACATGCTTTTCATAGAAAGCGCGATAGTCCAGATCGCACAGGATATCCCCATTTAGAACCAAAAAATTCTCAGGCAAACCCTCGATTAATGTTAACGGCCCGATTGTGCTTAATTCTTGGTCTTCATGTGAATAATCAATTTTAAGACCGTAACGTGAACCATCACCGAAATAAGATTCAATAAGATGAGAAAGATGACTAACCGCCATGGTCACATGTTTATAGCCTGATTTTCTCAACTGCATCACAATCACTTCAAGAATTGCATATTTACCACCCAATGGAACCAGGGGTTTTGGAATAAGGGTCGTAAACGGTCTGAGACGAACGCCTTTCCCACCTGCCAAAATAACCGCTCGCATATCAATCCTCTCAAATGTTGTATAAAAATGCTTTATATCGATCTAGGTTCTCTCTAACTCTAAACCACTCAACGGTCTTCTTTAAACCTTCTGAAAGGTCATAGCGAGGTTGCCAACCCGTTAAGCTGGTAATTAAAGCATTATCGCCTATGAGCTTTTGTACTTCAGACTGCTCAGGGCGTATGCGTTGATTATCTACCATGACCGTTGCCTGCGCGTTGATGTTGCTAATTAATAAATCTGCGACATCACCAATCGAATACTCTTTACCGGTAGCAATATTGACTTCCAGGCCTATCGCTTCATCACATTCTGCAAGCGCAATAAAACCACTCACAGTGTCATCAACAAAGTTGAAGTCTCTGATTGGGTCCAAGCTCCCTAACTGCAAACTGCTTGCACCATTCAATAATTGAGTAATTATTGTGGGGATGACGGCTCGCGCTGATTGGCGAGGACCATATGTATTAAATGGCCGGACGATAGTCACTGGCGTTTCAAATGACTTGTAAAACGATTCAGCCAACCGATCTGCGCCTATTTTAGTCGCGCTATATGGGGATTGTCCTTGAAAAGGGTGTCTTTCATCCATCGGAGTATACATCGCAGTACCATATACTTCGGAGGTAGAGGTAATCATGACCCTCTCAATATCAAGCTTTTTGGCCGCTTGCAATACGTTCAGAGTACCCTTGATATTTGTATCTACATAGGAGTCGGGAGAATGGTATGAAAATGGAATCGCTATAAGCGCGGCAAGATGAAATACAACATCGCAACCCCGCATAGCTTCATAGACGCCATTGGGGTCTCTAATATCTCCTGAAAAAACATCCAGCTGCTCCTTTAACTCAGGAGGCAGTGTATCTAACCACCCCCAGGAATTGAACGAGTTGTAAAAAACGAAACAACGTACCTCACAACCCATGTTGAGTAGGCCTTCAAGCAAATGGCTGCCGATAAATCCATCAGCTCCAGTTAAGAGAACCTTTTTAGTTTTTATTTTCATGTTCAATCTCAACAAGCCACTAGTTTAGGTTATTTTTGATCTGGGAGGCCCAATATACAAGCCATCTTTGTGAGAGCAATCTGACTCTATTCAGAAGCTCTAATTTTAACACTTAGAGCCCGTTTAGAATACAAGCTTTCAGCCTTGATTTCGGCAGTATCAGAAACGCAATCCTCATATTAGGCTCGAAGGGTAGAGCGAATAGACAACTTGCAAACGACTCGGCATTATCAGCGCCTTAATATCGGAGCCATATTCAAACTTTACGCCTTAACCGGCCCGTCTATTTTCTATACGCGCAAAACAAGACTAGCCGAGTTCGCCTAACTTGATTTATGACAGAAATAAATTCAATCGCTATTCGATTCTAAACGGACTAAAAATCCTCCGTTCTTTATCATTGCAAGATCTATCGTAATAGTCTCCAGCAAACGTTGATGCTCGCCACACTGGGATTAACACTTAACCCCAAAATTAGTAACACCACAAGCAAGCGATAACAAAACACCACGCCGCACATGGGGAGGTTCATTCGAGAACACTAAAACGAGTCGATTTGTGGTTTCATTTCGTCTAGTAAATCGGAAATTTTAACACTCAAGACTTCTTTAGAATACAAGCGCTCAGCAGCCTTAGTCGCATTATCGGCCATTTTCTCCCACAGCACCTGATCGTTGTAGAGTTTAATAATTAGATCTGCAAACTGCTCCGCACTCTGGGCGATCATTACATCTCTGTCGTGCACTAAACCCATCCCCTCTGATGCTTCGTGAGACACAACTTGAGGAACACCGTGACATAGCCCAGAAACTATTTTGCCCTTTATTCCAGCCCCATACCTAAGTGGAGCCACCATGATACGAACGTCTTCGAGGAACTCCCCAACAGTTGGCACAAACCCTCTAACTTCAATCGATTTACTTGCTAAACCGGCGACTTCATCAGAAACATGGGAGCCTGCGATAATGAATTTACAATCTTTGATTCTTAAACGCACCAGCGGCCAAATATCTGCGACAAAATATTTAACCGCGTCGACGTTTGGCGGGTGCTGATAACCACCGATAAACCCAACATTCAGCCGCTTCTCATATGAATTTACCCTCTCAATCACATCTCCAAACAGGGGTATAACGGCAATATTTGCGTCAGGAATCGACTGGCAAATAATCTGCGCTTCTACCTCGCTGACCACGATGGTTGCATCGCAAGCCTTTACCAGAAAAAGCTCATCTTGCTTGCTAACTTTCTGGCTGCGCGCGGGCATTTTGTATTTAGGATGTTTTTTTAATAACTCCAATTCTCGCTCGTAGCGGAGAAAATGGAGGTCAACCGTATTGAAAATTATCTTCGCATTAGGAAAACGACTTTTAATCAGCGGGTATGTATATTTTGCAACGGTGGCTCGAGATAAAACCACCACATCGTATACATCATCAAGTTGATCTAAACAATCGGCAGGCGACTGTGCTGAAGCCGCACCATCGTATAGACACTCTATTCCCATATATTGAAGGTCCGTTGTATAGCGCCCCTCATGTCTAAAAGCATCCCAAGGGATGAAGGAAACACCCCATCCGTCTTCAAGAGCACGCTCAAAAAAGTGGACCGTTTCAATAGAGCCGGCGTCTTTATCTGGCGTTGGGGTATTAGAATCTATCCAGAGTATCCACCCCCGTTTAACTTGGCCGCGAACGTATTGATCGATGTGATTTGCAGGTGGCACGGGCGGCCTAGCATCGAGCTGCGTCTTCCATTTTCGATAGAATTTATCTTTATTGATTTCTTGATAGCGCTTAACTCCTTGAGTCACATTTGTGCCTGAGGAAACGCCTTCATAGTGGACTAGACGAGAAAATGGATTATAAATTACCTTATAGCCACTTTCATGCGCAGCCATCGCAATGTCAGCGTCTTCATAGTAGGCCGGCGTATAACGATCGTCATAACCCCCCAGCTTTTTCCAAACGCTGCGTTTGATTAGAATTGAGGCGCCCGAACAAAAATTTACCTCGCGACAATAATTGAACCGCGATTCGCTGTGGTGCTTCCCGCGACCATAGTTATAACCAGATGCATCGTTAAATATAATTCCACCGGCTTCTTGAATGAGGCCGTCTTCACCAAGCATGAGAGAGCCGGCGACACCTGTATCGGGGTAGTGCTCAAATGTTTTTACTAAATTTTCAAGCCAGCCTTGCAATGGCAACGTATCGTTATTTAACTGCAATATATATTCAGCTTGAGACTTATTTGCGGCTTTATTACACGATGCTAAATACCCCGCATTCTTCCTATTTCGTATCAAGGTAACGCCTTTTATCGACGCCAGCTTTCGACACTCACTCTTGTCTGACGCATCGTCAACAAGAATGATCTCGTAGTCTCTAAACGACTGCAACTGTAACGCGAATAAACAATTCACCGTATATTCAAACTTATTATAGAAAGGGATGATTATACTTACCTTGGGCTTTGTTCCAGAAACGCTATTTTTTTCAAAATTCAAGCTCGCCAGTTTATCCTCTAACGATTGCGATGAAACATCGGCAATGATCTCCTCTATTTCCGACATAAGCGGAGTGTAACTAAATCTATTGTTCTGACTTGGTTCAATCAAAGCCAAGTTACTTTGGTTTTCCGATGTTCCTTCTTTTGCTCGATTTAGATAATGCGCCAGCGGATTTGTATCGTTATCTAGCTTGTGCTTTTTTCGATACAAACGCGTTGAAAACTCTGGATTGGGGTCGTAGTTCTCCTTTGCCCCTTCCTTAATATAATGCACTAAAAGAGAGTGCCACTTATTTTCACCGGGCGTTAATTGCTGAGCATAGTAAAATGGGTTAAAACCAGCATTAGGTAGACGACCTTCTCGCTCGCCATGCCCTACATAATGTTCTAGCGGAGACCGGATTGAGTATCTAATAAGCGGGTAAAGCTGGAGATAGTGTGCCGCATCAAATAGACCCGACTCACTGACGATAAGCAGCCGCCGCCTTAAATTGAGATAATTTCTCAGATTAAGTGTTGCCAACGCTTTAACAAAAAGGAGACTCTTACCAAATAGCGATAACCGGACTCGCCTAATTGAGCTATACAACAAAGTTCCTAGCTTCCAAGCTGAAGAACTGGTTACTCCCTGTAAGGCAAATTCAGCGTCGTGTCTTGATTGCCTAAGCTGTGATTTTTCTTTTGAAAGTGTACTTATTTGCACTTCCTGATTAGAATTCATTCGTTGCAATTTATCAAAAGCAAACCTTTTTCCTTCTTTCTCTTTGACAGCTTGTTCCAGCGCGTCACTCGCAATAACCGCTTGCCTTTTCGCTTCAAGCAATTTGCCTCTAACATATTGGTCTCGCGTCCGAACAAACTCATCTAGCTCGGTTTCTTTCGCTGTGAGCTGTGCTTCTTTAGCTGTAAGCTCATTCTTTATTGAATTAATCTTCTGATTAAGACGCAAAATATTTTCTTGGGCAAGATCGTTTTGCTCCATTTGACGACCAATTTTTTCAGTCTGCTGGTTTAAACGTAGATAGCTACTATTTAATTGTTGCTCGTCGATTTCAATATTGCGCAAATACATAACGAATTCAGTATGAGCATTTTCCTTTAGCGCCGATTCAATGTCCAAGCCAATATCTTTGGAAGCACCGTTTCCCTCTATGTTGGCTTGACCGTCAAGCCACGTATAAAAGTATTTTACGACCTTGGGAACATTACGCTTTGCGATGAGCTCCCCTAATTGCACTTCATGATGCCTCATAGAGCTATCTAGAAAATTATCGACGCTTTCCTTTGCAGAAACCGATTGCCAATTAAGGGGTAATGGCAAATTTTCACATAGATAAGAAACAAACTTCGAATGGTTATTCAATAAATCGTCATACCGAATGAATACCCGATTAGCCGCTCGCGTATTCAATTCTAATATTCGCAGATGAACAAACCAGAGGCTTAACGCGTATTTCAATTCGAAATTATTTCGCCTAGCCAGCGACTGAGCAATTTCCATCGGGTTACGCAGGCTGATAATATAATAGGGGTTCACTCCCATTTCCGCTAATGCAGACTCCCATAGAGGAATTAATTTACAAATTCTTGGGTCTTTGACTATCGCTAGATCAATCTCTTGGTATTGCTCGTTAATAAGTTTTATTAACCGGTTTTTATACAATTCGGCTTCTGGAGAAATAAACCATTGTTCAGGCACGGGGGTCAGGCTTGACCAGGAGCCTCCTAACGATGCTAAAATTTCGTCATGAAGCTCCATCAATACTTGGGATTCCCAAAATCCCATGTCATTGTCATTTTTAACTGGCTTCAATAAACCATCTGGCAGAGTCGCTCCGTATAAATTCAAACAACGAGTAATTGCGGATGTACCACTTCTGTGCATGCCAGCCACAATAATGATTGATTTGGCTTTTTGTGCGCTATTTTTTTCGGTCATAAGTGTTTTGATACTATTTTTTGTTCCTAAGCCTCGGCCACAGGAGTGTGATATCGGTGAATCACTTGATCAATATCGCCAACCAAAGTTACCCTACCGTGTTCCATATATATTGCCTTATTACAAAGCTGCTTAGCGACAATTGGATTATGAGTGGCGAACACCATTATGGATGAGCGAAAAACCATTTCAGATAAACGGTTTTTAGTTTTTTCGATGAAAGCCTGGTCCCCAGCACCAACCCATTCATCTAACAATAAGATCTCGCAATCAATACTGGTGCAAATTGAAAAAGCAAGACGCAAAATCATGCCAGACGAGAGTAAACGAACTGGCATGTTCAAATATTCACCCAACTCACTAAACTCGGCGATGTCATCAATACGTGCTAACGCGCCTTTACGGCTTAGCCCGTATAGCATTCCACAAAGGAGAATATTCTCATAGCCGTTTAAATTCACATCCATGCCCGACATCAAATTTAGTAAGGCCGAAACTTTACCTTCTCGCTCTATAGCCCCAGAAGTTGGCTCATAAAACCCGGCTAACACCTTTAGTAAAGAAGTTTTCCCCGCGCCATTGTGACCGAACAGGGCAACTCTATCTCCCTCTCGAAAAGATAGGCTAACGTTATCTAAAGCTAAAATTGATGTGCGCTTTCCTTTCTCTTTCTTGATTCGCCCGCCTACTGGCAAGCTCTGTGTGATAGAGCGCCTTAACGAACGACTCTTAGTGTCATAAACTGGGTAATCCAGACTGACATCATGTAGCACTAGCTTAAGCATAATTATTTGACCTTTATATCCAAAAAGCGATGCGTGATCGATATCTAACAAAAACAGGAAATGCAATCGACCAACCGACGACGGCCATACACGTAGCAATTATCCAACTGCTCTCATTTAAGCTGCCGTTCAATAAGGCTCCTCGATATATCTCAATTAGGTGATGAAAGGGGTTCAGCTCAGCGACAATTTTTAGCTCAGCTTTCATTTCTGGCATCCACATAATGGGCGTTACGAAAAAGATCAGCCTGAAAATATTATTTAGCAACTCACCCAAATCTCTAAATCGGGTAGCAAATACACTTACCAATAGCCCCATCCATAGTGCGTTAATCGTTATCAAGAACAAAGAAATCGGCACGACTAACCATGCAATGTTCCAAGTTGCTCCTAATACCCAAGCTAGTAATAAGAACACTAACATTTGGTAGCCAAGCACTATAAGGTTCCGCCATATAACTCTAAACAACAAAGTAAAATAACTGAGCTGAAAAGACACTATATAGTTCACTGAGTTAACATACTCTCTGCCACTTTCAAGAATAATCGCTTGCATATAGTTCCAAACAATAATGCCCAGCATTAAATACAAAATATAGTCTGGAGCGCTCACGCCAAAAAGCCTCGAATAAATCGGCCCCAATGCACAAACAAATATCAAAATGCTTAGGCTAGCCCAAAACACGCCTAACTTAGAACGATTATAGCGCCCCTGTACATCGTTCCAGCCAAGTGCAAGCCAAACGCCATTACTCTTAAGTCCTCGTATAAGGTCAACGAACGCCTGCTTAAAATCATCTTTAGAATTCACTATTGCTTTACTCTGACTTTTTTATTCAACTTGTTATGTTAAATTATGGTGAGACCTTGAACGGGTATTTAGGTTGTAGCTCTAACTATTACGTATGAAAACATACATAACGACCAACAGTTTATAGCCAGGTGTTTTTACAATTGTACTTTCACTCGATGCTAAGCACCAATTCAATTAGCTCGCATGACACAGAATGGATTTTTCACAAAGTTTACACTAGACTCTTGTGTCATGAATTAACAATTAATCCTCTTATTTTGTTGGCATAGCAAGTTGGTTGATATTAAGTAAAAGTGGGTTGCGTAAATTTTGAAAACAGCATTAATCACAGGCATCTCAGGTCAGGGCGGTTCGTACTTGGCGAAAAAGCTTCTCTCTGATGGCTATCATGTCGTCGGCACTTCACGAGCTATCGCCGAAGATGGGTCTCAGAACTTGGTCGGGCTTAAGATTAAGGACCGTGTGAGTATGCGCGCACTGGACCTGCAAAATGGTCAGCAGGTGCTGGATTTGATTGATCAACTTAGGCCAGACGAGATCTACCATCTCGCTGCACCGTCGTCGGTGGCTAGATCATTTGTTGAACCCGCTGATACTATATATAGCATCGCACTTACCACTGTAAACGTTCTTGATGCGATTCGGAAAACCGATAAAAACATACCATGCTTCGTTGCCAGTTCAACTGAGATATTTGGTAATTGCTTATCGCCTGCCTCGGAACGCACACACCACAATCCTCAAAGCCCTTACGGTATCGGTAAGAGCTGCGCTCAACATCAAGTAAAAATTTACCGTGAGGCTTATGGTTTGTTTGCCTGCAGCGGAGTTTTATCTAACTTTGAATCTCAATTACGCCCCAGAAACTATGTGACCTCAAAAATAGTAAACACGGCGTGTGAGATAGCCTTGGGCGATGCCGATAAGATCGAACTCGGAAACATTGATATCACCCGAGACTGGGGTGCGGCTGAAGACTTTATGACGGCTGCGAGTTTAACCTTGCGGCAAAAGAGCCCAGATGACTACATTATTGCTACGGGAGTCTCTCACAGTCTAGTCGATTTTTTAGAGATCGCTTTTTCGAGAGTAGGCTTGGATTATCGAGACCATTTGATTTCAAAAGATTTCTTAATACGCCCATTGGACATAAAGCAAACGCTCTGTGACACAAGCCACGCAGAATCCAAACTTAAATGGCGTGCCGAGAGGGATCTAAACGACATTATTACCGAAATGTTATATGCTGAATTAACACGAAGCTCAACGCATGAAAAAGCGTGCAAATTATTGGCAATAAATACACAAAAATCACCTCAGAATGTGATTGATATAAATACTAAAAACTGAGTTTTATAACTCCCCTTTACTGTACGTTAGGTGACCGTCTTTTGTCTGCTAGGTGTTAACACTCACTCGCATTTGACTAACTATGTCTCATATTTCTTCAGCCCGTATTCTACATATCTGTAAAGTTTACCTCCCCGTCAGAGGCGGTATTCAAAAAGTCGTGCATGCAATAACCTCGTTATCTAAACAGCACACTCATTACGTGATTACCAGCGGTGAAGACGGTGCAATTCTTGAACAAAGGCTGAATGGCACCTATATAACTCGATCTCGCTCGTACTTAGAAGTTGCCTCAATGCCGATCGCCCCAAGAATGATTGGCAAGATTATTAAGATGGCAAAAAAATGTCATATCATCTGCGTGCACTACCCGTTTCCGCTCGCTGATCTAGCGTTAGCGATGGTTATTAGGCTGCCGCCTATGGTGGTTTATTGGCATTCTAATATCGTCGCACAAAAAAAACTCAAGTGGTTAACTTACCCCTTGATTTATCTTACTCTAAAGCGTGCTACTGCGATCGTTGTAACGTCAGAGCGAATGATCGAGAACTCTAAGCTACTCATGCGCTTTAGATCCAAGGTGAGAATAATCCCCTACGGGCTGCCAACAGTCAGGGAAACGCCAGCCATCACCACGGCGTATACCAACAGTAATTACTTTGTTCTGGTTGGACGCCACGTTTCGTACAAAGGAATTGATATAGCGATCCGGGCATTGCAAGAGATTGACACTCATCTGGTGATCGTTGGCAATGGTCCATTATTTGAGCAACATAAATTACTCTCTCAAACACTCGGGGTGTGCGACAAAGTAAGCTTTGAGCAAAACGCCTCTGATGACGAGGTCAAGAGCCTTATTCAAGGAAGCATTGCCTTGGTCATGCCTTCGATTATGCATAATGAAGCCTTTGGATTGGTCCAACTTGAGGCCATGCGGCTTCGCAAACCAGTCATTAATACATCGCTAGCCTCATCCGTACCCATGATTGCTCGCCATCAAAAAGAAGCTTTAACCGTTGAGCCGAATGATCCTGATGCCTTAGCTCAGGCCATGATTCAAATAGCGACGGATAAAGCTTGGGCTGCCACACTTGGGAACAATGGCTACCATCGTTTCAAGCAAAATTTTACTGATATTAAATTCAAATTAGCCCTCGATTCATTGTTTGAAGAGTTACTCGCGCGGTAGCAATAACAACAATGACGCCAATTATTTATAACCTCAACAATATCAGGCCGCCGCTTACGGGTATTGGCCGATACTCAATCGAATTAATACGTGAGATGTTAATTCAAAGGCCAAATCTCACGGCGATAAAGAATCGCAAGGCTCATACTGGAACCAATCTAGCGGCACTATTGATGAGTTTCGATGCACCAACCAAAACCCGGCCATCAACGTCGTATGCTGGCCAGCTTATTTCTGCTCGTAAATTGAGGGGCATCATTGGTAGCATTCCCTTGAGTCGCTCAATTTATCGTAAAGTGGATAGTTATTATTTTAGTGTCTTAAGCAAACCCTTCATTTCTAATGGCGCGACTTATCATGATTTGAATTACTCATTAAGCCCTAAAAGTAGCTCCTGCGTAAGCACCGTTTATGATTTGTCGAATGTGGTATGCCCTGAAACACACCCTGCTCATCGCGTTAATTATCTTAATAATTATTTTGAGAAATTACGCTCAGGTGACTCAAAAATCATCACTATCTCCCACGCGGTAAAGTCAGAACTGATCGAGTTTTATGGTATTTCTAATAATAGGATACACGTCACTCACTTAGCGGCTGATGGTAGTTTTCATCCAAGAACAGCCCAAGACTGTGACTCAATACTGGCAGCTCACGCACTAAGCTATAAAAAATACGTTCTTTGCGTAGCTACCTTAGAGCCCAGAAAAAATTTATCCGCAGTGTTAAACGCCTATCAACGGCTTGATAAACAAGTGCAGCAAGAGTTTCCCTTAGTCATGGTTGGCCCTTTGGGGTGGAAGAGCTCAGTGCTTGAAAAACGCATAGCTGAGCTAAACGATTTGGGAGTGGTAAGACAGCTCGGTTTTGTTGCTCAAAATGATTTGCCCTTTTTGTACGCTGGCGCTGCGGCCTTTGTATATCCATCGCTTTATGAGGGTTTCGGTTTGCCTTTGCTTGAAGCAATGCAAAGCGGTTGCCCTTGCATCACCTCTAATACTGGCGCGCTCGCTGAAGTGTCAAACGGATCAGCTATTCAAGTTGACCCCAAAAAAAGTGATGATATTGCACAACAACTAAACCTACTATTGCATGATCCCGATTTGCGCTCGTATTATGCTAACTCAGGCCAGCAACGCGCAAGTGATTTCACTTGGGCCAAAACAGCATCTCAAACTTGTAAAATTTATGATTCTCTCTGACTTAAAAAAGCCAATTCATCAAAACTTCATCAACAAATCCAGCAAAATTTTGATGCTTGGTTTAGGTTTTGCTTTAACACTCTTACTGAGCGCGCACGGCTCCGAAAATGAAAGTTTGGAAAGTGTTTACAACAGTAAGAAAGGGAGTTATCCACTGACAACCCGTCATTTAGATGAAAGGCAAGAACCCTTATTCGTAAATCGTTTAATTCGACAGGACTCACTTTACTTATTGCAACATGCACATAATCCGGTCCAGTGGTGGGGCTGGGGCGACGATGCTTTTGCCAAAGCAAAAGAACTAAACAAACCGATTTTTTTATCAATTGGTTACTCCACTTGCCATTGGTGTCATGTAATGGCAAGAGAAAGTTTCGAAGACATAGAGATTGCCAACGTCATCAATGAACACTTTATCCCAATCAAAGTTGATCGAGAAGAGTACCCCGACGTTGACGAACTCTACCTTACCTCTGTACAAATGCTGAGCGGTAAAGCTGGCTGGCCATTAACCGCGGTACTCACTCCAGACGGACAAGCGTTTTTTGGTGGTACTTATTTTCAACCCCCGGCACTACTGAGTCTTTTAAACAAAGTTAGTGACACATGGGTTCAACGCCAAGATGCGGTTTTAGAACAAGCCAATCGCTTGAGCGGTGCGCTCAGCGCAATTAATAAGTCGTCTGACAACACCAAGACTATTACGGCCGGTATTATTTCTGAAGCAGCGACGCGAATTCAAACCGAATTATCCCGCTCCGTTAACAACAGTAGCAAGCAATCTAAACCAGGCTTTCCCAGAGAACCTGAGATGCTGTTTTTACTCAATCATGCTCAAAGAAACTTATCGGAGCCGACTATAAACATGGTCACACAGCGATTATTAAAGCTGGCTGCTGGTGGCATTCATGATCAAGTTGGTGGCGGTTTTCACCGATACACCGTCGACTCCAACTGGGTCATACCACACTTCGAAAAGATGCTATATAACCAAGCGCAAATGGGGCGTGCCTATTTCCTTGGCTATCAACTCAGCGGTAACCCCACACTCAGAACAGTAGGCGAGAAAACGTTCGAATTTTTATTAAATAAAATGCAGGCCCCCGATGGTGGGTTCTATTCAGCGATGGATGCCCAGAGCGAGGACGCAAATGGGATAACAGGCGAAGGCGAATTCTATACGTGGACATACCAACAATTATCGTCGCTGCTCAACCAAGGCGAATTGTCAGTTGCCAACACTTTTCTTGGAACAAGCTCCGAAGGCAATTTTAATGATAGCAATGTGTTGCAAAACAGCCACTTCGATTCTGTTAGTTCAGGCAACGGTCTCGAGGTCGGCAATAAAATTGATTCTGTGATTAGTAAGCTTGCCGTAGCGCGAGAGCTACGAAAGCCTCCACAACTAGATACTAAAATCATTAGTTCTTGGAATGCGATGGCGATCAGTGCCTTGATTGCTGGCTACAGTGCGACCGACAACAACGTCTATCGGAAAGCAGCAATAAAGGCGGCGAATAGATTATGGGAGCAGTCATATGATCAACGAGATGGATTGGCTCGGACTATTTCCAATAACAAGCAACGTCTAGCCGGAACGCTTGAAGACTACGCCTACTTTGCCAATGCTCTGATTGATATCTACGACACCGAGGGTGATAAGCTGTGGCTTGAGCGGGCAGATCAAATCGTAAAACAGATGATTGCGCGCTTTCACGATACCGAAACCGGCGGCTTTCTAATCAGTAACGCCAGCAACAATAAAATTCCTATGATGAAGTTGGTTACTGCGCGTGACGATGCTATTTACTCAGGAAACTCAGTTGCGGCACAGGTGCTCGCACGTATGGCGCAACGTACCGGAACCTTAGAATTTAAACATAAAGCCACTAGTGCCATTTCAGCGTTCTCGCAGCAGTTGTTTGCTAATCCCGAAGCTCTCAGTGGCATGCTGCTTGCCGCCGATATTTTAAATTATGGTGATATCGGCAGCCGGCAATATGCGGCTAAGGGAAAGGTTATTGTTACGGCAGACATAAACTCCGACAATACCTTGTCTCTCAACATTGATATCGCCAAAGGCTGGCACATTAATGCGTCGCAGGTACTCAATAAATACTTAATTCCAACCGCTCTAATACCGGCCTCCCAGCCCTCTTCAGATCAATGCCTTGTATTCGAAAAAGTAAGCTACCCAAAAGGCGAGCTTGTGTCTCTGGGCTTTCAGGAAGATAAATTGCTTGTTTATGAGAACTCCGTCACATTAAGTGCAGATTTGTCGCAAAGTACTCCAAAAAGTACTGAGAGCCGATGTCAAACCTTGGCAGCAGAACTAAGAATTCAAGCGTGCACCGACGAAGTGTGTCAAGCGCCAGAAAAAATACAAATCCGTGCGCATTTGAAGCATTAAAGACTAATTGACAGTTAATGATTAAAAGCCGAGTGACTTGTGCCTATTGGCACAAAACCTCTGTTAAAAATTTAAATTTAGTCGAAAAAAAACCGACTAGTCTATTCGTATAATTTCATTCAGTACAAAGGTGTAGTAGAGTTAAAAGAAGTTAATACTTGGGTAAGGTAGGGTTTTGCTGGTTTTTGTGGTTAAGGTGATCATTTTGAACTAGTTATGATTCGCTTATGAGGGCTTTGGGTATGCTCTTCATTGAGATATATGCACATTTTTAGTCAGTATCAATTTAGCTATAAAACTCTAAATGTGGTTAAAAAATGCGATTGCGACCTTTCGATAAAAATAACGCAGCAATAACAAAAGTGATAATAAATGATGAACAATAAGAATTTGGCGCATTACTCCTTGAGTAAATCATCACGGGTTAGATCTAGTATTTTAAAAGCCTCGCTTTTTCTTTTAGGCATACTTATAAGTCAGTCGGCATTTGCGCAACTAACATTCACTAAGACTTTTAACTCAAATACCATCGGGCCAGGCAGTGTTAGCACGTTAACGTTTAATATCACTAACCCTGGGGCAACAGCGGCCGATGACATCGACTTCACCGACACTTTCCCTGCGGGCTTAACAATTGCCTCGCCTGGCAACGCTAGCAGTAACTGTGGCCCAACAGCACTTCTAAGCGCGCCCGATGGCGCTAGCAGCCTTACTCTCAGCGCCGGGCGCTTAGCACCGGGCGGCTCTTGCAGCGTGCTCGTCGACGTAGTTAGTAGCGCGGCTCCAGCCGTAGGCGCCCCAGTGACACACATGAATGTGTCTGGCGATTTAACATCGACGCTTGGTAATTCCGGCACAGCTTCAGACGACTTAGTCGTCGACGCTACTCGTGCAGGGTTCTCCATGAGCTTTTCGCCAAGTACGATCTCGGCAGGTCAAACTAGCCGACTCACCTTTACTATTGACAGTTCAAGTAACCCATCTGGCTTAGCAAGCTTAAGCTTTAGTAATAACTTGCCTTCTGGAATGGTTATCGCACCACTAGCAAATGCGGTAACCGATTGCGGCAACAACGTATTTCCCGTTACTTTGAACGCCAACTCAGGCGACTCGAGCATTTTTATGTTTGCTAACGGCTTTAATCCGGACTTTCCTGCACTTGCGGCAAACGCTAGCTGTACTGTTGGCATAGACGTAACAGCGGCCACTGGCAGCTATAATAATGTGTCTGGAGATCTGCTTGTAGGCGGTCTAAACAGCGGTAAATCCAGCGCAACGCTAAATGTGCCTCGAGAATTCATCAGCAAATCATTTGTTGATGACCCCGTTGCGCCCGGAGCCAGCGTAATTCTTGAATATACCCTAAATAATCTTAACCGCGGCTCAACCGCTACCGCAGTCGCTTTTAGCGATGACCTTGGCGCCGCATTAGCTGGCCTAACCTTTGGTAGTCTATTAGCCAATGACTGCGGTGGATCAGTGGGCGGTGTTGGCACCACCAGCCTTTCATTTAGTGGCGGAACCATTGCGCCAGAAGGCTCGTGCTCCATTCGCGCTAATGTAAGCGTGCCAGCCGGTGCCGCCGCGGGAGCATACATCAGTGCAACCAGCGCCCTAACATCGACGGTTGGCGGGTCACCATTTGTCGGCAATTCGGCAAACGACCGCTTGGTGGTCAGCACTGCACCAATTATAAGTATGGCCTTCACGCCATCAACTATTAACGCTGGCGACACGACCACGCTTGAATACACAGTCACCAATACAAGCTCTACCTCTGGCGCTACCGATATAGCGTTTAGCAGCGAGTTTCCGAGTTTCATCGCCACCGCGAGTATGACTCCGGCAAATGATTCCTGCGGCGCCGGCTCTACGTTAACGTTTACGGCGCTGAACAATAATCCAAATTCACCTATTCCAGCCAGCTTTACTATGTCAGGCGGCAATCTAGCAGCTGCGGGTATGCCCGGTGATTCCTGCACTTTCTCACTCACCTTTGTAACTACCGCTGATGCGTCAACCGGTGTTTATCCAGTGATCGCAGGCGGTACAGCAACCGTCGATGGGCAATCTCAGGGTATAAATACCGCTAGTGCCACGCTTGTGGTCACACCGATACCTGAGTTATCAAAAGACTTCACCAACGACCCCGTCTCACCAGGTGATAGCGTAACGCTTGAATACAGACTCAACTATTCGGCGGATGCCGCTGGCCCAGCAACAAACATCTCCTTCACCGATGACTTAAATGCAGCCCTTACTGGTTTAACTGCAAACTTACCAGTGTTACCCGATCCACCCTGCGGCGCTGGATCTTCGTTAACTGGATCAGCCGGAGACACATTGCTTACTTTGACGGGTGGCAGTCTTGCTCCCGGAGAAAGTTGCACATTCAGTGTGACGCTTGATGTGCCAGCAGGGGCAGCGCCGGGAACTGCGCCAAGCGTTACTAGCACTGTTACCGCGACCGTAGGCGGCTTGCCCGTTACAGGCGCTGCGGCCGCTAGCGATCTGGTGGTAGCCGGCATTAGCTTTGAAAGCGAATTTTTAGCTAACCCATACCTTGCTGGTGATATTGCTACGCTGCGCTTTACACTAGAAAACACTAGTGCAACCGATGATATTACTGACATCATTTTTACCGACAGTTTGAGTGCGGCGTTATCCGGACTTAGCGCTACTGTTTTGCCTGCTACTCCTTGCGGCGCTGGCAGTGCCATAAGTGGGACAACATTCCTAGTTTTTCAAGATGGCGCACTCGCCGTAGGTGAGCAATGTACTTTTGATATATCAGTGCAAATACCACCAAGCGCCGCTAATGGCGAATTTGTTAATTCAACCAGTAACCTAACAGCCACTTTTGGTGGTGCCGCGGGTGTAGCAGATAACAGTACTACTAGTTTAGTGGTTAACAATGAGATCATTTCATTAAGCAAAGAGTTCAGTGACACCACCGTTGCCTCCGGCAGCACCACCAACTTGCGTTTTACGCTCACTAATCTTGATGCAACCCGCGCCATTAGCGGTGTAGCATTCAGCGATAATCTGGATGCAGCGCTAAGCGGTTTGACGGCAACAGGCTTACCTATCTCAGCTTGCGGCGGCACAGTAGCAGCGATCCCCAATGCGGGAAGCATAGATTTTTCTGGCGGTACGCTTACTGCTGGTGAACAGTGTCAATTTGATGTGTCAGTTTCGATTCCTGCAGCAACGCCTTCGGATGTCTATACAAACACCACAAGTGCGCTGTCTGGTTTAGTCGGCATGGCTAGCGTTAGTGGCCAGCCCGCTTCTGATGTTCTTACTGTGGTCAACTTTGATGTGGATTTTAGCAAAGCCTTTGCCATGGCTCCGGTCCAAGCCGGAGGTAATACCACGCTGCAGTTCACCATCACTAATAATGACTCAGCACCGTTGACCCGTTTGTCTTTCAGTGATGATTTAGATGCTGTCATTTCTGGCTTAGTCGCTACCGGCCTACCGCTTAACGATGTATGCGGGGCAGGCTCAACAATCTCGGGCACCTCTTCATTGAGCCTAATTGGCGGAAATCTTGCGGGCGGCGGCAGTTGCTCCTTTAGTGTTGATCTGCTTGTGCCATCATCGGCAGCACCAGGATCCTTTAGCAGTACGAGTAGCCAGATAACTGAAATTTCACTTACGGCTTCTGGGCCAGCGATCGCGGGTATCATCATTAGTCCTACACCGCCTTCGTTCAGCAAAGTATTTTCTCCAGATGTTATTAACACGTCAAGCGCATCGACATTGCAGTTCACGATTGATAACTCTGCAAGTGTGGTCGCCGCGACATCACTTGATTTCACCGACAACTTGCCAGCTGGCGTAGTGGTGGCTAGCCCAGCAAATGCCAGCACGACCTGCACTGGAGGAACTCTTACGGCGGCTTCTGGAGCCTCGGTAGTCAGCTATACCGGCGGCAGTGTTGCTGCCTCGTCCAGTTGCACTGTCTCGGTTGATACCACGTCGGCCATTGCCGCAACGTATGTAAACACCTCGGGCGACTTAACGTCTTCGTCAGGTAGCAGTGGAACCGCGAGCGATACTCTTCAAGTAAAAGCAGCTACGTTTACTAAAGCCTTTGCAGACCCTGATCCTCAAGCTGGTGGTGTAAGTTCGTTAAGCTTCACTATTACCAACCTGAGCGCTAGCGATACTCTTGGCGACTTGTCATTCACCGATAACTTAGACCATGTACTTTCGGGTCTGGTGATTAGCACGACCTTACCAATTAACGATGTTTGTGGCGTCGGGTCGGTGCTAAGTAATTCATCTGGTTTGAGCTTAAGCACAGGTGCCTTGGCCGCTGGTGCCAGCTGCACATTCTCAGTAGATCTTATGATTCCGTCGAATGCCTTGCCAGGGCCATATTCGAATACTACAAGCAGCTTAACGTCCGGCCACCTGACAGTAGCCGCGCCATCAACCGATATATTAACAATTGCAGCAACCGCGCCCTCTTTTACCAAGAGCTTCACACCGGCGACTGTCGACACTGACCAAGTAAGTGTGTTGAGATTCACCATTGATAATTCGGCATCACCAAGTGCGGCAACAAACATAAGGTTCATAGATACTATGCCTGCTGGTTTGGTTGTGTCGCCATCGCCGGGTTTGATTAGCAGTTGCTTAGGCGGAGGAACTATAACCGCGCTTGCAGGCTCGTCAGTCATTAGCATGTCTGGCAGCTCTGTTGGGCCTACATCGATCTGTAGCGTCGCTGTCAACGTGCAATCGGCGAAAAGCGGTGTGTACGTTAATACTACTAGCACGCTAAGCTCATCAGCAGGAATCAGTGCGGCCGCAAGCGCTACTCTTACAGTTAACGGTGATATCGACAATGATACTATTTTAGATGCGGTTGATAATTGCCCGAGCATTGCCAACACAGATCAAGCCGATCTGGATAACGATGGCTTAGGTAATGCTTGCGACAACGACAGTGATAACGATCAAATGCCAGACGACTACGAAATAGCCAATGGTCTAGATCCTTTCAACTCTTTCGACCAACAGGGCGATCCTGATGGTGATGGCTTTACTAATTTAGAAGAGTTTCGCTTCGGTACTGATCCCAATGTTGCCGATTTAGATGAAAACAATAATGGTGTGCCAGATTCCTTTGACCTACGCAGAATGCGCACAATCGTGCCCTACATAGTGTTGCCGCTATTACTGGAAGGCGACGTTATAAGTGACGATTTTAATGACTAGCACAATTTTTGAAGAGCAGAGTAAAAATATGAAACAAGTAAAGGGTAGTCAAGCTGACCGCAGAAAACTTATAACAGCGATAGGCATTGGGTCTATAGCGTCTTTGGCCGCACCTTCCAAATGGAGCAAGCCTATTGTTGATGCAGTAATGCTGCCAGCACATGCGCAAACAAGCATGATGTGTGTTACTGATACCACGGTAGGCGGGCCACTGGTCGGCAACGCCTCTGGTGCTACCACCTGTCAAGCTGCTTGTGAAGCCGAAGCCACGGCACAAAGTGCTCAGCTTTGTGCGGTAACCGAAACCCTAGACTCAGGGGGCGCAACTATCTGTGGTTGTGATCTAGATCTTCCTTAAATAGGTAGCGAAGTCTAATCAATAATTCGAAATGGTTGGCCTACTGGGATTTGAATCTTTATATAAGGTTAACCTTGGCAACACTGCCTCACGTTGTGCGACGTGGTGAAAATACCGGTGAACCGTTGGCATGCAGATATATGGAGTTGGTGAATGTATCTATCTGAAGGTGCAGACCATCTATTTCGCGTAAAAACGAGATACTGTTTTTAAGTTGAATCTTAAGTGCTCGTCGAATTTTACTTATCTGCGCAGCATAGTAAGGGCCCGCCTGGGGTCGAATGCGCTGGGTACCAGCAGGGACCAATGGATTATGAGTCACGGTACTAGAAAGTTTAAATTGGTGGGCCCGCCTGGACTCGAACCAGGGACCAATGGATTATGAGTCCTAAGTATCCCGTGTTTACTAGGTTTAATGGAGTTTAATTAAATCAATTGTTTAGTCTTAAATCATTGTTATATAATGATTTTATATCTAACGGTTATTAATAGAATTTAATCAACATTCGTGACCTATTCGTGACCCCGTAGTGACCTGAGAAGATGAGTGACCAAATAGACTTTACTAAATCGAGTTTGAATGCCCTGCTTGCTGCCGATGCTGGCAAACGTTCTTATTACCTTGACGATAATAAAAAATCAGCACACTTAAGGGGTTTCGGTTTAGTAGTAAATGATAAAGGCCGTAAGCATTTTCTACTTACGCAGTATTTTAAGCGAGACAGGAAAACCGTTCGTCTACGTTGTGGCGAGTACCCCCATGTGACTGTGGAGCAGGCAAGAAAGAAAGCGGAAAAATTCCAAACTATGCTAAACCACGATATCCACCCCACCGAAGAACGTCAAGAAAGCCTCAGCGCAAGAAAACTAGCTAGTGAGAATGAGCGCATAAAGTCGATTACCCTAACAGAGGTGCTCACAGATTATTTAAGGCATAAAGAGCTAAAGGAGAGCACCAAGCAAGATTACATAAAGGTCTTAAAAGAGGTTTGGCTCGATTGGCTCGAGAAGCCAATGCTCGAGATTACTGATGAGCTAGTTAAAGACCGATATCGAAAGCGCTTAAAGACTAGTGTTGCTCGCGGAAACTACGCCATGCGCGTGACGCGAGCCCTATTTAATTTCGCAAAAATTGAGTACAAGCTACCGGACGGCTCAGTAATTTTTGATCGGAATCCGGTAAATGTCTTGTCAGAGGGCAAAACCTGGCATCGAGTCGAGAGGCGAAAGCGAATAGTCGGGAAACATGCTCTAGCTGATTGGTTGGCCGCTGTAGAAGCCCTAGATAGCTTGGTTACTAAAAGCTATATAAAATTTCTTTTATTTACTGGCGCTAGAAGATCCGAAGCGGCTAGATTACTAGTGAGCGATGTTAATTTTGAGGCTGGCGTATTTACGTTGCGTGATACCAAAAACGGAAGTGATGTAACCCTGCCTATGTCTGATTACGTTATGGAAATTTTAAGGCCACTTGCAGCAACTGGTGAAACATGGATATTTAAGTCTCCAATGACAGGCACTCATATTAAAGATCCACGCAAGGGAATTAGACGCGTAATTGATAAGTCGGGCGTAGAGTTTTCATTGCATGACTTACGAAGAACATTCATCACAACAGCGGAGGGTTTGGATATTTCCTACTATGCTATCAAGGCGCTGGTGAATCACAAGAGTAGGGCCAATACAGATGTAACCGAAGGTTATCTTGACATAGCCCAAGATTATGACCGATTAAGGAAAGCGTCTCAGCGCATCACGGATCGGATATTAATTAGCGCAAGTAAAGTAGATCAGGACAGGGTAGTTCAGTTTAAAAGTAACAGAATAGATCGAGTCTAGGGTAGCTCCTGAATCGCGGCAAACCTTGACCGCTTGGCTTGATTTTTACTCAAGGTATTTTGATAGAGGTACAAATGTCCGACAACAATAAGCTCGATAGAAAATGGAAAATCTCAAAACTAACTGTAGGCTCAAGCGCTAGGCCCGCTATCGTTCAGTACGGTACAACCCCGCATGTGTCGGCGCTATTGATTGGTTCATCAGACAAAGAGAGGGCAGAATTAATTAAGCTTAGAAACGAAGAAAACGCTGCGGAATACGATGGAGTGCATCTTGCTAATCGCGTATACGAATGGATGGAACAAATTATGAAGTCTCGTGGCATAAATCAAACAACATGGCCTGAGGTTCTGCAGGCCACCAGAATCTATAGCGATAAACAAGAAAGGGAATTAGCCACTCCAGAATTCAAAACCATCGAAACGGCTCGCGAAATCATGATCGAATGTAAGAGTGTAGTCTCATTTTCCGAGGAAGGTAAGTTTGAAAACGCTGCTGGCATCGCCATGAGAATTGCTTTGAAGGTTCAGTTTTTAATGCTTTCAATGTATGAGAGAGAGATCATGGATGGTGTGGCAAAAAAGCACAGCTTTAATGAACTAAGACGATTAGAAATTAACGCGTCCGTGAGAGAACGTTTCTCAAGCTGGGGAAAGAAGCCACCAAGCCAGAACCACATATACAAACACATAAAAGATAACTTTCACTTAGAAATGAGAACCATCAAACGATATTATAGAGAATTGGCCGTCCAAATAATAAAAGGAATTAAAGAAAAAACTCAAGAATAGTCCAGCCCATCTGCACCACTTTGTAAAAGACCAGTGCAGCTGCACCACCATTAGAACGGGCATTATCGACTCTAGTTTTTAATTAACGGAGTCTAACAATGACAAAAATTTTTACAGAACGGGGACAGCGGCTAACCCGAAAACAAGCAGCAAAATATCTAGGCGTAACAGATGGCACACTCTCAGTCTGGGCGTGTACAGGCCGCTACAATCTGCCCTACTTTAAGTGTGGCCGTAAAGTATTTTACTTTGAAGTAGACCTAAACGCATTCATCGAAAACAGAATGTGTGGGGGGCAACCTCAGAATGGATAATTCAAAGAAAAAGCCATGCGGGAACATGGCTCAATCAAATAACGTTCAGCTTACAGGCTTAAACCAATTAGATCATACCACGCCGATCAAACTTGACGAGGATCAAATAGCACTAATAATCAGAGCGCTTTCGCCTAAAGCCAATCAAGAGCGGCGATACATCGAGTATTTAGCACGTAATCCGCTAGCTAAAACTAAGGACTGTTGCCGCAATATCGCTTGTGTGAACTTAGGCCATT
>Ga0075467_10001054_pt1 | contig 22786 bp, 22 predicted proteins | sample DEB08_DNA_9_FD_75067 | JGI IMG/M metagenome (GOLD analysis project Ga0075467, IMG submission 75067) | Aqueous microbial communities from the Delaware River and Bay under freshwater to marine salinity gradient to study organic matter... | ecosystem: Environmental > Aquatic > Marine > Coastal ... | reverse complement strand
GTTTTGGAATTGGTGCGCGGGCCGATCAGCGCTGCCCCTTTATGGGTAGCAAGGGCTGCCATCAACGCAGGCGGCAGCGTGGCAATCGCGGGGGCGAGGACCAGTTTATAAGCGCTTAGATCGTCCGTGTCGGGTGGCAAGATATCAACCGACAGGCCAAGACGGCGCAGGCCTTTGTAAAAGCCAAAGACCACGTTAAAATAGTCAAACCCGCGGCCCTGTGGTTGCGTGGCCCAAGCCCAAGCGGATGCATAATCAAAGATCAAGGCGATCGGGGCTGCGGTTGTTTCCACGTCCGGCATTTCGGCCAATTCGCGCGCCACTTCGGCCGCGGCGTGATAGGTAGGGGCGGGTTCGCTATCGGGGCGCAACATGCCTGCGTGCATTTGTTCTTGGGCAAAAGGGGCTTGGCGCCAGCGGAAATAGCACACAGCCTCGGCCCCATGGGCGAATGCCTCCCACGCCCAAAGGCGCGCCATGCCAGGTAATGGATCGGGGTTGTAGGGTGCCCAGTTCACGGGGCCGGGTTGTTGTTCCATGATCCACCAGCGGCCCCCGGACGCGGAGCGTCCAGACCTCATGGCACCAACGGCGCGATAAAGATCATGGTGGAAGGCTTGGAAATCAGGGTCGCCTTGGCGCGCATAGCTGAGCTTATGGTCTGCAGTTGCGGCGATCCGGTCGGATAGAAACCCCAGCGGATAGCTGTCCCACGTCGCGATATCGAGGTCTGCACCCGTGGCGAAATGGTCGAAATCCACGACCGCGCCCATGTAATTATGCGATATCGGCGCGGGGGAATGGCGCCGGATGATGTCGGTTTGCACGCGGTTAAAGCTGACCACTTGATCTGAAGAAAATCGGCGAAAATCCATGACATGGGCCGGGTTTGCCTCGGTCACGGTCAGGTTGGGCAGGCCGATATCGGCGAAATCCGTATATTCCATCGACCAAAACACATTGCCCCACGCACGGTTCAACGCATCGGGCGATTGGTATTTCTGGGCCAGCCAATCGCGAAAGGCGTGCAAGGCGGCATCAGAATAGCTGACCGTGGTGTCATGGCAGCCGTATTCATTATCGGTTTGCCAAGCGCTAACCTTGTGGCCGTAGCGTTTGGCCAATTCCGTGGTGATGAGGGCAGATTCTGCGCGGTAGCCCGCATGGCTGAAACAATAGTGACGACGAGAGCCAAATCCGCGTGTGTGGCCTTGCGCATCAAGCGCCAGCATCTCGGGGTGGCGGTCCACCATCCAGCGCGGCGGCGTGGCAGTGGGAGTGCCGAGCACGACTTTCAGCCCATGCGCCACAAGCGTATCGACCGCGCGGTCCAGCCAGCCCCAATCATAGGTGCCGGGCGTGGGTTCCATCCGCGACCACGCAAATTCGCCAATACGCACCCATGTCAGACCAATTTGAGCCATGCGGGCGGCATCTTCGGCCCATTGCGCTTCGGGCCAATGTTCGGGGTAATAGCAGGTGCCAAGGGTGCGTTTCATAAGATGACCTGTGGTTCTGTGCGGCCTGTGCCTGCGTTTGGAATGGCAAAGGTTTTGCCCGCATCGGGGTGCTGCTCAAGGGCGGTGAGGTCCATGCCTTGGGTGGCCGAGGTTGCGTAAAGCGTGGTACCCGCAAAGGCGGGGCAAGTGATGTGCGGGGCAGGCAGCGAAACTGAATGTTGCAGGTTGCCCTGCGCGTCAAAGACCGCAATGCGGCCTGCCCCCCAAAGCGCTATCCACAGATTGCCCGCCGCATCGGTCACAGCCCCGTCCGGGTTCAACCCGTTCGCGCGCAAATCGATGAAAGGTTCGGGGGTGGCATCGGGCCAACCTTGGGCGTCCAACGCCACGCAGTTGACGATTTGGGTCGCTGTATCGGTGAAATAGCCGGTGCGGCCATCGGGGGCAAAACAGATGGCATTGGGGATGGTGAGGTTATGGAACAAAAGGCGCAATTCGCCTTTATAGAGCCTGTATATCGCGCCCGCCCCCGGTTCGGCCGCTTTGCCCATCGTGCCAATCCAAAACCCGCCCATCGGGTCGGCGCGGCCATCATTAGAGCGGGTTATGGGGTTGTCAGCCTCTAGCGGCACCACAATTTCGCGAGCGCTAGTGGTCAGGTTAAATCTGGACAAGGCGGTTTCAGAGGCGAGCAAAAGGGTATCATGATCAACCCAGCCCGCTGCAGACACCATTTCGTCAAAATGCCATTCGCGCGCATCGGTCGACAACATCCGATTGCCCAGAATATCAAACCAAAACAACTGCTCGCGTAGCGGGTGCCACAAAGCCCCTTCGCCCAAGGCGCAGATACGGGCGTCAATGATAGTCATCCCAGCGCGTCCCATGCGGCCACAAGGGCGCGGGCGCGGGTGGTGACATCGGCCACCGACATTCCGGGGGCATAAAGCGCCGAGCCGATGCCGAACCCGCTTGCACCCGCCTTGACCCATTCGGCGAAATTCGAGGGGCCAGCGCCCCCCACAGCATAGACCGGCGTTTTCGAGGGCAAAACCGCGCGCATCGCCCTGATGCCTTCGGGGCCAATGATCGATGCCGGGAAAATTTTTAAGCCCGTCGCACCAGCGGCAAGGGCCGCGAAACATTCGGTCGGGGTCAGCGCGCCGGGCCAGCTTTGCAAACCGGCGGCAACTGTTGCGCGGATCACGGCGGAGTCGGTGTTGGGGGACACAACCAGCTTGCCCCCTGCCTGCGCCACGCGGGCCACTTGTTCTAACGTCAGCACGGTGCCAGCCCCAATCAAGGCGTGGTCGCCAAACTCACTCGCCATTGCGAATATCGAGGCATAAGGATCGGGTGAGTTCAGCGGCACCTCGATGCTGCTTAGGCCCGCATCTATCAGGGCAGCCGTAATCGGCACCGCCTCTTCCGGGGTGATGCCGCGCAGAATGGCAATTAGGGGGCGGGTCATAGCGCACCTTTCAGTTTGGACAGGCCTGCAAGCGTGCAATCGGCGGCAGACAGAGTGACGGGCGTTAACCCTTGGACCTGCAAGGCACGGGCGTAATGGTCACACAAGGTTTCAGCCCCGATCAAGGTGACGGGTTGGCCCAGCCAATAGGGTTTGGCCGCGGCCAGTTCGATGCCGATCAGCAGACCCGACAGACGGCTGCGCGCCGCGATGGGCGAGGCATCGGTCAGCAATCCTTCGGCCCGCAGCGTGAACAGACGCGCGGCAATGCGTTCGGGGCGCGACAGGGCATCGGACGTGCCTGCATCAAACGCCGCTGCATCAAACCCATCTGCGGCAATGGAATGACGCAGGACGGACTGGGTGGAAAGCAGCGCAAACAACTCTCCGGTCATGAAGGTTTGAAAACTGACCACCTCGCCCGCACTAATATGGACCCATTTGGAATGGGTGCCAGGCAGGCACATCACACCGTCAAAACCGGGCATCAAGGCAAGCGCGCCTGCAATCTGGGTTTCCTCGCCGCGCATCACATCGGCGGGGGTATTTTGGCGCAGACCGGGGGCGATATGGACGCTTAGGCGCGGGTCATTGGTTTGCGCGTGGGTCAGGGTATCGGGGGCCACAGGGGCGCAAGGGACCGTGCGGTATTTCGCCTCGGTCCAGCCTTGGCGAGATCCGACCATGCCACAGGCGATAACGGGGGTCGTGTAGTTTGCGGCAAGCCAAGGGTCGATCAAGGCCAGAAGAGCAGGTTCAAACTGATCGGGGGCCAGACTACCCATGCCATCGGTGCTGCTGGCATGGGCCAGTGGGCCAGCGCTGCCCATGGCGGTAGCGCGCAGATGGGTGGTACCCCAATCTACGGCGATCCATTCGGGCGGATGGGCAAGCGGTAAGGCAGGCTGGCTCATCCGGTCACCGCCACGCCGCCGTCGATCACAAGGGCTTGGCCCGTCATCATTTTGGAGCTATTTGAGGCAAGGAACAGCACGCCGCCGACGATATCTTCTGGGGCAAGCGTTTCTTTAAGGCATTGGCGGTCCAGATGGGCAGCCAAGCCTTCGGGCGTGACCCAAAGGTCTTTTTGCTTTTGCGTCAACACCCAACCGGGGGCAAGCGCGTTTACGCGAATACGGTCAGGGCCGAATTCACGGGCAAGGCTGCGCGACAGGCCGTTGATCGCGGAATTGGCGGCGGTATAAAGCGGATAGCCCTCGTTGCCCATCATATAGCTGATGGACGAGAAGTTGATGATTGACCCACCACCGGCAGCCTTCATGCCCTCCACAACCGCTTGGACGGTAAAGAAATAGGCCTTCAGGTTGATGTCCATCATCCAAGTGTAAAACTCTTCGGTCACCTCAGCCGTGGTGTGGCGTTTGTCATTGGCGGCATTGTTGACCAGCGTGGTGATGGGGCCATGGGCGGTCGCGGCCTGCGCAATGGCGGCTTGCAGTACGGGAACATCGGTGATGTCGCACTGGATGAACAAAGGGCGGTTTCCGGTGGCTTTCTCCATCTCATCCACAAAGGCAGACGCGTCCGAACGTTGGACAAAGGCGACCTTGGCCCCTTGGCGCAAAAACCCTTCGGTCAAGGCGGCCCCAATGCCAGACCCACCGCCAGTGATAAACACGGATGCGCCGTTCAGGTCGGGATAGGTTGCGGTCATGGCGGCCTCCGTTTTCATTTGGTCTGGGTTGTGTTACAGGCGGGTGCCTTTAAGCACCCACATGGTTTCGGGGAAATGCCACGGCAAAGTCACGCCGTGATGCATCAAATACTGGCCTGACAAGGCCAGCGGCCCGGATTTCAGCGCAGGTGTTCCGCGTGACAAGCCGGGCGCCATACTGCGGTTGATAAGGTCAATACGATAGGTCGCCGCCGGGTCCAACCCCGTCAATCGCAACGGGCGCGGCGAGATTTGGGCCGAGGTCGCGGCTTTGCCTGCAAAGGTGACAAAGCGGCTGCCATCGCTGGCAAGCTGCTGTTCGGCAATGACTGCAGGATCGGCACTGTCCAACCGCAAGATATCGGCACGCATCATCCAATCGCGGTTGGCTTTCCACCATGCGGTCACGTCGGTCAATATGCGGGTCTCATGGTCTGTCAACTCACGCGGGTCCATCTCGAACCCCATGTGGCGCTGTGCCGCGACCCAAGCGCGCATAGAGATATCAATTGTGCGACCCGAGGTATGGCAATGACGCGGGCCAACGTGGCTTCCGGTTACGCTGGCAGGCAGAAACAGTGCTGCATCATGCTGAATCCGCAAGCGTTCCAGCGCGTCGTTGCTGTCAGACAACCACACCCGATGAGTGCGTTTCAGGATGCCAAAGTCGATACGTCCGCCGCCCGAGGCGCAGCTTTCAATCTCGACCAGCGGGAAACCGGCCCGCAATCGGTCGATCAGCGCATAAGTGCCGCGGGTCTGCGCGGCATCGGGCATCGGCAAAACGCGGTTATGATCCCACTTTATATAGTCAATCTGGTGATCGCGCAGGATGGCCGACATGCGGTCATATAAATAGTCGCGAACCTCTGGCAGTGCCATGTTCAGCGCCTTTTGCTGGCGGCCAAGGGTCTGATCCATTGATCCCAGCGCCCAATCGGGATGGGCGCGGTGGATATCGCTGTCAGGGTTGATCATTTCGGGTTCAAACCACAGCCCGAATGTCATGCCGAGGCCGTGGACGTGGTCGATCAAAGGCGTCAAGCCGTCGGGGTATTTGCGCGGGTCCACAGTCCAATCCGATAAGGATTGCGTGTCATCATCGCGGGTCCCAAACCAACCATCATCGAGCACAAAGCGCTCGGCGCCCAGCTTGGCCGCACAGTCTGCGATGTCTTTGAGAACCGGTAGTTTGTGATCGAAATACACCGCCTCCCAACAGTTATAGTGCACAGGGCGCGGGCGGTCCGGGTAAGGCATGGTAACGATACGGTCGCGGACATGGCGCTGAAACGCCACGGCGCAGCCATTCAAGCCGGCGTTGGAATAGGTGATGTACAAGGGTGCGGTACGGAACTGCGTGGCGGGAGTGGTTTCCATCCTTGCTGCGTGGCCAAACTGCACTTGGCGGCGACCGTCAGGCAATTCCTCGGCCAGCATACGGTGGCCACCTGACCAGCCGTAGTGAAAAGCATAGGCCTCACCCTGACAATTGGTAGTGCCGCGTGTGGGAATGATCAGGCCGGGGAAATGTTCATGCCCGGTGCGGCCCGTACGGTTCTCGCGGTAGCGCATGCCCGCAGACCATGGCGTGCGCGACAGCTGAAACTCACCACACCAGCGGCCCGACACGTCAATCATTTCATCCGACAATTGGGGCGCGGGCAAAACAGGCGCAGCCAACCAATCCAGATGCATAGGCCGATCAGCGTTCAGCGTGGTTTCGCAGGTGATGACATGGGTCTCAACGTCAGCATTAAAGCTGAACGTGAGGCCGATGCGCGCATCATCATCGCGGTACATGAGGTGCAGGCCGGTGCCATCCTCGCGCGCCTCGGCAAAGCAGAATGTGGGCAGCAAAGGTGTGCTATCGGTGTCGCGCAGAATAAGGCCAGGCTGGCCGGGAAAGCTGCGCGATGCCTCGGGGCAAAGCGACAGATCAGCGTTTTCGTCCAGCATTCCGCCCGTCACATCCAAGGCATTGGCGGCCAGCAGAGCCTCTAAATTTTCACCGTGAGGCAGCGCCGCCCCCCAATAAACACATTCGGGCAAACGGCCACGTCGTGCGGCCAGCACCAGCGTTTGCTGGCCATCATCAAGGCGCCATTGTTGGATCACTTTACCGCCCCGAGTGTTAGCCCTGCGATGAAGTGCTTTTGCATCAAGAAAAACATCAGCACAGGTGGCAAGGCAGCGAGAATGGACCCTGCCGATACCAAGTGCCACGCCGCAACCCATTGGCCATTCAACGATGACAGACCTGCGGTGATCGGCTGGGTTTCTTTGGTAGTGGTCAACACGGTGGCCCAGAAAAAGTCGTTCCAGATGAAGGTGAAAATCAGCACTGACAAAGCGGCAATCGCAGGCTTCATCAACGGCAGGACAACGTACCAAAAGATGCGGATTTCAGACACGCCTTCAACCCGCGCGGCCTCAATCAATTCAAACGGCAAGGCCTTGATGAAATTGCGCATGAACAGCGTGCAAAACCCGGTTTGAAAGGCAATATGAAACATCGCAAGCCCGGTCCAAGAGTTGTACATCCCCAAGTTCAAGGTCAGATCCCGTACCGGCACCATCAGAATTTGGAACGGCACAAAATTACCCGCCACAAACAGGAAAAACACCAAAAGGTTGGACCGGAACTTGTAAATCCCCAGCGCAAACCCCGTAAGGCATGACAAGGCCACAGCCCCGATGACCGTAGGAATGGTCACTTTCAGCGAGTTCAGCATGTAGCGGCCAAGATCGCTGTCGCGAAACACAGAGACATAGTTTTCAAAGGCAATATAGCTGGGCACGCCAAAATAATTACCCTGCGCAAGGTCCGATGCAGGACGCAGGGAAGTCACCGCAACCCCGAGCAGCGGAAACAACCACAAGATCAGCGCGACGGGCAAAGCGATGGTATAAAGGCGCTGGGTCAGTGGGCGGGTCTGTTCTATTGGGCGTGGAAACATGGCTTAACGCTCCGTCTCGTCGCGCCACATCTTCCAGATGAAGCCCGAAATGAAAACCATCATGATTGCGAACAGCACGACGGCGATGGCCGCACCGTAGCCCATGCGGAACCCGTATTCCGACAAGGCCTTTTCGTACATGTAAAACGACAGCACTCGGCTGGACCCGTAGGGCCCGCCATCGGTCATGATCGACACAAGGTCAAAGCTGCGCAAGGCACCGATCACGGTGACAACCAGTGCTATAAACGTGGCAGGGCGCAGCTGTGGCAAGATCACATACCACAGCATTTTGAGGCCTTTGGCACCGTCCAGTCGCGCGGCCTCAACCTGATCGGGGGCGATGTTGTTTAAGCCCGTGATATACAGGATCATAACATAGGCAATCTGCGGCCAAAGGCCTGCTGCGATGATGCCATAGGTCACATAGCGCTCATCCGCCAAGATCGCGACTCCGTTGCCGGTGACAAATTCAATCACCTTGTAGAACAGGCCGAAATTCGGGGCGTAGAACCAAGAAAACATCAGGCCCACGACGACTTGGGAAATCACAAAGGGAAAGAAAAACAGCGATTTGTAGATGCGAATACCGCGCACGGTTTGGTTCAGGAAAATTGCGATGAACAACCCGGCAGGAACCGCCAGCAGATACAAAACTAACCAGATCACGTTGTTTTTTAACGAGGTGTAAAACGCATCATCATCCATCAACTCGACGTAGTTCGCTGTGCCGATGTAGGTTTTGGTGCCCAGTCCATCCCAGTCATAAAACGACAGCGACAAGGATTGAAAGACTGGCATGATGACATAGACCAAAAACATAATCGCACCGGGGGCCAAAAACAGCCACGGGGCGATGCGCAATTGGTTTCGTTTCCAGTAACTGGACATGATGACGCCCCCCTAGTGCAATCCGGTCGAATAAATTTGGCCCCGCGTTTTCACACGGGGCCAATCAGCAGCTTACTTGTAGATCTGGCCGCGCGCTTTTTCCAGACGCTCAAGGATCGCGTCCAAGCGGTCAGGCTTTACCATGAACTCTTGGAACCCTTCCATGCCAGCCTTTGCCATTTCAGCAGGGGCATCACGGTCAAAGAACTGCGCCAAAGCATAGGCCGAGGACAGCGATTCAAACCCGGCCGAGATGAACGGATCGGCGGCATCAACTGTCGCGCCCTTGTTGGTGGGCAACTGCCCCAAGGCCGAGTTCAGTTTGGTCTGCACATCGGCGCGCGCAACGAATGCGAGGAACTTTTTCGCATCTGCCACGTTCTTGGCACCAGCCGGAATGTGGATAGTGTCGGTCGGTGCTTCTTCGGCGCGTGGCAGGCCAGCGGTGATTTCAGGGAACACCATGAAACCAAGGTTGTCATTCGTCATGCCGCCTTCTTTAAAGGTCGCCACGGCAAAGTTACCCATCACATAGTTGGCCGCTTTGCCCTGCACCAGCAAAGCTGCTGCATCTTGCCAATCAATCGCTGCATGGTTTTCGGTGGTGAATGGCACCACTTTTGCCCATTCCGCAAAGGTCGCTTTTACCTTGTCATCGGTCCATGCCACTTTGCCCGCGGTCAGATCCATGTGGAACTCATACCCGTTGGTGCGCATGTTCAGATAGTCAAAGATACCAGCAATTGGCCACAGCGCCTTGGACCCGGTGGTCAAGCAATCAATGCCTGCCGCCTGAAACTTGGCGCAGTTTTCAACAAAGCCATCCCAAGTGGTCGGTACTTCAACACCAGCCGCTTTGTATGCGTCTTTGTTGTAGTAAATGCCCCACTGGTAATAGGTATAGGGTACACCCCACTGCTTACCATCAATGGTCATCGACGCTTTGGCCGATGCCAACTGATCGTCCAAACCATTTTCGGTCCACACATCCGACACGTCCTGAAACTGGCCCGAGGTGACAAATGGTGCCATGCGGTTGCCCGCGTACCAGTTGGCCAAATCCGGGCTGTCGGCGGTCAGAAAGTTGCGGATCGCGGTTTTATAACCCTCGTGGTCAAAGTTGTTCAGGGTCACTTTGATGTCTGGATTTTCAGCCTCAAAATCCGCGATTAGCGCTTGGAACGCCGCCAACGGCGTTGGGTCAAAATCTGCATTATAGCTCAACGCGCGGGTTTGCGCGAAGGCCGAGCCGGACATCAGCAAAGCCGCCGCGAACGCCACTGCGCCCGTTTTCAGATAGGTCATAAGGATCCTCCCTTTGGATTCAGATATGTCGTTTCAGTATCCAGTCAGTTTCATTATTTGAAACTTGGTTTTGAATATTGAAAGTATGATGGGAATCGTTTACGCTGTCAATGACGGCGTTGGTGTGACCCACCTTCAGGAAAGGATCCTATGTGACCAAAGCAATTTCAGATGGCCCCACAAGCGGTGATGGAACGGTTGGCAAGGCGCTAGATGTTTTGGACATGGTCGCCAATGCGGATGGGCCTGTGCGCTTTACCGATTTGCTTGCCGGTTCGCCCTATCCCAAAGCGACGCTGTATCGGTTTTTGCAAACCCTGACCCATCAAAACATGCTGTCCTACGATGCTGACCGCCAAACCTATGCGCTAGGGATGCGCTTGGTGCGGCTGGCCCATACGGCTTGGGCGCAGTCCAGCCTGGCCCCCTTGGCCCGCCCGCACCTGGACAAGCTTTCGGCCGCCTTGGGGGAAACGATCCACCTTGCGCAGTTGGACCAAGGTCAGGTGCTGTATGTTGATAAACGCAACGCTGCCCAACCCGTAGATATGTTCAGCCAAGCCGGCAAAGTGGGGCCGGCCTATTGTACGGGTGTGGGCAAGGCGATGATGGCTTACCTGCCGCCCGAAGCGCTGGAACATGCGCTGAACCGCCAAAGCTTTTACCAATTCACGCCGCACACCTATACCAACCGCGATGATATTCTGGCCGAGCTGGCCGCGATCCGAGCCCGTGGCTATGCCTTTGACCGTGAAGAGCATGAGGCCAATATCATCTGCGTCGCCGCACCTATTTTGTCAGACCGGGGCCGAGCGATCGGGGCGATTTCTGTCACATCCACCAAGCTGCGCACCAGTTTGGACCATCTAGAGGCATTGGCGCCGCAACTGCTGGGTGCCGCCGCAGATATCGCATTCGAAGCCCGTAACTGGCGGTTTCCAGAATAAAAACCCAGACTAAAACCTTGAGGGAGGGGATCGTTATGACTGGCGTAAACTTGCAGGACGTTACCAAGAAATTCGGCGATATTCAGGTGATCCACGGAGTTGACCTGAAGGTCGAGGATGGAGAGTTTTGCGTGTTTGTCGGCCCATCGGGCTGCGGCAAATCCACCTTGCTGCGGATGATCGCGGGCCTCGAAAAAACGACCGCAGGCCATATCGCAATCGGTGACCGCGATGTAACCCATGCCGATCCCGCAGATCGGGGCGTAGCGATGGTGTTTCAAACCTATGCCTTATATCCGCATATGACCGTGGCCGAAAACATGGGCTTCGGGTTGAAAATGACCGGGCATCCCAAAGCCGAGGTAGACAGTAAGGTGGCGGAGGCCAGCCGCATCCTTAAGCTCGACGATTACCTGACCCGCAAACCCAAGGCCTTGTCGGGCGGCCAACGCCAGCGCGTAGCGATTGGTCGGGCGATTGTGCTCGGGCCAGAAGTGTTCTTGTTTGATGAGCCGCTGTCGAACCTTGATGCCGAATTGCGCGTGGAAATGCGGGTCGAAATCGCGCGCCTTCACCGCGAAATCGGCGCAACCATGATCTATGTGACCCATGATCAGGTTGAGGCGATGACGCTGGCCGATAAAATCGTGGTGCTGCGCAAAGGCGTTATCGAACAGGTCGGCGCACCGCTTGATCTGTACCACAACCCCGACAACCGCTTTGTGGCAGGCTTTATCGGGTCGCCTGCGATGAATTTTGTGGCGGGTGTCGTCGATAAAGCAGGGGTGGTTTCGGCCAAGGGGCTGGTCGGGTCGGTGACGACCAACGTGGCATTGCCGGGCGCTGGTGCCCGCGTTTTCGTAGGGCTGCGCCCGCAACATCTTCGCGTCACGCCCGGTGACACTCACCGTGTCGACATGACCGAAGCCTTGGGCGGCGTCACCTATATTCACCTGACTGCGGAAACTGGCGAGAAGCTGGTGATTGAGGCGCATGACGACACCCGCCTGAAGATGGGTGATCGTGTGGGCCTCGCGTATGACGGCGATCAAGCGGTGTTTTTTGAAGATACCGAGTGCGGGCTGCGGATCCGTTAACCTAAATATGCCGCCAATTCTGGCGGTGGGTTGGCCAGCAAATCTGCGGTCGGTTGCGGCGCATGGGCCACGCCGCCCGCAACAAGGCAGGTCAGCGGCGCAAAGGCGAGGGCGTCTTTTGGGTCATGCGTGACCATCAAAACGGTGAGTGTATTTTCTTGCGCCAATTCCGTTACCAAGCCCAGCATTTCGGCCTTTAATGCAGGCCCAAGGGCGGCAAAGGGTTCATCCAGTAGCAAAATCGGCTTGTCGCGCAGCAAAGCCCGCGCCAGCGCCGCCCGGCTTTGTTGCCCGCCCGACAGTTGCGCAGGCTTGCGCGGGCCGAAACCTGCAAGGCCAGTGCGGTCCAATGCGGCGTCAATGCGGGAATGATCTTGTGCCGTCAGCCGCAACTTCGGTGAAATCCCCAGCCCGAGGTTTTGGGCAATCGTCAAATGGGGGAACAGATTTTGATCTTGGAACACCGTGGTGATGGGCCGCGCGCCCGGTTCGGCCCCCGTTATGTCCACGCCTTGCCACAGCACCCGCCCTGATTGAGGTGCAAAAAAACCGCCAATCACAGACAGCAATGTTGATTTTCCCGCCCCTGACGGGCCAATCACCGCAATCCGCGCTCCTTGATCGGCTTGCCAATCGGCGGTCATCCGAAACGCCCCTTGGGTGATGATCAGGCGTTCAAGTGTCAGCATAGCGGCGACCCCATTGGTCAAAGGCCCAAAACAGGGCAAAGGAAATCAACACCAACAAAAGCGCCGCACTCGCAGCAGCCTCCATCCGGTACGCCCCCATCAAGCGTTGGACGAGCAGCGGTAAAGTGGCCTGCCCTTCGCCAGCAAACAGCGCGATAACCCCAAGATCGCCCATCGACAACGCGGCGACAAGCCCTGCGGCAAAGCCCATAGGACGGGCAAGACGCGGAATAACCACCCAACGCAACCATGCCGCGCCCGCCATGCCCAAAGACTGACCTAGCCGCTGATAGTCGGCATAAAGCGTACGCGCATCGGGCGCCAAAATGCGAAAGGCAAAGGGCAAGGACAGGGCTGCGTTGATCGCCATAGTGACAGGCAGCGCAAGGTCTGCGGGGCGAAAAAACGGCTGCAAAATCAAAAACAATCCGGTGCCAAGCACAAGGCTGGATGCCGCCAAGGGCATGGTTGCGGCGAGTGCCGCCCATCCCCGCCCTTGTGCTGTTGCCAGTGCCAGAACAAGCGCGGCCCCGATGCTGATGACGGTTGAGGCAAGGGCAATGACCAACGACCGAACTGTTGCATCCCAAACCGATGCGGGCATATCGGCCAACCCCGGCAACCCGTTCAAGAAAACCGCCAGCAGAGGCAGCGCCAAGAACAGTGCCGCAGCGGTGATGACCAGCGCATCCACCCCACGCCGCCATCCTTTGGGTGCAGGCGGGCCACCTTTGCGCCCTTGCCCCGCACCAAAACCGGTGGGCAGGCTGATCAGCGAAGCTACGACGAAGGTCGCCGAACAAAGCGCCAATTGCAGCAAGGCCAAACGCGCCGCAGTCGGCAGAGCGAAATCAAACCGCAACGCTTGATAGATTGCCAGTTCCACCGTCGTCGCCCGTGGTCCACCGCCCAACGTAAGCGCCACGGCGAAACTGGTCAGGCAAATAACGAACACCACCAATCCAGCGCCTGGCAGCACCTCCCGCAGCATCGGGCGTTCGATATGGCGCAATGTGGCTGCTGGGGTGAACCCAAGACTGGCAGCAAGGCGAAAACGCTCGGCCGGAATAGCTTGCCAACCGTGCAGGATCATCCGGACAGCAAGCGGCATGTTGAAAAACACATGTGCCAGCACAACGCCTTGTAACCCATAAATCGAAAACCCTGGCAGGCCCAACATGGCCAACCCGTCATTCACCCAGCCTGCGCGGCCAAAAACCGCCAAAAGGCCAAGAACAGCCACGATCACGGGCAAAATGAACGGCGCACCTAACGTGGCAATCAGCGCATCCTGGCCAAAGAACCGCCGACGCGCCAATGCCCGCGCCACAGGAACCGCGAGCGCCAAAGAGATCATAGCCGAAAGGGCGGCCTGCAAAAGAGTAAACCGCAGGGCTGCAAGCTCGGCCACGCTTAGCTCGAAGCCTTGGACCTTTAGACCCAATGCGCCCAAGGGGGCCAGCAGCAGCAAAAGAATCGCCGCTGCCAGCCCTGCGGCGATTAGCGTGACAGCGCGGTCAGCCATTCGTCCAGCGCGGGTGTCCGCGCAGCCTGTGCGTCTTCGGCCGACATCAGCAATGATGTGACAGGGGTGATCATCTGTTCAAACCCGGTGGGCAAACCTGCCGAAAGGGTGTGCGCGGGATACATCCAGTTGGTCGTGGGAATGACCGATTGGAACGCATCCGACCCCATAAAGGCCAAGAACTGATCGGCAAGTTCCGGCTGCGGCGCGTTGGCCAGTTTGCCTGCAACCTCGACCTGCATGTAATGCCCTTCGGTAAAAGGCGCTGCCGCCTTGGTCGCGTCCTCTTCGGCGATCAGGTGATAGGCGGGCGAGGTGGTGTAGGACAAAACCATGTCCGCCTCACCTGCCGTGAACATGCCATACGCCTCGGACCAGCCGGGGGTAACGGTAATGATGTTATCGGCCAAGCCTCTCCAAATTTCAGCCGCGCGCTCTCCATAAGCCGCCTTGACCCACAGTAGCAAACCCAGACCGGGCGTGGAGGATCGAGGGTCTTGGATCACGATTTTCAGGTCAGACTCTGCGAGTTCTTCAAAGCTTGTCCGTGGATTGGCCAGCTTGGTGGTGTCGTAGACAAAGGCGAAATAGCCCCAATCATAGGGAAGAAAGTTTGGGTCGGCATAGGGCACGGGCAGGTCATTGCCCGCCGTTTGGCCATGCGTAGCAAACAGGCCGGTGGCGCTGGCTTGTGCTGTCAGGTTGGTATCAAGGCCCAGAACTACAGAAGCCTCGGATCGCGCACCTTCCAATTGTAAACGGGCCAGCAATTCTGCGCCGTCACCGACGGCAGAGAACACTAGGTCGCAGGCACAGACTGCCTCAAACGCGGCCTCAATGGCGGGGCCGGGGCCCCATTCGGACGTAAAGCTGTCGTATGTCAGGACATTCAAAATAGGCGTTTGCGCATGGGCCGTTGGGGCCAAAGCGGTAAATGCCAACGCAAAGGGTATAAGTCTCATCTCATCTCTCCATATGCGACGGGCGGTATAGGGGATGGATCAGACCATGCACCTTCCCTCCGCCGGTTCTAACCGGTTCAGGTTCAACGGGTCTTTGGCTTTTGCCAGATCTCAGCCCTACGCAAGGGCACCCCGAGGTAAGGCATAATTTAGCGGCAATTGAAGCAAGGGCAAGGGGTTATCGGTTGGCGGTGATCCGGTAGGTTGAGGAGACAAGCCCAGACGGAAAGCTGCGGCTGCCGAGCAACGTCAAGGGTACATCCGTGGCAGCGTCGCCAAACAACGGGCGCCCTGCCCCCAAAAGTACGGGAACATGGGTGATGGTCATCTGATCCAAGAGCCCCGCATTGAGAAAGGATTGGATCACTTTGCCCCCATCGACATAGGCCTTTTGCCAGCCTTCATCCGCCAAGGCGGCAACCAGCTCGGTCACATTCATATCGGTGATGGCAACATGATCGGCCAAGCTTTCGGGAATATCCTCAACCGTCAAGCTTTGGCTCAGCACGATCACAGGCAGGCGGTAGGGCCAATGGCCAAAACCCAACACGGTTTCATAGGTCCCGCGCCCCATGATGATGCCATCCATATCCGCAATAAAAGCATCATACCCATGATCTTCATCGATTGCATTAAAGGGTTCCAACCAGTCAAGACTACCATCGGTGCGAGCAATGAACCCGTCCAGACTGGCAGCAACAAAGGCATGGCAGGTCAGCGACATAGGGGCGGGCCTTTGGATCTATGAGCAGGGTGGATATGAAAAAGCCCCACCGTTTCAGATGGGGCTTTTCGTAGATGTTAAATCAGATCAAGCGTGCTTTTTCTTGGGGCCTTTTACGGCAGACCAGATCCGCTTGTTCGTCAGATACAACAGCACCGACAATATGGTCAGAAACACCACAGCGGTAAACCCTGCTTGCTTGCGCGCCATCATCTTTGGCTCGGCAGCCCACATCAGGAAGGCAGAAACGTCTTCAGCCATGTGATGCACAGTGGCTTCGTGACCATCAGCATATTCCACCTGACCATCCGACAGCGGAGGCGGCATTGCGATCCAAGACCCGGGCACGGTCGACAGACCATGCTCGTCCTTGCAACTGTCTGGCACACCACCGGCAACGAATGCGGTGTTGTAATAGAACCCATCAATGCCATCCGGCGCGCAGGCCGGATTTTCCTCATAGTGGCTGATCACGGAATACAGATATTCCGGCCCGCCAATACCCTTGAAGAATTGGTTGAGGCCCAAGCCATACGGCCCGTGGAAACCAGCACGCGCCTTTGCCATCAAGCTAAGATCAGGCGCGCCTTCCAACCCGGATTGCGGGAAATGATCAGTTGGTTTGCCGGGACGTGTATCGCCCAGCTCGGCGTCAAAGACATCGAACTGTGCGGCATAGGCCCGTACCTGATCTTCTGGCAGATGTGGACCGCCCTCATCCGAAAGGCTCCGGATCGGGACAAACTTCATGCCGTGGCAGGCAGAACAAACCTCGGTATACACCTGAAGCCCGCGCTGAAGCTGGTGCTCATCGAATTTGCCAAACGGCCCTTCAAAGCTGAACGCCACATCTTCAACATGGCCCGCGGCCCCTGCTGCCATTGCTGCGCCAGTCCCCAGAACGAGGGCAGAAACAGCGCTGATTGCTACTTTGCGAAACATAATCATCAGTTCCTTTATCCTCACTCGGCCGGATTCGGATCGGCGTAGTGCGATTTGAAGTCTTCCTCAATCGTCGCAGGCTGTGCCAGCGGCTTTTCGATCACACCAAGCAGTGGCAAGATCACAAGGAAATAGGCGAACCAGTAGGCAGACGCGATAAGCGAGATCCAGTCATACGGAAACTGCGCTGGCTGCGCGCCGACCCACATCAACACAACAAAGTCGATGCACAGCAGCACGAACCACATCTTGAACATCGGGCGATAGCGACCCGAACGCACAGACGACGTGTCCAGCCAAGGAGCCATTGCCATTACGGCAATTGCGCCAAACATCGCAAGCACACCAAAGAACTTGGCGTCAACGATGCCGAAGGTTACAAAGCTGGTCAGTTGCACAACCCAAACATCGGCCGTAAACGCTCGCAAGATTGCATAGAATGGCAAGAAATACCATTCCGGCACGATGTGCGCAGGAGTCGAAAGCGCGTTTGCCTCGATATAGTTATCAGGGTGGCCAAGGAAGTTAGGCATAAAGCCAACAACCGCAAAGAAAACCACCATAATCACGGCCAGCGCGAACAGGTCTTTCATCACGAAGTATGGCCAGAAGGGCAATGTGTCTTTCTCGGCTTCGGCCTTGGACGTACGGCGCACTTCAACACCCGTCGGGTTGTTGTTCCCGGTGGTGTGGAACGCCCAGATATGGATCGCAACCAAGGCTGCAATCACGAAAGGCAGCAGATAATGCAAGCTGAAGAACCGGTTCAGCGTGGCGTTGTCCACGGCAGGGCCGCCCAACAACCAAGTTTGGATCGATTCGCCGATGCCCGGAATAGCGCCGAACAAGCCGGTGATCACAGTCGCACCCCAAAAGGACATTTGTCCCCAAGGCAGAACGTAACCCATAAACGCTGTGCCCATCATCGCGAGATAGATCAGCATCCCGATGATCCACGTCACTTCACGCGGGGCTTTGTAAGACCCGTAATAAAGCCCGCGGAAAATGTGTAGATACACAGCGATAAAGAACAGTGACGCACCGTTCGCGTGCAAATAACGTAGCATAAAGCCGCCATTCACGTTGCGCGTGATGTGTTCGACACTGGCAAAGGCCAGATCAACATGCGGTGTGTAATGCATCGCCAAAACGATGCCGGTAACGATTTGCATCACCAGACAAAACGTCAAAACGATACCCCAGATCCACATCCAGTTCAGGTTCTTGGGTGTGGGGATCATCAATGTGTCATACAGCAGCCCAACAATCGGCAAGCGCTTGTGAAGCCACTTTTCGCCGCCCGTCGTGGGCTCGTAGTGGTCGTGCGGAATTCCGGCCATGATATATCCTTACCCGAGCTTGAGGGTTGTTTCGTCGGTGAACTCAGCCACCGGGATGTGCAAGTTCTGCGGAGCGGGGCCTTTGCGAATACGGCCAGCCGTATCATAATGCGACCCGTGGCAAGGGCAGAACCAACCGCCAAAATCACCTGCGCCATCGCCAATCGGCACACAGCCCAAATGGGTACAAACGCCGACCATCACCAGCCACTCACCGGCCTCATCCAGTGTGCGGTTCGCATCCGAGGCATCGCTAGACGGTTTGTTCGGGTTTTCCGAAGTCTGGTCGATCAACACGTCAAGCTGCACAGCGCGACCTGCATCAATCTCATCTTGGGTGCGGCGGCGAATAAACACCGGCTTGCCCAAATATTTCACTGTCAACTGCGTCCCCGGCTCAACCGCAGAAATATCGACAAAGATCGAGGACAAAGCCTGCACATCTGCCGATGGATTCATCTGATTGACGAGCGGCCAAACGGCAGCCCCCGTGGCAATGGCGCCAGCGCCTGCTGTGGCATAATACAGGAAATCCCTGCGGGTGCCTGCGTGTTCGTCTGCGTGGGACACGAGAATTCTCCCTTCCGAAGGCCGCAGTATGCGGCCCATGTCATGACCGGGCCGCGAAAAGTGCGCAGCCGTACAAGGTGGGTATTTAACGGCGGAAACCGCCCACGTCCAGCGGACAAAGCGGCGCATGTGGTGCGCAAGAGGCTGAAATGCAACATCTGGCGCCAAGATTATTTTAAAAATGCGGGCGACAGGCTAAATTTTGCACAGAATCAAGACCCAAACAGCCGTAAAATCAATGATCCGGCCAGTGCCGCAAAAAATACACCCGATACAAGATAAATGACCCAACCCGCCCGCAAATAGAATCGCACCGCCGGTCCGGTTGAAAATACGGTGGCATAGGTGCTGTGAAAAAACAGACCAATCAGCGCCGACACGCTTGCAAGCAGCGCAATATCGACAGCCCCTGCCTGTGCCACGGGGAAAAGCGTGGCGATTGACAGCCATGTGGTCAAAACCTTGGGGTTCGTGGCACTGATCATCACAGCCCGCACCAATGCACGCCCAAAGCTCAAAGTGGCAGCAGCCTGCGGCAACCCTTTTCGCGCGCCTCGAAACCCGTACCACGCTTGCGCTAAAGCCCGCAGCGCCAACCAACCGAGCAACCCCGATGCGACAACGGTCATCACCCCCGCCGACATGGCGGTGGCGATCGTGTTCACAACATTCGGTCCCGGCGTCGTTGTGTTCAACGCAACGATCGACCAAACCAGAACGAAATTAGACAAAGGCAGCATTTCGTCTTGCTCAGGTCGGCGGAACCGAGGCTTTCATACTGTCGCGCGCCGCAAAGGCCGCCTCCCACGCCGCAAGCAAAGGCCGCCCCTTGCGCCAATCGCGCGCGCCATGGCGAAAATCAACATAGCCAAGTGCGCAACCTATCGCGATTTGCCCCATATCTAACGGACCTTGCAGATGGCTTATCCAGCGGCTTTCCAACGCGTCCAGCGCACGGTCAATCTTGGCCCATTGCCCCTCGATCCACGGCTCGAACCGCTTGTCCTCGGGGCGCACGCGAGTCTCGTAGACCATCAAAATCGCGGCATCCAAAATCCCGTCCGCTGTGGCCTCCAATGTCAGGCTTTCCCACAAACGCGGGCCTTGCGGATAAAACCCTGCAGCAAAATGATCATCCAAATACCGCGTGATCACCCGGCTGTCATAAAGTGCGGCCCCGCCCTCACGCTCTAATACAGGGATCTTGCCCAAAGGGTTTTGTGCCAAAGGGGCGGTTCCACTATCAATCGGCGTACCGCTTGCCAATACCCACTCAACCGCAGCCGACTGCCCTGCCTCGGCGAGTAAAACAACGATCTTGCGGGCATAAGGCGAGGTCGGGGAATAGAAAAGACGCATGGTATATCCTTTGATCTGCTAGTTGTTTTCAACGTGATGGTGCGGCTTCATCTTGGCTAAAATACCTAACGACACAGCGCGCCCCAAAGTCCAGCGCTAAGACGGCTCGAGGCGGTCAAGGTCCGCGCGCATCATTGCCGCAATCTGCAGAGCCTCCATCCCGATCGGCACAGCCGCTATGCCTGCCGCCGCCCCCGCTCGCTGCGCTTCGGTTTTGTTCTGGTTCAGCTTTACGGTACTCTCGACCGACGAAATCACCAAGCGATAGGGCAAAATTATCCGCATCATCCGCAGGGTCGCCTCCTCGGTCATCTTGCCCATGGACCAAACAGGCTTTGGCGCCAGCTGTCCTTCCATATGCGCGCTCATCCGTTCCAAATGCGGGCGCAGCGCCTCGGTGGGCAAAAGCTCCAACACCCCACGCAAATGCACAGCGACATAATTCCACGTCGGTACCTGATCCACAGCGCCATACCAATCGGGCGAGACATAGGCATCCGGCCCCGAAACCATAAGCATGGCGGGCGCGGGCAAGGCCGCGCGGGCAATCGGGTTGGATCGGGCGAGATGCAAAAACGCCTCCCCTTGCCCCAGCTCAAACGGAACATGCGCTGCCAACGGCCCTGCCTCGCCATTGGCCGACAGAATCCCAAAACTGCGGGCGCGGGCCATCGCAAGCGCCTCCGCCTCGGTGCCACTGCGATAAATCGGGTTTGGATGCATCATACTCTCCCAAGGCTTGCGGCATGCTGTACAATCGCCCAGAAAGGGGCAAGCCCGTGAAAGGATGTTTATTGTGACCGATACAACTGCGCTCAACCTCGCGCCCGCCGACCCGCTGGATGCCGACATCGCGGCCTATTTCGCGAAATGTACCGAAAAACTGGGGCTGATTCCGAATGTGCTGCAAGCCTATAGCTTTGATCAGGCCAAGCTGCGGGCGTTTATGGATATGTATAACGACCTGATGCTCGCCCCTTCGGGCCTGTCCAAGATGGAGCGCGAGATGATCGCGGTCGCAGTCTCTGCCGAAAACCGCTGCGTCTATTGCCTTACCGCACATGGCGCGGCCCTGCGGCAACTTTCGGGTAATCCGGCACTGGCCGAGGTGGTGGCGCAAAACTGGCGTGCCGCCCCCGTGGATGCGCGTCAAAAGGCAATGCTGGCCTTTGCCGTCAAACTGACCAACACCCCCAAAGATATGGTCGAGGATGACCGCAACGCCCTGCGCACCACTGGGTTTAGCGATCGTGACATCTGGGACATTGCTGCGGTGACATCATTTTACAACATGTCAAACCGGCTTGCCGCCGCTACCGAAATGCAGCCCAATCCCGAATATCACTGCATGGCGCGGTAGTTTTGGATAGGGTGGATTTAAACCCACCCCAAATCCTTCAGGCAGCCAAATACATCGCGTGGGTGCTGCGGAAAGACAGCAGTTTTTTCTGGCTTTCGTCCCACAGGTGCAAGCGGGCACAAGAAAGGCTATCACGAATCGTCATCCGCTGGCTTTCCGCCAGAATAGGATGGTCCTTGATAACTTCGGTTAGCCGGTAAAACGGGATGCGGCTGTACAGGTGATGCACATGGTGAATCCCGATATTCGCCGACAACCATTGCAACGGCTTTGGCAGCACATAATGGGAAGACCCTTCAAGCGCCGCCTCATGCAACTGCCATTCGTCCGTCTTGCGCCAATGGGTGTCTTCAAACTGATGTTGCACATAGAACAGCCACACGCCGGCGGATGCCGCCACAATCCATGTCGGCAAAATCACCAGCAACAACGGCGCCCAACCTGCAAAATAAACCAAGGTCGCAACACCGGCCAGCAAGGCCGCATTGGTGCCCATTGCCGAAATCCAGAACGATGCGCCCGATTTCATCAACCCGAATGGCACCCGGTTTTGCACCAGAAAAATATAGGCAGGCCCCAGCAGAAACAGCGTGAACGGACTGCGATAGACCCGGTACATGAACCGACCAAAAGTTGACCGCGCCAAATACTCGTCAACTGTCAGCGTGGTCACGTCGCCGATCCCACGCAGATCAAGGTTCCCAGATGCCGAGTGGTGAATGGCATGCTGGCGCCGCCAAACATGGTAAGGGGTCAATGTCAGCACCCCAAGGCAACGCCCAACCCAATCGCTGACTTTGCGGTTTGCATAAAAAGACGCATGGCCACAATCATGTTGGATGCAGAACAGACGCACCAAAAACAGCCCATTCACTGCCGCCAAAACCAGCGCTGCAATCAGGCTGTAAGGTAGCACCCAAATCGCCGCTGCCCAAATCGCGACAAAAGGAACAAGCGTCACCATCAGTTCAAACGTGCTGCGGGTTGGGTCAGGGTCGCGGTATTTGGCAAGGATTAAAAGCCAGTCGCGTGCAGACCGATTCTGGTCCGTCACAGCAGAGAGAGCGGGATCGCTCAGGTTCTGAATATTCATGCGGCGGGTGTCTTCCTTGTAGTGGTGGCTATTTTTAGCAAAGGTCGCGCTGTCGTTGTTACCCTATTTAGCGATACCGTTACGTTAATCCAGCATATGTTGCAATCTTGCGCACTCAAACCTAGGGCTTTGTGTCGCAGGTTACACCCCACGCCACGAAAAAAATCAGCAACTCTTTGCTTTGGCACATAAAAAAACCGCCTGAGTTTCCTCATGGCGGTTTTTAGATCAATCACATGAAGCCATGTGTTGGCCTGCGCAATTAACCCTGACGGGCTTTAAAACGCTTTTGTGTCTTGTTGATAACATAGACACGGCCTTTGCGGCGCACGACCTGGCAGTCGCGGTGACGCAACTTCAGCGAGCGGAGCGAGTTTTTGACCTTCATGGGTCTTCTCCTTATCGCGGCGCGCGTG
>Ga0075467_10001052_pt1 | contig 22799 bp, 22 predicted proteins | sample DEB08_DNA_9_FD_75067 | JGI IMG/M metagenome (GOLD analysis project Ga0075467, IMG submission 75067) | Aqueous microbial communities from the Delaware River and Bay under freshwater to marine salinity gradient to study organic matter... | ecosystem: Environmental > Aquatic > Marine > Coastal ... | reverse complement strand
TGACGTGCAACTCTCGCAGAAAAGAATACATCGCACAATAGCAGAGAGTGGAGCAAAGCGTTGGTGTTTGGTGTGTCGCAGGCAAGACAGCAGACCATATCTAGAGAGGTCACTTTGGTCCGCAACTCGGTCATTTGCGGCAGGTCAATTTTATTCCAATTGGAATAATGTAAAGGTCTGGAATGAGCCCAACCACGACTTTCATTGCACCACACAAGATTAGTAAACTCGGCCCTAAGCCGACCTTCGTTCAATACAATGGTTCCGACTAAATACTCAGCAATGCAGACATCCATAGCGGCACTTCTTCAAATCACCATTGACGGCAGCTAAAGTTAACAAAGTCGACTTTGATCGCTATTAAATGGATATGCTAATACGTGTTTGCTGAATATAATTTGTGAACTAACAAATCGCAAAATTGGTTACGAATGATGAATACCGGCAGTCGATGGATCGATGCAAGACACCTACACAAAAGTGCTGCCGGAAGCCATCCAATCTGCGTCTCTCTTTTTTGGGTTTTCAATCAACATTAACGCGATAGCCTGAACGAGGGAAATGCACACAAACAGTGCCAACATCCTCTGCGTTGCGTTCGATCACGACGGTCTCAGCATCCGCAAAACGTATTTTCCCTGCGACAGGCTGCTCCCCGCCATTTACGTCAGGGCTTATGGTGACCGCCATGCCAACCTCAAGGCCTTGCGGTTCATGCGCTGCAACACCCGATTGTGCGGTTGGTTCCAATCCTTTGGCACGCGCTATTGCTTCTTCCGGGTTCATTGTGCTTGGAGTTCCATGGCCAATTCCTCGAACATTATTCTCCCAACGCATAAGCTCGGTAAATTCAGATAGAAATGACGGCCCGTCTGCCCATCGTCCACGCAAGAACCAAACAACGTGGTAGAATTGAGCGTCAATCGCAGCCGGAGCAGAACCTAACAGAAATGCCCGACCGTCAGACAATTGCGAGTTGATCCATGACAATGGTGCGCGCATTTGTGCAACTAGATGCGGTAGATCGGCATGGGCTTTTTTTAATCCTTCCGCCCAATCTTCCCCGAGATAAAGTCGCCCGCGATCAGCGGCAAAGTCTTTGTCCAACTTATCGCCTGCCGACCCCAATACATGTCGCACCGTCTGATCAAAAAGTGCGCCATCGGTCCATCGGCTCAGACACCTCATCAATCCAAAGTCAGCAGTAGGCATTAATGATCGGGACGAATAGCGGCAGTCAAGTTCGCGAATAATGCACTGGCTATCGCAATAAATGTCTGCACCAATCTGCATGACTGGTGTCCGCCGATATCCCCCGGTCAATGCGGTCAACATCGGTTTAGGTAGAAGGCGCGGAATTTCAACGCTACGCCACGCAAGCCCTTTAATGCCAAATGCGACCCTTACTTTTTCAGCAACGGGTGATTGTGGATAGGCGTGGAAAACAATTTCCGAGGTTGGATCAGACACAAGGCATTCCTTTTCATTTATGGTTCATTCGCGCAAAGCTCCAAGCAATAACTTTGGCAAAGCCAGAAGCATTCCGCAAATCAGATAATTTTAACTGTTTTTCTTACGCGTTAAGCGGCCACGCCTAAAGCCGCAGCCAATGCAGGAAAATCATCCACAATGATACCGTGGATCGTGTTCGGCTCAGGGTCGGGCGGACCGTCGCTACCCCATTCGAGCGGACGTCTTACAAATGCAGTCTTGTAACCTCGGCTTTTGGCAGCATCGAGATCAAAATTATGGCAGGCGACCATGCAGATTTGCGACGGATCTAATTGTAGATAATGCGCCACACTATCATAGGCTTCCGGGAGCACTTTGTATTTGCCGATTGCTTCGCACGAGAATACCGCATCCCAAGACAAACCGTTGTGGCGCGCTGTGTCCATGATGATTCTGAAGCTAAGAATTGTGAAAGATGTGCAAATGTATTTTTCGCGCAACCGAGGCAGCACAGCTGGAAAGTCTTGCCAGCAGTCGAACTGATGCGGCGCATCGTATGCGATCGCATGGCGTTCTTCTTCAGTAAAAACGTCAAGCCCATTTTCTGCAATCAGTTCGTCAGGGGCCATGCGGTGGGCCCCGTCGAAGTTATAAGTTGGTGGTGTGTCTTTGCCAAGGTTCAGCATTTTGCCAAGTCCTTTTCGACGCATATCATTTGAAATATCGTGCCAGTTGCGTTCAATTCCGTGCTTCGCTCCTGCCGCAGCCAGAGCATTCGCAAACCCAGTGTGCCAGTCCAGAATTGTCCCGCCTGTATCAAAGGTGAGGGCGAGGATATCAGATAGACTCATGAAATTTCCTTAAATATAATTTTATCCAAAAATAGCTTCTATCATTGGGCGCTAAACCATTGCCTCGCACTCACGTCTCAGCTTGACTGCATTTAAACTCTCATCAATTTTAACATCATCATAGGTCAGGATAGTATCCACAGGAACATCTCGAAGCAATTTGATGTCTCCAGTCAAGCCAAGTGGCAAAGCCCGCATGGGAACTGAAATGCGACTGGGGCGCAACTGACCTGCAACACAATATCCACCTTCACCATCGAGCATTTCACCCGCTTTCAAATTTTTCTTAGAAACCGCGACAACGTCTGACCGAAATTCCTTGCTAGCTCCCGTTGCTTCTTCCCTGATACCTACCGAACCAACACTCAAGCCCAACTCTAACCCGATCAGATGAAACCGCTTAAAATTACAATAATAAAGACCACTGTTGTCAGTCGAGACCATATATTCCTCAAAACAGTTTTTCTGGTATTCAGTGGTTGCCTTCACCACCACCCATACGCCCTGCCGGATATCATTGGGGATCATGGTTCCGTCATCTGCAATGCTGGAAATCACCTCTACCATGCCTGCTGTCTCAAGCACGCCACCCTCATTTCGGGGACGCATCAAGCTTGCAATATCGTCGATAGAGCCAGATGGATATGTCAGCCCATTTGTAGGTGCATTCAAACCGGTAGCATTGGAAATAGCCGCACTTTCAATCGCTGGTTTTGTGCCGTCGAGAAAGCTATTGAACATCTTTGGGTTTAACCGTCCGCGTTCAGCCTTTTCTGCGGTTACACCCCAATAGTCCCATATCGTATCGGGTGTCGAAAAACGATATTCTGGTTTCCACTTATGTCCACGCCCCGCTGCGGCGACTTCAAATCCGCAGGTGCGCGCCCAATCAACCAGTTCGACTGTCATAGCGGGTTGATCGCCATAGGCTTGTGAATAGATCACGCCAGCTGCTCTTGCACGCGCAACCAGCGCAGCACCGCAGACAGCGTCGGCCTCTACTGTTGCCGAAATCACATGCTTACCCGCCGCGAAAGCCGCGAGAGCGTGATCAACTGCGATAACCGGATTACCGGTGCATTCGATAATGATTTCAATGCCTGAATGGTTGATCAAAGCCATCGCATCTTGACCAATATTCGTAGCACCTGATTGTAAGGCAGTGTCCAGTGAGCTGGCCTCCATTTGCTCGTCAATCCATCCGGCATAACGCATATTGGACTTTGCAACATCAACTCTTAAGTCAGCGACACCAACCACATGCACGCCTGGAATGCGCAGGACCTGTGCGAGAAACATGGTGCCAAACTTGCCAGCACCGATCACGCCGACGCGCACCGGCCGGTTTTGTTCCTGACGTTCTTGAAGTTGTTCATACAGACTCATTGCAAACTCCTACCGGAAAAGCTTTAAACCAACTTTTGTGATGGACCGCGATGAACCCTCTTATTTGCGAGCCAATTTATTCAACCGTACCAACAAAGAAGACGTATCCCATCGTTTACCGCCCATCTTTTGAACATCGCCATAATACTGATCAATCAAAGCGGTGTTTGGCAGACTCGAGCCGTTAAATTCAGCTTCACCTAGACAGATCGCTAGGTCCTTGCGCATCCAGTCGACGGCGAAACCATGGTCATACTTTCCCGCATTCATGGTTTTGTGACGGTTTTCCATCTGCCATGATCCTGCCGCACCTTTGGAAAGCACATCAATGACGGCTTCGACATCCAATCCGGCTTTCTGGGCAAAGTGGATGCCCTCTGATAGGCCTTGAACCAGTCCAGCGATACAAATCTGGTTGACCATTTTTGTCAGCTGACCAGCGCCGATTGGTCCCATCAAGCCGATCATGCGTGCATAACAATCAATGACAGGACGTGCTTTGTTAAACACTGATTTGCTACCGCCGACCATAACGGTCAACACACCATTTTCAGCGCCTGCTTGACCGCCAGACACTGGCGCATCGAGAAATCCGAAGCCGCCTTTCTTGGCAGCTTTGCCCAATTCACGAGCAACATCAGCAGACGCAGTCGTATTATCTATGAAAATTGCTCCCTTCGACATGGCTTCAAAAGCACCGTTTTTGGCGATTGTAACTGAACGAAGATCATCATCATTACCCACACAGCAAAAGACGAAATCAGCACCCTTGGCCGCTGAACCAGGTGTGGCGGCTGCCTTACCCTTATATTCTTTTGCCCATTTCTTGGCCTTCGCTCCGGTTCGGTTATAAACTGTAACCTCATGACCAGCTTCCGCAATATGTCCGGCCATTGGATAGCCCATCACACCGAGACCAATAAAAGCTACTTTTGCCATTTTCATTTTCCTTTAAAGTAAGTCGCGGGGCGTTTTGCCCGCAAAAAAAGCGTCCAAATTATCCAGTGCGCGAAAGCCCATTGCATCCCTCGTTGAGCGCGTGGCACTGCCGATATGAGGCAGCATGAATACATTTTCCATTTTGGAAAAAGCTGGGTTACCACCGGGTTCGACCTGAAAACAATCCAACCCTGCAGCCGATAGTTTCCCCGATCCAAGCGCATTGATTAGAGCCTGCTCGTCAACCAAAGCACCACGAGCTGTATTTACTAGAATCGATCCATCGGGCATAAGTGCCAACCGCTCGGAGTTCATCAAGCCTTTGGTTTCTGGCGTTGCAGGGCAATGCAAAGACAAGAAATCTGACACTTTTAAAAGACCGTCGACAGTCGAATGATAAATGGCACCACATTCCAATTCACTGTTTAGCTGGCTCCGGTTATAATAATGCACTTCCATATCAAAGCCGCGAGCACGGCGGGCCATTACTTGGCCAACCCTTCCCATTCCAATAATGCCAAGTCTTGCGCCAGAGACTTGTTTACCAACCATGAAAGCCGGGCTCCAGAAGTTCCAGCCTCCTGTTCGAACGATCCGGTCTCCCTCGACCGCGCGCCGGGCGGCACCTAGCATTAACAGCATCGCAATTTCCGCGGTCGCATCAGACAAAACATCCGGTGTGTTGGTCACTGCGATCCCACGCTTTTTCAAAGCAGGTAAGTTACAATGATCTACACCGACAGAATGGTTTGCAATGATTTTTACCCGTGGGTTTAAAGCTACAACAACATCCTCATTGAAAAGTTCAGAGTGACACGGAAAAATCGCATCAACATTTGCGCTCATCTTGATGATGTCATCAGCCGTATGCAGCCCATCTTCCATATTGATAACAGTATCATAGTCACGTTGAGCGCGTTCGATCGTTGCGTCTGAAAGGCGTCTGGTGATCCATAAAGCGGGTTTTGCTGACATGTGATGATCAATGCTTCTTTTTGAAGGTCTCTTCCCACATATTAAAGAGGGCCATCGCCAATACTGCGAAAGCGATAATCATGAACGGGAAGCCGCCCCAAAAGCCGGCAAAGCCAGTGGAAATCGAATGGGACAATCCCAAAATAAAGATTAACAAAAGGACTGTTGCAATAACAGCAATAATTTTCTGGGTCGTTGAAGATAGCATGGCAATTGCCTTTCGGGAATGGTTCAGTTGGTCTTCGGTTTCGGGTCAAGGGCATTGAGCACCCAGGATGCAGTTCTCAAAAGCCTATCATCACGTTCATAAGGGCCAACCAGCTGAATGCCAATCGGTAACCCGTTTTGCCCAACCAGCATTGGCAGAGAAACACATGGTAGGCCAGCAAGCGTCCAGATCGTCGAGCATACAGGATCACCAGTGCCTTCACCAAATTTGGGGGCTTCGCCCAATGCTGAAGGTGTCAAGATGGCATCATAGTCCTGGAAAAATATTTGAAAATATTCAACTGCCGCATTCATCAGCGATTTGGCATCTTCATATTCTGCCAAAGTTATTGTTTTGGCCCGCTGAATGATTGGCTGTAACGTTGAACTGATCTTATCCCAATGTTGCTCGAATATTTCTTTCTGGTGATGAAATATTTCATATTCGTGGATTGCGCGTTGCACCTTAAGCAAGCCAGCAAAAGCAGGGGGTGCGGCTACCTTATCTATCTTCATGCCAGCTTCGCCTAAAGCGTCAATCACTTCGCTAGCTGCTTCATTCATATCAGATGAATATCTGTCTGAAAAAGGAAGCTCGAACCAGGCAATATCAGGGGTGACAGGCGCTTCTGCCCGAACACCTTGTGCCATTTTAGGCTTAGGCCGGGAGAAACTCATTTCGTCTAACGGGTCAAACCGACCAATAACATCGGCCAACAATGCAACATCTTCCAGCTCACGAGCAAAGACGCCAACTTGATCCAGCGTATTGGAGGTTTGCAACAAACCCGTGCGGGGAATTACCCCTCTGCTTGGTTTGAAACCATAAGTGCCACAAAAAGATGCTGGACGGATTACAGACCCATTTGTCTGGGTTCCGATAGCTAGCGGCACCTGATAAGCAGCCACACTTGCTGCCGAGCCGCTGGAAGAACCGCCAGGACTATATTCCAGATTATGCGGATTGCGTGTTTCATTTGCATGAACAAAGGCAAGTTCGGTGGTGACCGTCTTACCTAAAATAACGGCACCGGCCTCCAACAAGCAATTGACGATGGTTGCATTGTCTTCGGGAAATCTCCCTGAAAAAATATTGCTTCCCCGTTCTGTCGGCATGTCAACGGTATCAATGATATCCTTTAAACCAACAGGTACGCCGTGCAACAATCCGGTGGCGTGGCCAGATTTACGAATCCGATCCAACTCTTCTGCCCTTGCCAATGCACCTTCACGGTCGACATAAGCCCAAGCATGCAGTTCACCATCAGTTGCATCTATCCGCGCAAGACATGCTGTCACCAGCTCTACCGATGACAACTCGCCACTTTTGATTTTTGCGGCAGCCTCAGTTGCGCTTAGATTGGTTGGTATAAATTTCATCGGTTATTGAATATACGGACCGAACAGATAGTCAGGCAACCAAAGCGCAATTCCAGGAAAATTATACATTAACACCATACAAAGGATGACGATGAAAAGATAAGGAATGATGCCTTTGAAAATCTCCACCAGTTGAATCTGGTTTTTCAATACCCCTTTCAAATAGTAGGCGGACATCGCCATAGGAGGCGTAAGGAAAGACGTTTGCAGGTTAAGGGCAACCAACATCGCAAAGAAATAAGGGTTTACGCCATATTGCTCCAATAATGGCAGGAAGATTGGAACAAAGATGATCAAAATCTCGGACCATTCCAAAGGCCAGCCAAGGAAGAATATAATCAGCTGTGCAAGGATAAGGAACTGCCAAGGCTCTAAATCAAAATGGGTAAACCATTCGGCTATAATGTCATGACCACCCAGATAGGAAAACACGGATGCAAAGGTCCACGAACCAACGAATAGCCAGCAAACCATGGCTGTTGCTTTAGCGGTCAGGAAAACACTTTCGCGCAACTTAATCCAAACGGTTGCATAACTATGACGCAGACATGCTATCCACAAGCCGACAACGCCACCAATAATAGGCACTTCGATCATGGCTTTGGTCGTCGGTGTTGCCGCAAAAAAGAAATAAAGGGCTAGGCTGCCGAAGATACCGATATACATTAGTGGATTGCTACCCATCAGACTTTGGCGAACGACTATACCTGACGGGCTCAAATAGAGCGAAGCCAAAAACAAGCCGCCAAGCGCGCCCATGGCTGCTGCTTCAGCTGGCGTTGCAAGGCCGCCCAGAATTGAACCCAATACCAGCATGATTAGAAGCGTGAGCGGAATGAAGTTCAGCACCAAATCCAAATAAATTTTGGCTGGGGGCGGAACGTCTTTCAGGTCTGGCTTTGGCGCCAAAGAGGGATTGATCCAAACCCGCACAATCACATAAACAATATACATGCCAGCAAGAAGGAGGCCTGGAAAAACCGCGGCTGCATAAAGCCGCAGTGGCGATAGCTCAGCTATAGCAGCATAAACAATCAGCATGATGGACGGTGGGATCAGAATTCCCAAGGTTCCGCCTGCGCAAATAACACCGGATGCAAAGCTCTTGTTATAATTTGCATTTGCCATAGCCGGAAATGCCAGGAGCCCCATCAAGGTCACCACCGCACCCACAATACCTGACGCAGTGGAAAACACAGCACAGGTGAGCAGTGCCGCTATCGCCAATGAACCCGGCAGGTTTCGCGCCGCCATGTAAAGCGAGTAAAATAATTTATCGACGATATTTGCGCGCTCTACAATATACCCCATGAACAGAAAGAGCGGGATCGCAACGAGTGTATCATTTTCCATCACCGAGTATGTATTCTGGTTAAGGAGATAGAAAATATTATTGTTGAACAGATCACCAAAGGTTTCGATGCCACCTTGGTAATAGGCGTAGTAACCAAAGGCGACGCCCATTGCGAGCAGCGTAAAAGCGATCGGGAAGCCCAGTAACACCAAAATGATGAACAGGCAGAGCATAAAGATTGCGACTTCAGGATTGGTCATGGCTTGTCTTTCACGAAACTCGAAATATTGCGGAATAAATTTGGTGGTTAAGTGGGACTATTGTTTTGGATTGTTTGCTTCTGCAAGAATATCTGAAGCCATCAACAAATCCTCTGTCTCACGAACATCATCAAGCCGTTCCATCCAAACGCCGGATTTCATGGCCTTTGCGCAGCGCACAAGTTCGGCCAAACCTTGGAGTATTAGGAGAAAACCAGCGAGCGGAATCAGTGTTTTGAAGAAGTATATCTGAATACCGGCAGGGCTATTAAAGCTGACCTCTTTATAGCGCCAACTATCTGAAGCGATTTCCCAGCCATACCAGAAAAGCGCCAAAATGCCGGGGAAGAAGAAGATAAGGTAAAGCAGGAAATCTATTCTGGCTTGAACCTTAACCGGGAAAAGCCTGTAGATTACATCCCCTCTCACATGAGCGTCTTGCGCAAGAGCATAAGGGCCAGCCATGAGGAAAAGAGCACCATACATCTGGATCATCATATCAAAAGCCCAAACGGTAGGTGCGTTTAAAACGTAGCGGACAAAGACTTCATAGGAAACCGACAGAGTAAGGATCATGATACACCAACCAAAGGCGCGTCCGATCCATGTATTCAAACCCTCAATCGTATATACGAATTTTTCCAATTTTGATCTCCCGCTCAAAACATACAAAATAACTAGACAAGAAGAACGACCGCCCAAATAAACGGGCGGTCATCATTTTACAAAATTAGGAAAAATTATCCGAAGTAATGTTTATAAGCCAATTTATAGTCTGGCTGGTTGAGATTGAGATATCCCATAACATTTTTCGCATAGGCTTTTTGTGATTCAATCACTTTGGCGAAGAATGGATCATCTCCAGAAATGCGATCGACCACTTTATCCCAAGCAACCAATTGTGCGGCCATAACAGAGTCAGGTGTACGGGTCGCCTTGACGCCTTGTTCTGTTGTCAGCTTCACCAAATCATCAGCGTAACGCTTAGTGTTATTCCAGTAGAAGTCGGAACTTTCAGCTTCAGAGGCATATTTCAAGATTGCCTGAAGTTCAGGAGCCAATGAATCATATTTCTTCTTGTTGAAAGTACACTCGAAAAATTCCTGTGACTGGTGGTAAGAAGCCAGCATATAGTTCTTCGAAACATCCTGCATACCAAAGTCGCGGTCAGATGTCGGGTTGTTGAATTCTGCCGCATCAATAAGGCCAGACTTCATCGCAGGCTGGATTTCACCACCTGGGAGCTGAACAACAGACATGCCCATTTCAGCCATAACATCGGCAGCAAGACCAACTGTACGGTATTTAAGACCGTTCATTTGTGCAGCGTCTGTAATTTCTTTATTGAACCAGCCAAGCGGTTGAGCTGGCATTGGTGAGTTAAAGAATGAAACAACGTTCAACTGCAAAGAAGCCATCAATTCGTCGAACAATTCTTGTCCGCCGCCATGATAAACCCAACCAAGAACCTCATTAGAAGACCAACCAAAACATGGGCCGGTTCCGAACAGAGAAGCGACTTTTGATTTTGAATACCAATAGGCTGGCACATAGTGAGCAGCATCCAAGACACCGCGGTGAACCGCATCTTGCATTTGGCTTGTTTTCACCACTGAATCGACAGGCAACAGGTCAATCTTCAATGCACCGCCAGCCATTTCGTTGACGCGCTGTACATAAGCTTGAGCATTTTCAAGGAAAATACCACCGCCCCAAGCGGCCTGCATTTTCAAAACTGTTGTGTGATTTGCAGCAATAGCAGGTGTTGCCAATGAAGCAGCTGCGCCAGTGGCAGCTAAAGTACTACCGCGCAAGAATTTTCTGCGATCAATTAATTTTGTCATATTTCCTCCCAAGGATTTCACAGTTGGATTACAAAAATGCTCCAAACCAATGACGATTTGAAGAGCATTATACCCGATATAACTGAAAAGACTGCAATTCGTACGGATGGAATTATTCCCACCAAGCATCGTAAATGCATTTCTCCTCCCAGAAAAATCAAGTTAACAATAACTGTTATCGACAATTGATCAAGTAGATTGAACAAATATTTGCCATCAAAAAATTCGATTTAACTTTAGCTATCCGGCAGTTTCAGCTAACAGCGCTCTGAGCCAGCGATGCATTTCCGACTGGTGTGTTCGGGCTGTCCAGAACATAGAGACTTTAAATGGTGCAGGGAACGAGCAATCACGGATCAGCAAACCGTGCGCAAGTTTTTTTTGCGATCCTACTCGGCATCGTTGCCACCATATCTGTTGCGGCCAAAATTTCAATCAAGTTTTCAGCCGTTGGGATGTCGAAGCAGAGTTTTAGCATTGAGCTAAAATCTAGATTCACAATTTATATTAGGTGAAACTAATTGTAATTCACTAATGTCAGCTTTGCAGATTATAACCCCTTTATTACAATAGTGAGAATGTCCGCTTACCGCCCATTTGAGACATTGGCTGTAATTCATTTACTGGTCACTTTGTCCGCATTCCTGCCATCCACACAGCGAAAAAGCATTTGATCGACGTTGCAATGCGGCAAACTTCCGGTTTGAGCCCATAATGACCACAGTTGCGCATTACACGAATGGTAGCTAGCGGTCAAAATTCGTCGGTGCGTGCCCCTCACGCAACAGCCAATAGTGCACGTCCGATTTTCTCGACATGCACATAATCGGTCCCGCAACATCCACCAAATACGTTCATTTTCGGGTGCGCCGTCCGGAGATCAACGTATTGGCTCGCCAATTCATCAGGATTGCCTTCTTCGAGATGACCCAACTGACACAAGGTTCCATGATCCAAGGATGACGCATTGGCCCGTAGTCCGCGAATTCGGTTGGACCAGGGCGCGCTCGCAAGCGCGGGACCGAAATCAACGGGATGCGAGCAATTTATCATGTAGTAGGCAGGGGCATTGGAAGTTGCGGTATCGACTGTTTCAACGTTTCGCCACTCCTAAGTTTGCGGTCTTTTTCAATCGTAAATGCGATAACCGATGGTACTCCTGCCTTGGCTGATGCCTGCGCAATGCCAACGGCCTCGTCCGTCGTGTTCAAGGTTAGTGCAGTCACGATATCAACGCCAGCCTCCATGAAAGTATCGATCTGCTCTCGGTGGTAGATTTCGGCACTCTCTGCTGTTAAATCTCGATTTGTTTTATATGCATCGCCTTTAGGGCCGATACAGCCACTGATGATTGTGTTTTCTGCAGCCAAACCGACTTCATCGGCGCACTCACGGTAGAGTTCAAAACACCTGTGGTTCATTTCAGCCAGACTTTGGGTGGAGTACCCAAGCAAGGTTCCCCAGTCTCGACTTGCGCGATAGGTCAGGCTGTCAAAGATGAATGGCGTCCCAAGATCCACAGCTACTTTTGCAAAGGCGGTGTAATATTCCCGTAATGCCGCTTTGGATCTCTCATTATTTAACAAATGAAATGCACTGAATTCGGGAAGTTCGAACCCGCGTTTGTACATTAGCCAAGTCTCAGTCCCACCATCGGTCAAGAATATGTCGTCCGTTTGATGTGGCAATCGGGGTGTCAGCTTGGACATATTTTGCTCCTTTCGAAAATATTGATGTGTTTCTCTGGGAAAATCGTTCGATGGTCTTATGCCTCAGGAGCAATATTCTGATTGAAGCGAAACCGATTTTGCGGATCGTATTTGGTCTTTATCGCGACAAGCCGTTTATAGTTCGGACCGAAACTGGTCCGCGTCAGCGCCGCGTTGTCTTCACCGTGTCCCGCAAAATTAAGGTAAGCGCGGCCATGATGGCCAAAACGTTCGCAATTGGACCAGCCGTCACGGGACCAAGCGATATTCGCTTCATCATCATCAGGATCGGTCCAAACACCATCCAATGAATACATCCAGCCCATGGAACGGTCGCCAAAGGCGGTTGCATCAGCTGGTACTTCTGCAGTCGCTCCACCAAAATTCCAAAGGGAAGACAGTGAATTGTCCGAAGGCGCTGCCATTGCGTTTGCCATGGCAACGTCGATCATCTCATCTGTTAGCTCCGTCAAATAACGGGCTTTCCAGTAACAGCGGAAATCTCCAGCAGGCATGAGAGTATCGAAAAGTTGTTGCACATCGCAGTAATTCATTCGCCCAGAAAAATCGGCAGACATTTCACCAAGCTCACGCAGAGGCTGAAATAGTGTTTCACCTTCTGCGGGATCACCATTGTAAACGCAAGCCAGCGTGAAGACCCGCTTGCCCCAATGCTCCTCTGGGAAGTCCTCGCCTCCTGCGGTGGAAAATTCGCAAAGCGATCCAACTCTATCGCCGTGTTTGGCAAGAAAATTACGCCATGCGCGAATTGGCTCGGGTCCGTCTTCGACAAGGTAGATTGGGGCTGCGAACATGACTTCCGGGCCGATTGGGTGCAGCGCGAATTCGAACTGTACCACGACACCAAAATTGCCACCCCCACCTTGCAGAGCCCAAAGCAACTCGGGGTTTTCGTCAACACTAGTATGGATAAGGGTGCCTTTTGCGGTGACCAGGTCAGCGCCTACCAGATTGTCGATCGATAAACCATGCTGCGCACGAAGCCAGCCTATGCCACCCGAAAGCGTCAATCCGGCTACGCCAGTATCGGAAATTAACCCACCTGTCGTTGCCAGTCCATGAACCTGTGTTGCAGCGTCTACATCGCGCCACAAGGCTCCGCCCTGCACTTTTGCAAGCCGTGCCGATGCATCAACCGTCACTCCGCGCATGAGCGAAAGGTCTATCATGACGCCGCCATCGCAGACCGCATGACCCGCAACATTGTGTCCCCCACCACGAATGGAAATGGGCAGGTCACGGGCGACCGCTAGCTTGACTGAGGTTTGCACATCACTAACGTTCTTGCATTGGGCTATCAGCGCGGGGCTGCGATCTATCATCGCATTCCAAACGCCCCTCGCATCATCAAATCGCGCATCTTCGGGGTCAATCATTTCACCACTAAATTCAAGTGACAATGCATCTTCCGTGTTCCAAAAGTCATTCATCTTGTGCAGTCCTTTCAAAATCTGTTTTCAGGCTATCCCAATACATCAGTTGAGAAGAGTGGCATTTTTGCCAAACACAAGGCATACTCGACAAGAAGCCATGGCAAATTTGCCAATACCGTGCCTAATTAGACAAGGATCGGTCATGACTAAAGCTAAGAAACCCTTGATCGTGCTGCTCGCCGCAGCAGAAACATCAGCATCCGTTCTCTATGGATTGTATGATGTCTTGCAATCCGTTGGTGCCGTTTATTCTGACATGGTGTCAGGGTCGCCAGGCGACGAACTGTTGGACATCAAGATTGCGTCGGCAGACGGAAAGCCATTTCATTGCATTGGAAATATACCAGTTGAACCTCACATGCCGGCTGACAATCAAACGACACCTGATGCCGTTGTCATTTGTGACATGTATACGTCGATCTACGATGTACCGAAAGGCCGATACCCCAGAGAAATCGCTTGGTTGCGTGAAATGCACACGGATGGGGCTATACTTACGTCAGTCTGTTCTGGATCGCTCCTTCTTGCCGAAGCAGGGCTCTTAGACGGGAAAGAAGCAACAGCGCATTGGGCATACCGTGACATGTTTCAACGCCATTATCCAAAAGTAGCTTTTCGTAACGAATCCATTCTGTGTTTGGCAGCCGAAGTAGATCGCATTGTGACGGCAGGTGGGGTCAGCGCGTGGCATGATTTGGCAGTCTATTTGATCGCTAGGTTTTGCGGATACCAGCATGCGATTGAAACCGCGAAAGTTTTTCTGATTAGCGGTCACTCCGAAGGCCAGTCACCCTATTCAGTGATGACCCGTTCAATGGAAACCTCGGATGCACAAATTTCTGACTGCCAAGTTTGGATAGCTGACAACTACGCCCTTACCAAACCGGTTGAACAAATGGTTGAACGATCCGGCCTGAACCCTCGAACTTTTTCACGTCGCTTCCGATCCGTGACTGGTTTTTCGCCCATAGAATATGTTCAGGCAGTCAGGATAGAAGAAGCGAAGCAGATGCTTGAAACCGATGCTCAATCAGTCGACGATGTTGGCAGCTCAGTCGGCTATGAAGACCCCGCTTCGTTCCGTCGGGTATTTAAACGTGGCGTCGGACTTTCACCGGCAGCGTACCGAAGGAAATTCCAACGTATTTCGCAGATCGCGAAGCCAATTGCGGCAGGATGACATTAATGTATTGACGAAGCGGCCATTGGCACAGATGCCGAGAATGTCTCTTATGTCCGCTCAGCTGCCATTCATCAACAGTCAGATTATTGGGCTCAGGCCCATAGGTTTTTTGGCTTTTTTGATATTCGATAGCAACCAAATGGTGTTGCTCGATAACTACTTGATTTCCAATTATCATCGCTATTGAACAACTACACAACAGCCTTAGGCTCAAAACGGATGGTCTGGTGTGGACGAGACCATCCGTTACAGACGAAGTTTCCGGGGTAATGGAAACATGCCTGCTTGAGGTTTATCAGTGTGGCACAAATTTCCTGCCAATCCATTCGCAACATATGTAAAAATATAAATGTCGGTAAATGTATCATTGGCGACTAGGGGGTATGGTCAATCTCAGCGCCAATGAACCACCAGACCGGCGGCATTCTTCTCCTGCCATAAACCACAACAATTTTGGTTTGGAGCAAAGCCAGCGCTGCGCAAATCAAAAGGCGCAAATGCTGGCGTAATCCGCGACCGCTATTGAAGTGTGACCAAATACACATACGTGGCCCAGCCATGTCGCTATATTAAACATCAGCAGAAACGAAAACCAAGTTTAGCCAGCAAGGAGTCTTTGAAATGTTAATCGTAATCACAGGAATGGTATTGTTCGTTTCCATAGCAGCAATGGCTGGTTCCGAACTGGAAGACCAGAAACGCGCAGAAAACTTTCATCTTTTTGCCAATGCAAATGCACGGTTCGTTGACTGAGCGACTATCATCACAGCAAGGCGGATGATTTAGGATGAGGTTTAAAAGTAACGAAAAGGACTGATCTTGCTCATCGCTAACAGCTACAAAACCTGGAACATCACCGCGCGGCGAACAATCCATCATGTCATTTTAATCCGACACTGCCGAAATAGGCAAGAAACTAAAAGCGTTCGAAAAGGTTTGGGTCGAGAGCGGGTTTCAGTTGACCCGCGAAAATCTGTTGTGCCAGTCTTAAGGCTTCGTCAGGAAGCCTCAGAGTCTGTATCTTTTATGCGCTGTTTGATCGCTTCAACGATTGACGGCCTTATGTGGTGTTCTTCGTGAACTGCCTTCAAGTGCTGTACAGCGTGTTGAACAACATCAGCTTCATTTTCATTACTTGTTTTCCAATCGCATCCCGGCACAAGCGTTCCGCATTCAAAAGTTTTCATGGTGTGCTCCTTTATTCCGACATCCCCCAGATAGAGCTGTCGTACTTTCTAAGGTTGGCATAAACGGCTTCTTTTTTCTAGACTGGTTCGCATTTGTCTGGGCACGCGGACCATCGCCTAAGCCAAGATCAATAAACAGGCTTCATACCTGCAGGACAAAGTGCCAATATAACAAAGCTGGGCTCATCCTGCTTTGTTCCTCGGAGCCAATCTTGAGCGACCTAAGTGGCGCAACGATCCTGATAGAAGTAGTAACCTGGCTCCTCACCAATTTTTGTAACAGCTAAACGGTTGATGTTGCTGCACACGAAAAACGATTGCAAAAACGATATTTTTTGCGTCAATGCCAACATGATATTTCAATAGTTATTTTTAAGGCACAGATGGAGATTGCAATTATTCTGATAGCTACTTTTGGTGCAGGTGTTTTAAACACTATTGCAGGTGGTGGCACGTTTTTGACGTTTCCTGCTTTGGTTTTCATTGGTATGCCGCCCGTAATTGCAAATGCCACAAGCGCCGTAGCTGTGTTTCCGGGATATTTAGGCGGCGCTGTAGGTTTTAGAAACGAGATCGGGAATTTCGAAAAAGCACAAATTTTACGTCTTGTTCTGTTCACATTATTGGGTGGCGCTATTGGGTCATTTTTATTGTTGGTGTCAAGCGATGAAGCATTTTCAATCGTAGTACCGTTTTTGTTGTTAGGCGCGACACTTGTTTTTCTATTCGGAGAAAAAATACGCTCTTGGGCGACTGAAAATAGTAAGGGAATAACGCCTTTTGGCGCGGTTGGCCTATTGCTAGTGAGCGTTTACGGTGGTTATTTCAACGGCGGATTGGGAATTGTTCTATTGGCACTTTTTGCACTTTGGGGTATGATAAACATTCATGAAATGAATGGACTGAAAAACGGTCTGTCTTTTGCCTTGTCAGCAATATCTGTTGCTATCTTTGCAGTCGGGGGATTGATTGAATGGCCCCATGCTCTTGGCATGATGGGCGCCTCAACGATGGGAGGGTATGTCGGTGCACCCATTGCCCGTGCTATGCCAAAAACAGCTGTTCGGCTGTTAATCGCGTTTGTTGGGTTTATTATGAGTGCTGTTTTCTTTTGGCGCTTAGTCGCATAAATTAATATATGGATTTCGGTCTTTTTGCGACACTCAATGCACGGTCACCAAGTCCGCTCAGCTGCCGCCCAGACTTGAATAAGTCGTTTGGAACCACGCCGCAATGCGGTAAATTTCTGCTTCGAGCCCATATTGGACAAGTATCTGTAGTGCAGATTGTCATTTTGCGACAAAGTCATGCGACAGCCAAGCGGTAGATTTCATGGAACTACAAAAGCTGTTGCAAAATGAATCGTTTTTGCAACTATTACCCATGGGTCGGCCAAGAGCGGTGTTCGTCGTCTATAACGAACAGGTGTCGATGCTGTTTGCCTTCTTCTCCATACTCCCGAAGATGTGGATGATCAGCCGGAAGGTCACTGTGGTCATGAACCAACTCTTTGGTGTCAGCAAATGGCCAGATGAAAAACGCGGTAACTGATCCTAACAGAGCAATGAAACCTAAGATGATCATTGCCATGGGTAGCCCTAAAGCCTGTCCTGCCCATCCTGCTATTGGATAGGTTAGAAGCCAGCATGTGTGCGACAGTGCAAATTGTGCAGCGAAGATAGAAGGCCTATCTTCTGCGTGCGCCGAGTTTCTAAGCAATCGACCTGAAGGTGTGAGGATTGCCGCATACAACATGCCGCTTGCTGCCCATACGATCAAGAACAGCTCCCATGTTGGTAAGCCATTAGTCAAAGTGTAAAGCCCATGACCAATGGTGACAATGGTCAGAGCAAACCCAGCAGTAAGCATGAGCGTTCGGTCTAAGATAAAATCTAGAAGTTGTGGAAGTAAAAGCGCGGTAAGCATTGATCCCCCTCCAAACGCCATGAGTGCGTAGGCGACATCGGTTTGGGTTTTACTGTAGTCGGATAAGACGATCACAACGGTGTTCACGATGACAAAAGCACCCGCCGCCGCCGCCGCCAAATTCAGAGCAAGCAGGCCTCTTAGGCGTGGGGTTGCCAAATAGATGCGGGATCCTCTGGTTAGGCGCTCAAAGAATGGTCTGGTTTTTTTGTTTGCTGAGACCGATGGAATGCTAACCACGGAAACAAGTGCTGCGGAGGCAACAAAGCCAATTATGGTGCCGCCAAAGAGCCAGTGATAGCTCATAAAGGTCAGCAAGAGGCCAGCTAATGCAGGGCTGATTAGATTTTCTAGATCATAGGCCAGGCGCGATAGTGACAAGGCTTTGGTGTAATCTTTCTCGTCCTGCAAAATATCAGGAATGATTGCCTGAAATGCAGGAGTGAATGTGGCTGATGCGGCCTGTAGAATAAAAATCAGTACATAGATTTGCCAAACGCTATCGATGAAAGGCAAGAATAACGCAACGGCTGCCCGTACAAGATCAGCGCCTATTAAAACCGCTTTGCGAGGAAGCTTTTCAGAAACGGCGTTGGCTAGTGGGGCAAGACACACATAGGCGATCATCTTGATGGCAAACGCAGTTCCCAAAACTGCTCCTGCTTTGTCTCCAGCCAGATCGAACGCAAGCAGGCCGAGGGCCACAGTTAAGAGGCCAGTCCCCAACAGGGCAATGACCTGCGCTGAAAACAGTCGTGCATATATTGGATGTTTAAGAATGTTCATCATAATATTTCGATTGTTTGAGCGCCTCTGATATCCAATCAAAGACGCTCAAACGATGTTTGGCAAGAAACCCCAAACCAATTGAAATTGCGACAATGACCAAAAATCTCAAAAGGCCGATAATGCCTCGATCTCCCATGAAAGTGTGCATTGCTTGGGAGATGCCTGCTCCGGTTTTCGACAGCGAAAGTATGGCCTTGGGTCACGTTCTGCCCAACATCGGTAGCAGCGTCTGAAACAACGGCTAGAACCGATTCATTAGTTTTCGCAGAAGCTTTTTCTTTTGCCTCCGCATCCAGCCGCTGCAGCAGGAGTTCATGAACCTGCGCATCAGACAGTTTACTCATCAACTGACGCACGGCTGCAGGCGTCAAGGGGTCCGGCAATTGGGCGGCCTGATCGGTTGCAGACTGGTTTGCGCTTGCCGACGGCAAAACCTGCGCGTGGCCAATGGAATGGCCGAAGTAAACGAAGGACAGGACAAACAGCAGGCGAACAAGTTTGAACGAAACGATCATGATTTTTACTCTTGAAATGCAATGGGGTTTCGAGAAACATTTGCGTGTCCAGCTCAGGCCGTTCTGTCATGCATGAAGCCGAAGATGAGGCTACCCAGCGAGGAAAAAGGCATGCTCATGAAGGCCACCAGAAACAGCCAGAAGGGTATTTCTTGATAGAAACTGAGAATGAATAATCCGGGAAAAAAAAGGACCCAAGATATGATATGAGCCCAGTAGGACAGATTGAAGAACAGCAAAATGCGTCTCTTGTTTAGGTCGCTCCTGCTTTTCTTAGTCTGGTTCAGCAACGCGATGCCACAAACAATCAAGACTGGCAGGCTGATCGCAACAGGAGTGCCTCGTCCGGCTCCAAACAGGAAAACACCCAAACTGAGCAAGAAAAACAATCCAAGCCCAAAGTAATCCACTTTCATAAGGGTAATGGCGGAAACAATCAGCGTGATTGAAGCCGAAATGGCCAAAAGGCCCAACGCGAAGAATGGTATTCCCGTCAGCAGCGAAAACACAGGGCTGCCGCGCGTAAGCGAATAGAAAGAACTGTTTGGCCAATCAACCGGCAGAGCCTCTACCGAGTGGCTTTCCACCATCATTGGGCCTTTGAGCACCTCGGCACTGCCATGGAGAATACCAACAATACCTATTATGATGCTGAAAGTGACCAGACAGAGTTGAAGCTTGCTGAATTGTTGGTCTGTCATTGTGTCGCCTTTTTCGAAGCTCTATGGACCAGTAGCGAGCGTCTGATCTGGAATATTATACTGTCGAGTATATAAATGTTGCGATTTAGGCGTGTCAAGGGATATTATACGGGATGGTAGAAAATAGTATACGCAGGAAGCCTGGCCGACCCAGAACGTTTGATACCGATGTCGTGCTTGACGAGGTGATTAATGTTTTTTGGGAACTCGGATATGATGCAGCTGACACAGAGACCTTGTCTGAGCGCACCGGCTTGACAAAGCCCAGCCTTTACAATGCATTCGGCGCTAAAGAAGACCTCTTCGTCGCCGCGATCAATCGCTATCGGCAGACCCGTTCAAAAGCATCGTTTGAGGCGTTGACAAAGGCACATACACCACAAGAAGGCATTCGGGATTACTTCCTAAGCCTTGCAGAGAATGTCGCTGGCAACGGTCACCCCAAAGGCTGCCTGATCATGTCAGTTGCATTACCCATGTGCGACCGGCTCCCCAAGATCGCCTCCATCTTTGAAGCCATGCCAAAGGAAACCTATGCTCGCATGCTTGCCTATTTCACGGAGCAAAAAAACAATGGCAACTTATCGCCCAAATTTGATTGCGTGGCTGCCATCAGTCTCTTCCAAGACCTTGGCACAGCAATGATCATGCAAGGCCGAACAGGTGCGCCACTACAAATGCTTCAAGCCAAGGCGGTCAGAAACACAAAGCTTATTTTGATTGAGGGACGATCAGAATAGCAGACGTTTGGTGCATCGGTGTCAAAGGCAGCTTTGCCTGCCATTCCGAGCAGTAAGGTTCACATTTTTATAACACGTCGAATGTCGGCGTCTCGATAAGAATGCAATCAAATGAGTTTGGCATCTAGCTCAAGGTCTGGCTCGCAGAGGTTGAATAGAGCTATTGGATGAGCAATTCCTCGCACCTCATGTAAACCGCAAGCGGTAAACAGTTCGGGATTTGATTCTGCTATTGCCGAAGTTGCAAGCACCCGGTGTCCGATAGATTTAGTCAAACCTTCGATCCTACTAGCAATATTGACCGCTACGCCAAGTACGGTGAAATCTAATCTGCCAGGACTGCCGATATTCCCGTAGCTAACCTGTCCAACATTGATACCGATACCAATATTGAGTGGCTTTTTGTTGGCCTTGGTCCGTTTGTCATTGAGATCGGCCAGCCCAATGAGAACCTTCTTAGCAGAGAGCGCTGCTTGTCGGCACTGGTGTAAGTGTTCGCTGGCGGTTTGAATGGGGAAAATAGACAGAATACCATCACCCATGAACTTTAAAACATCCCCACCCATTTCTTCGACTGATTGCACCACAACATCGAAATAGCCGTCTAACGCATCAAAAACTTCGCTTTCGCTAGCGGTGTCTGAGAGTGTTGTAAAACCACGTAGATCAGAGAACATCACAACTGCTTCAAGAGTTGTCCGCTCACCGCGTTGAATGGTGCCGTTCCAGACTGCATTACTAGGGCCATCTCCAAGGTAAGTGCGTAGCAAGCTCATGGAGGATTTGCGCATCGTCATCGGTTCCATTGCTGAAGCGAGGCCAAGTTTAGCTGCTTCAATCATTTCCAAATGCTCGGGCGCAAAGCCATCTGTTGATTGGGACGTGAAGGTGCAGCCGTGTTGTGAGCCGTCACCATAGTCCAAAAGGGTGGCATAATAATCTGTGCCACCTGCCTCAGCGAATTCGAGATAGGAGAGGTGTTCCGTCTCTGGATCAAGGTTACGCAAGCTCTTGTGCAATGGCCGCTGGTTCTCAAAAATATACTCAAATCCACTACCAATATAGTCGTTGGTCAGCATGCGTGCATGCGAAACGTCGTAAATTTCAGTGCCATCGGGTGTCCAAATAACACCCCACGCTAGGAGAAGTGGATTGGCAAACCGTTGACTGATATTGGCCCGCCACAGTGGTACACCAGAATCGATTAGTGTTGAGCAAAAGTGCGCAACCACCTTCATTGGGTCGCCCGAGCAACGCCCTTCAGTCATCATCCAATGATTTAGATCATTAATCGCTTCCATCGGATTAGACTAACCGCGCTTGCAGAAATCACAAATACTAAAAAGAAATGGCACACTATTCGACGGTTAGTCCCAAACAGTGCCACCACCGTATTAGTTAAGCGGCCATCCGACAGACCGTAGCGAATGGCAAATTTGTCCGCCCAGCTGCCATTCGGATAAAGGTTGGCACACAAATTCACGCAAAGACCGCTCTGCTGCCATCTCAATCGATCAACGCAACGCACTGGTTGGACATTGGTTTGAGGTCGCAGACAGAATGTCAGCTGCAAGGACATTGTTATCGGAACTTAACGATTTTGGCTTAGTGCCTCAATTTTTTTTGCGCGGCCAAGCAAAGATCTTTGACATATTAAAAAAGGAACGCTATCCCAATAACAAACAAAATTTCAAGGAAAACAGAACCGCTGGTCTGGTCGAGTGGCGGCAGTTTTGTATGAACTAGGGCTGGGCAGTCTTCAATTCAGAAACTAGTTCGCATTTGTCTGACAACACCCTGTATAATAACATGCACGTGTCAAACAGACCAGATACATTACTATTAACAAAACTTTGCCTTCACCCAAGGAGTTTTCATGTTTCGTAGCAATAGCTTAGTTGTTTCAACGATATTTTTCAGCGCTTTCTTTGCTTCACTGTTCGCAAGTGGCATTTCAAATGCCCAGGACTTCGAAGAGATTACTGCCAATAATGGGTGCCCGGGATG
>Ga0075467_10001049_pt1 | contig 22833 bp, 20 predicted proteins | sample DEB08_DNA_9_FD_75067 | JGI IMG/M metagenome (GOLD analysis project Ga0075467, IMG submission 75067) | Aqueous microbial communities from the Delaware River and Bay under freshwater to marine salinity gradient to study organic matter... | ecosystem: Environmental > Aquatic > Marine > Coastal ... | reverse complement strand
TTGCCAAGCGGCCACATGCGGGTTCTTGCCATAGCGTTCCGCCATCAACGTGGCGATGCGTTTGCTCTCATCACGGTAGGGTAGGTGGCTAAAGTCATAATGCCTGCGCGAGCCGAATTTGCGCGGATTGCCCTGCGCATCGACGGGCAACATATCGGCATACTTGTCGACCATCCAACGCGGTGGGGTTGCCGTCGGCGTGCCCAGCACGACCTTGAGGCCCGCGCCGCCCAGTGTCTCAATCGCGCGATCAAGCCAATCCCATGTCAGAACGCCCGGCTCGGCCTCCATCCGTGACCACGCGAATTCACCGATGCGCACCCATGTCAGGCCAGCTGCGACCATTTCGGCAGCGTCGGCGGCCCATTCGGTCTCGGGCCAATGTTCCGGATAATAGCAGACGCCGAGGGTGCGTTTCATGGGGGTACCTTTTTGAGTATTTGGAACAAAGCGAGGTGGGGCGGTTAGGCTAGGATGACCTGATGCTCTGCTTGTCCTGTGTAGGTGGTTTGGAAGCTGAAAGTTTTGCCGTCGTCGGTCCCGTCTCGTCCGACTGCGGCGGAGGTGCAATAGAGGGTTTGTAGGTTTTCACCGCCGAATGCGGGGCAGGAGGATTGGATTGCGGGCATGTTGAACGCTTCGATGAACTGGCCTTTCGGGTCGTAGGCTGCCACGCGGCCAACGCCCCATTGTGCGGAAAAGAGGTTGCCGTTTGCGTCGCAGACTGCGCCGTCAGGGCGGAAGTTAGTGCCGCGCAGATCGATGTGCAATTGTGGATCATCATTTGGCCATCCGTCTGTGTCGAGTGAAACGGCCATGACCACCTGCGTGTTTGTGTCGGTGAAATAGGCGGTATCGCCAGAGGGTGCAAAGCAGATGGAATTGGTGATTTGCAGGTCGCCGTAAAGTTTGCGCAACTCGCCCTTGTAATAGCGGTAGATGGAACCTGCGCCCGGTTCTGCATTGAGGCCCATCGTGCCAATCCAGAAACCGCCTTGCGGGTCCGCGCGTCCGTCGTTGGAACGGGTGCCGGCGTTATCGGCTTCAAGGTCACAGAGGAGGGATTGTTCGCCTGTGGTGATGTCAAAGTGGTGCAAGCCCTTTGCAGAAGCGATGACTAGCGTGTCATGATCGACCCAACCTGCCGCAGAAACATATGTGTCGAAATCCCAATGCTGACCTCGGGTGTGCAGTCGCTTTCCAAGGATATCGAACCAGAAAAGCTGTTTGCGCAAAGGGTGCCAAAGTGGCCCTTCGCCCAGCGTGCATTTGGTGGCGTCGAAAATCATGACTTAGCCGCGTTGTAGGCCGCGACCATATCGATGGCGCGGGCTTTGACGTCGGCCACGGAGAAGCCTTGTTTGTAGAGAGCAGAGCCAATGCCAAACCCGTCAGCAGAGGCTGCCATCCATTTGCCGAAATTATCTGCGCCAGCGCCCCCAACGGCGTAAACGAGCGTGCCTTTGGGTAAGACTGCGCGGATTGCCTTGATCCCTTCAGGGCCGAGAAGGGAGGCTGGAAAAATCTTGAGACCGTCTGCGCCAGCCTTGAGTGCTGAGAAGCATTCGGTGGGGGTCATCACACCTGGCCAGCTTGCCATGCCTGCGGTTTTGGTGGCCACGATCACGCGCTGGTCGGTGTTGGGGGAGACGATAAGTTTGCCTCCTGCTTGTGCCACGCGGCCTACGTCCTCGACCGACAGGACCGTGCCTGCGCCAATCAATGCGACATCGCTGAACGCATCTGCCATGGCTTTGATGCTGTCAAACGGATCGGGGGAATTGAGCGGCACTTCGATCTGGGTGATGCCCGCGTCAATCAAGGCTTCGGCAATTGGACCTGCCTCGGACGGTGTGACGCCGCGCAGGATCGCGATCAGGGGGAGGTGTGACATGGCGTTATCCTTTGAGGCGTTTAAAGGCAGCGGTTAGGCCCGCGAGTGTGATCGCGTCACCTTTGACTTGGGTAGCAGGTGCGGATTGGGCGGCCAGAGCACGGACGTAGAGAGAACAGAGTCCGCCCGCACCGATGACGGCGACTTGTTGGCCGAGCCAGTAAGGTTTGGCACCTGCGAGTTCCGCGCCTATCAGCAGGCCTGACAGGCGGGCTTTGGCCATGCCGTTTTGCATGCCGTTGAGCAGGCCCTCAGCGCGGAGTGAAAACAGCCGTGCGGCGAGCCGTTCGGGGCGGGCCATGGCATCGGCAACGCCACCATCAAAGGCGTCATTGTCCCAATCGTCGCTACTCACGGAATGCTTGAGAACAGTGTTTCCAGAGATCGCGGCAAACAGGTCGCCCGTCATGTAGGTTTGAAAACTTACCACCTCATCTGCGCTGATATGGGCCCATTTGGTGTGGGTTCCGGGCAAGCAAATGACGCCGTCCCAGTTTTTGTTCATCGACAAGAAACCTGCGATTTGGGTCTCTTCGCCGCGCATGACGTCCGCAGGATCAGCCTGCTTTAGTCCCGCGATGATGTACACGTCGAGGTCGCCCGCATCGGGTTTGGTGAAACCTTCGGGCGTGGCCGCGCAAGGGACGGCAGCGTAGGGCGCTTCCATCCAGCCTTGCTTTGCGCCGACCATGCCGCAGGCGATCATCGGGGCGCCCTTATGGTCCCACGGGGCGATGGCGTCGCGCAGGGCTTGCTCGAACTCAGCGGGCTTCAAGCTGCCCATGCCACGATCAGAGCGCACCTCGTCCAGCACCGTGCCGCTGGCCGACATTGCCCACGCGCGCATGTTGCTGGTGCCCCAATCGACAGCGATCCAATCCGGTTTAAGCATAGCGTCCCCCTAAAGCTTTGTGCCTTCAACAACCCACATACGTTCTGGGAACGACCACGGCAATGTTATGCCGCGGTTCATCAGGAATGCGCCCGAAAGTTCCATGATCCGCGTTTTGAGCGCAGGTGTGCCGCGTGACAAATGATGCGCGTCATCGCGGTTGATCAGTCCGATTTTGTACATCGACATTGGGTCGAGGTTTGTCAGGCGCAGCGGGCGCGGTGAGATCTGTGCGCTGGTCTCAGCCTTGCCTGCGAAGACGACGAAACGATCCTTTTCACGGGAAAGTTGCTGCTCTGCGATCACGGCGTCATCGGCGCTTTCAAGACGCAGGATATCGGCGCGTTGCATCCAGTGGCGGTTGGCTTTCCACCATGTGGTGACGTCGGTAAGCACCTTGGTTTCACGGTCGTCCAACTCGCGCGGGTCCATCTCGAATCCCATGTGGCGCTGGGCTGCGACCCAAGCACGGAACGTGATGTCGAGCACGCGGCCAGAGGTGTGGCAATGGCGCGGGCCGACGTGCGATCCTGTGACCGAGAGTGGCAGAAAAAGAGCTGCATCATGCTGGATGCGCAGGCGTTCCTTGGCGTCGTTACTGTCGGACAGCCAAACGCGCTGTGTACGCTGGAGAATGCCAAAATCAATGCGCCCGCCACCAGAGGCGCAGCTTTCGATTTCGACATGCGGGAAGTCGGCGCGCAGGCGGTCAATGAGCGCATAAGACCCACGGGTTTGCGACGCATCGGGCATCGGCAGTACGCGGTTATGATCCCACTTGATGTAGTCGATATCGTTGTCGCGCAGGATCGCGGACATGCGGTCATAAAGGAAATCGCGAACCGCAGGCAGCGCCATGTTCAGCGCCTTTTGCTGGCGGCCAAGGATTTGATCTTCTGACCCTAACGCCCAGTCTGGATGGGCGCGGTGAATGTCGCTGTCGGTGTTGATCATCTCTGGTTCGAACCAGAGGCCGAAGGTCATGCCAAGGCTATGCACATGCGAAATTAGCGGGGTCAGTCCGTCAGGATATTTGCGCGGATCGACAGTCCAGTCTGACAGGCTGCGCGTATCGTCGTCGCGCTCGCCGAACCAACCATCATCAAGCACAAAGCGCTCGGCACCAAGCTTGGCCGCGCGGTCTGCGATGTCCATCAGAACAGGGAGTTTGTGGTCGAAATAGACGGCTTCCCAGCAGTTGTAGTGCACGGGGCGGGGCGCATCGGGCTTTGGCCAAGTGACGATCCGGTCGCGCAGGTGGCGTTGGAATGCGACAGCGCAACCGTTCAGGCCTGTGTTGGAATAGGTGATGTAGAGTGGCGCTGTTTTGAACTGTGTCGCGGGGTCGGTTTCCATGCGGGCGGCGTGGCCCCATTGGATTTGGCGGCGTCCGTCTTGAAGCTCTTCGGCGACCATACGGTGCCCGCCTGACCAGCCATAATGAAAGGCATAGGCCTCGCCTTGGGTGTTTGTCGCTCCTCGGCAAGGGACGATCAACGCGGGGAAATGTTCGTGGCCTGTCCGCCCCGTGCGGTTTTCGCGGTAGCGCATGCCAGCGGACCACGGTGTGCGGGCCAGTTGAAATTCGCCGCACCAACGGCCAGAGACATCGATCATCTCGTCAGAGAGTTGCGGCGCGGGCATGACGGGCGCGGCAAGCCAGTGCAAATGCACGGGGCGGTCCGCATCGAGTGTGGTCTGGCAGGTGATGATGTGGGTCTCATCATCAATTGCGAATGTGACGGTGAGAGTGAGGCCGTTGGCGTCATCTGCATAGGTGAGCGCGAGGCCGTTTGTGTGGTTCTCAGAGGCAAAGCAAAACTTTGGCAAAAGCGGCGTGCCGTCTGTGTCGCGCACGATCAATCCCGGTTGACCCGGGAAGGAGCGCGTGGCCTCTGGGCAGATCGACAAGTCAGGGTTTTCATCAAGCATGCCGCCCGTGACGTCGATGATCGCTGCGGCGTGCAGGTCCTCAAGGACGTCTGTGTCCGGCAGGGTCGGCCCCCAGTAGGTCACGACAGGAAGGCGGTCGAGATGCGCCGCCAGAACAAGTGTCTGACGGCCATCATCTAATCGGTAGGTACGGTTCATGGGTATATCTTACTTAACGGCCCCAAGGGTCAGGCCAGCGATGAAGTGTTTCTGCATCATGAAGAACATGAGAACAGGCGGAAGGGCGGCAATGATCGATCCTGCGGACACAAGGTGCCACGCGGCGACCCATTGACCGTTCAGGGACGACAGACCCGCGGTCACAGGCTGCGTGCTTGCGGATGTGGTCAGAACAGTTGCCCAAAAGAAGTCGTTCCAGATGAAGGTAAAGATCAAGACGGCGAGGGCTGCAATCGCGGGGCGCATCAGCGGTAGGACGATATACCAGAAAATCTGCCATTCTTTGACGCCCTCAACGCGGGCTGCCTCAATAAGTTCCTTTGGCAAGGCGCTGATGAAGTTCCGCATGAAGAGCGTGCAGAACCCCGTCTGGAACGCGATATGGAACATCGCGAGGCCCATGGTCGTGTTGTACATGCCGAGGTTGTAGGTCAGGTCGCGCACGGGCACCATCAGTATCTGGAACGGCACAAAGTTACCTGCAACGAACATAAAGAAGATCAGCAGATTGCCTTTGAACTTGTAGATGCCCAGCGCAAAGCCTGTCAGGCATGACAGCGCAAGCGTACCAATCACAGTTGGGATCGTGACCTTGAAACTGTTGAAGATATAGCGGCCAATCGGGCTGTCGGTGAAGATGCTGACGTAGTTTTCCCACGCGAAATAGGAGGGCATCCCAAAGTAGTTGCCAGAGGCAAGGTCGGACGACGGACGCACGGATGTGACAGCCACACCAATCAGCGGGAACAGCCAGATGAACAGCGCAATCGGCAATGCGATTTGATACATCGCCCGCGCGGCTGGCGTGCTCTTTTCAATAGGACGTGGAAACATTAGCTCATTCCTCGCTCGTCGCGTAACATCTTCCAGACAAAGCCTGAGATGAAGAACATCATAATACCAAACAGAACAACGGCGATTGCGGCACCATAACCCATGCGGAACCCGTACTCGGAAAGCGCCTGTTCATACATGTAATAGGACAGCACACGGGTGGACCCGAAAGGCCCGCCGTTGGTCATAATCGAGACAAGGTCAAAGCTGCGCAGCGCACCGATCACGGTCACAACAACGGCGATGAATGTGGCTGGGCGAAGTTGCGGCAGGATTACATACCAAAGCATCTTAAAGCCCTTGGCACCATCTAGGCGCGCGGCCTCCACTTGGTCAGGGGACACGTTATTGAGGCCTGTAAGATACAGGATCATCACATAGGCAATCTGCGGCCAAAGCCCTGCGGCGATGATACCGTAAGTGGCATAAGTCGGGCTTGCGAGAATGGCGATGCCCTTGCCCGTAAAGAACTCGATAACCTTGTAAAGCAGGCCGAAATTCGGGGCGTAGAACCATGCGAACATGAGGCCCACAACGACTTGGGAAATCACGAATGGAAAGAAGAACAGCGATTTATAGATGCGAATGCCGCGCACGTTTTGATTGAGGAAAATCGCAATCATCAGGCCAAGCGGCACAGCCAGCATATAAAGCACAAGCCAAATCACGTTGTTATAAAGCGAGGTCTTAAAGGCGCGGTCGCCCCAAAGCTCGGAATAGTTTGCAGTGCCGATGTATTCTTTCGGGCTCAGGCCATCATAGTCGTAAAACGAGATCTGAAAGCTCGCGAAAATCGGCCAGACCACATAGACCGCGAACATAATCAGTCCGGGCGTCAGAAATAGCCAAGGTGTGAGGGTTTGTTGGTTTTTCTGCCACCAAGTGCGGCTTTGACGATTTGTAGATGTCATCGACATGACTGGCCCTCCCGCCTTTGAATAAAGGGGTGTGGCGGCCAGAGAACCAGCCGCCACAAAGTCGTATTACTTGTAGATACGCTCACGCGCAGCTTCGAGACGCTCAAGAATGTCGTCAAGGTTTTCTGGCAGAACCATGAATTCCTGGAAGCCTTCCATGCCGAGCTTTGCCATTTCAGCAGGTGCATCACGGTCGAAGAACTGTGCAATGCCACCTGGTGTTGTGGAGAGAAGCTCAAAACCAGCCTTGATGAACGGATCGTCGCCCACTGTGGAACCAGCGTTGATTGGCAATTGACCCAATGCCGCGTTCAGCTTTGTCTGTGCATCTGCGGACGCGATGAATGCGAGGAAAGTTTTCGCATCTTCTACGTTCTTTGCACCCGCTGGGATGTGGATCGTGTCTGTTGGTGCTTCTTCGGCGCGTGGAATGGACGCGTCGATTTCTGGGAATGCCATGAAGCCCAAGTTCTCGTCAGTCATGCCACCGTCTTTGAACGTCGCAACAGCAAAGTTACCCATGACGTAGTTTGCAGCTTTACCCTGAGACATCAGAGCAGCAGCATCCTGCCAGTCAATCGCTGCGTGGTCTGCAGTGATGTAAGGCACAACTTTTGCCCAGTTAGCAAAAGTTGCACGCACGCGGTCGTCTGTCCAAGCGATGTCGCCAGACGTCAGAGCATTGTGGAACTCATAGCCATTTGTGCGCAGGTTCATGTAGTCGAAGATACCCGCACCTGGCCACAAAGCAGATGTGCCTGTGGTCAAGCAATCGATGCCAGCCGCTTTGAACAGTTCACAGTTTGCCACGAACTCTTCGTAGTTTGCAGGGATCTCAGCACCAGCAGCCGCATATGCGTCTTTGTTGAAATACATGCCCCACTGGTAATATGTGTAGGGGATGCCCCATTTTTTGCCGTCCATTGTCATGGAAGCAGCAGCAGATGCGAGGCTCTCGTTGAGGCCATTCGCATCCCAAACGTCAGTGACGTCCAAGAACTGACCCGCGTCTACAAACGGTGCCATGCGGTTACCAGCATACCAGTTGGCCAAGTCAGGCGCATCGGTCGTCAGGAAGTTGCGGATAGCTGTTTTATAGCCTTCGTGGTCGAAGTTTTGCAAAACGACGTCGATGTCTGGGTTTGCAGCTTCGAACTCAAGGATCAACGCTTCCATCGCCGCAAGCGGGTTTGGATCGTAGTCTGCGTAATAAGAAAGTGTGCGTGTTTCTGCGAGTGCGGTTGTACCTGACAGCAGAGCGATTGCCAGTGCAACACCAGCAGTGCGTTTCGTAGTCAACATAAGTTTCCTCCCAAGGTTGACCCAAAATGTTTAGTCTCATTATTTGAAACTTGGTTTTGGATATTGATACTAAATCGAGAACTTGCTAGCTTGTCAACAGTCAGGTGCAATCTGTGATCGTAATTTGCGATCTTTTGACAGCAGTGGCAGGGAGGCGAACATGGGATATGTGACCGGTGACGGGACAGTAGGCAAAGCCATTGGTGTATTGGACCAAGTGGCCGGTTTTGGGCGCCCCGTGCGCTTTACCGAAGTGCTGGCCGAATCCGATCTTCCAAAGCCCACGCTCTACCGTTTTATTCAGTCGCTCACGAATCAGGGGATGCTGGTTTACGACCCTGAACGTCAGACTTATGCACCGGGTTTGCGCCTGCTGCGGCTTGCGCATTCGGCTTGGGCCGTGTCGTCGCTGGCGCCAATCGCCCGCCCGTTCCTTGATACGCTGTCCGCTGAAACTGGCGAGGCGGTTCACCTTGCACAGATCGATAATGGTCAGGTTCTTTTTATCGACAAACGGCGCGCTGACGCAGGCTATGAGACGCTCGCGCAGGCAGGCCAAGTGGCGCCCGCCTATTGCACAGGTGTTGGCAAAGTGATTCTGGCTTTCATGAATGAGGAAAGCCGCAATCTCGCGATTCAGCAGCAGGCATTTCACAGTTATACCGATGCGACCCATACCGATGCCAAAACACTTGAGGTCGAACTTTCCGCGATCCACAAAGATGGTGTCGCCTATGACCGCGAAGAACATCAGTCGGGTATTATCAGCATTGCAGCCCCGATCCTGACGGCCCGCAAACGCGTGATTGTTGCCGTGTCGATTGCGACCAGTACCTCGCGTCATAGTCTTGACGGGTTAGAGGCCTTCCGCCCCATACTTCTTGAAACAGCCGCCAAAATTGGGACCGAAGCCCAAAGCTGGCGATCCCCCATTTAATGCAGATAAGGATATAGCACGATGTCAGGTGTAAAGCTTCAGAACGTCATCAAGAAATACGGCGATGTGCAGGTGATCCACGGGATTGACCTCGAAATTGCGGACGGTGAATTCTGCGTGTTTGTTGGTCCGTCAGGCTGCGGAAAATCCACGCTTCTGCGGATGGTCGCAGGCCTTGAGGAAACGACAAGCGGGGCGATCAATATCGGTGATCGCGATGTGACCGTTTTGGACCCAAGCGAGCGCGGTGTGGCAATGGTGTTTCAGACTTACGCACTTTATCCGCATATGACCGTGCGCGACAACATGGGCTTTGGGTTGAAGATGAACGGTTTTCCGAAAGCCGAGATCGTCGAGAAAGTGGCCGAAGCGACCCGCATTTTGAAGCTCGAAGATTACCTCGATCGCAAACCTGCCGCCCTTTCTGGTGGTCAGCGTCAGCGTGTCTCGATTGGTCGCGCGATTGTGCGTGGGCCTGAGGTGTTCCTCTTTGATGAGCCGCTCTCGAACCTCGATGCAGAATTGCGCGTTGAGATGCGTGTCGAGATTGCCCGCCTGCACAAAGAAATCGGGGCGACGATGATTTACGTGACGCACGATCAGGTCGAGGCGATGACCTTGGCTGATAAAATAGTTGTGCTGCGTAAAGGGATCATCGAACAGGTTGGCGCGCCGATGGACCTTTATCGCGATCCAGACAACAAGTTTGTGGCGGGTTTTATCGGCTCACCTGCGATGAACTTTCTTGAAGGCACCGCTAAGGACGGCGCAGTTTCAGTTCCTGGGATGAAGGCAGAGTTTCAGGGTGTTATTGCGCCAGCCTATACGGGCAAATCCGTAACTGTTGGCATGCGTGCAGAGCATCTAATGGTCGATCCAAATGGCGATACACATACCGTTGAAATGACAGAAAGCCTTGGCGGCGTGTCATTTGTTTATCTGTCAGGCGATACTGGTGAGCGGATTGTGATTGAAGAACGTGGGGATGAACGGTCTAAAACTGGGGCGCGTGTAGGTGTGACAATCGACAAAAGCCGGATCTATTTGTTTGACGCACAGACAGAACAACGTATCCGCGGGTAACCAATTTTCGACGAAAATTGGAAAAAGGCGCATCGTTAAGATGCGCCTTTTCTTATGACTAACGCTTGCCGTAATACAAGCCGACGACGTGTTCGGCCTGTGCAAAGAACAACCATCTCAGCGCCAGCACGCCCGCAATGTGGCTAACAACTGCAACAAGCGCATTCCAATGATGGAACGTCATCAAGAGCATCAAAACGGGCACGACGAATCCCAATACAAGCGCGATGACGCGCAGCTGTAGCGCATGCTTGCGCCCGACAACGTGGATGAACTCTTTCATCAGATAGTTGGTGCCCGTATGCGGCGGCTCAAACGCACGGACCGTGCCGATATGGCCAAGGCCTGTCGCCGTTTCCATCGTGGTGCCAGAGGCCGCAAAGCGTCCGTCGCCGTGGAACCAAGCAAAGGCTTGCAAAACGCCCGCGATGATCAGCAGCGGCAATGCAAAGCGCACATTGCCAGCCAAAAGCGCGCCACCACCAAGCGAGAGCAGCAGGAACAGCGCAGGCGTTGTCCAATGCTTCCAACGGGGGACAGTCTTGAGTTGGGCGTAAATCATAGAGGTGGTGAAAACAGTCGCCAATGCAACCAGTGCACCGAGCCAGCCCAGCGGCGCCCAATGAGCGCCAAAGAACACCAAGCCAGCCCCATAAAGCGCCATGATCAAAAGAGTTGCGACCGCACAAATTCCCTCACGTGACAGCCAACTTGTCTTCCATTGGCTGAACGCTTTCAGTGCCCGCTCTGGATGGCCAAGGTGAAATGTTGAGGCCAATAGACCACCCACCGCGCCGAGATAAGCGATGGCAAAGAAGACAAACGCGACCCAACCCGCAGGGGGATTGGGGTTGATGCCAAGCCAAAACAGCAGGCCAAAACCAAGGCCGGAAAATGTTGTGAACAGAATAACGGATGGTGCTGGATGCATTATTTTGCTCCTCCAGGAAGTGCAGAAAGCGCCTTGTCGAGCCAGCTGATGAAGCCTTTGCCGTCTTTGGCAATCGGCTCAAGGTAGGGGGCCAGAATGTCATATTCAGGCTCCACATCTTTCGGGCGCGGTGGCAGATATTTGTTGGTGGGCTTTGTGCCTTGCTCTGGCATCAAATCAAACCCGCCACGCTCGGCGACCAAAATCGAGACATCACTCTCGGGGTCGGCCAAATCACCAAAATGACGCGCGTTTGACGGACAGGTCCGCACGCAGGCTGGCTGGCGGTCTTCCTCAGGCAGGTTCTCGTTATAGATGCGATCCACGCAAAGGGTGCATTTCTTCATCACCCCTGCTTTTTCATCCAATTCACGCGCCCCGTAAGGACAAGCCCAAGCACATAACCCGCAGCCAATGCAGTCCTGCTCATTGACCAAAACGATCCCGTCTTCGGACCGCTTATAGCTGGCACCCGTCGGACAGACCGTCACACATGGCGCGTCATCACAGTGCAAACACGACTTTGGAAAGTGGATCAGCTGTGCCGCTTGCGGCTCATCGCGCAGCATAGGCGGTTGCACCTCGTAGGAGTGCACGCGGTTCAGGAATGTCCCCGATGCGGCCCCAGAATAGGCATTCTGGTCCGACAACGGGGCGCCGTAATTTTCGGTATTCCACCCTTTGCACGACACCACGCAGGCATGACAGCCCACGCAAGTATCAAGGTCGATCACGAGGCCAAGTTTCTTGGCAGTGCTGGTCGGAAGCTCGGTCATAAGATCGCCCCTTCTTGTGTCCAATTGTAGCTCATCGATTCCTCTTTTGAGGAATCCCATGTGGCGATCATCCAGATGAACGATCCGAATGTGATCACCACAAACCCGAGAATCAGCAGCAGGATTTGTGTCTTGCTCATTTGCCCACCTTCCATGCGATGTCTTTTGGTCCTTTGCCAACGGGCGACTTAATCGCTGGCATGGCTGGCTGCGCCTCGTTTGGTACACCCGATTTTTCGATCTTCACGCGCAGATCAAACCAAGCGGCTTGCCCCGTGATCGGATCGGAATTGGCCCAGCGAAGCCCGTCGCCCTTGGGCGGTAAAAGTTCGTGGATCAGATGGTTTAGCAAGAAGCCCTTGGACGCTTCGGATGCATCGGTATCAAGCGCCCAAGCGCCCTTGCGCTTGCCAATCGCGTTCCACGTCCAAACGGTGTTTTCATTCAGCGACGCCTGATGCGCCACAGGCACGGTGATTGACCCGTGCACGGAACTCACTCGCGCCCAATCGCCATCCTTGAACCCGTTGGCTTCCCAAATCTTGGTCGGGACATAGAGCGGGTTATGTCCGTGGATCTGGCGCAACCACGCGTTTTGTGTGCCCCAAGAGTGATACATCGCCATCGGGCGCTGTGTCAGCGCATGAACAGGGTATTCTTCGGGGTCCACATGCCCATCCTCAAACGGTGGATACCAGATCGGCAGCGGGTCCATCGTGACCTTGATCTGGCCACGCAAATGCTCTGGCGGTTGCCGCGTGCCGATGCCTTCGGCGGCGGCTTGGAATTTGCGCATGGGTTCGACGTAAAGCTGGAAGATATAGGGCTGTACCACATCATAGAACCCCATCTTCACGGCCCAGTTTTGGTAGTCCATAGAGAAGGGTTTATAATAAGCGCAATTCTTGGGAACATGCTCGATCCAAAAGCCGCCGTTCTTGATATAGTTGTCGATCTGGCCCTCATTCACGTCACCGCGCCCGCCTTGCAGACCCTTTTCGCCTGTGCGGAACCCAGCCAAAGGCCCAATTCCTGGACGGCGAATGTGGTTGGTGATGTAGTCGGCGTAATCCTTGTATTTCTGGCTGCCGTCCTCATTCACGAAACCAGGCAGGTTCAGCATTGCGCCAAGCTCACAAAGCACCGATTGGAAGCCGCGCACATCGCGGTCAGGCTCGACCACGGGCCAGCGGATCGCATCAGCCACACCGTCGGCCTCGCATATCGGGCGGTCCAGCAGCGAGATACAATCGTGCCGTTCCAGATAGGTTGTGTCTGGCAAAATCAGATCGGCATAAGCCACCATTTCGGATGAATAAGCGTCCGAATAAATGATGTTCGGGATCACATAGGTCCCATCCTCGTTCTTGTCGGTCAGCATCTTCATAACGCCGCCCGTATTCATCGAAGAGTTCCACGACATGTTCGCCATATACATAAACAGCGTGTCGATTTTATAGGGGTCGCCCGCATGTGCGTTCGAGATCACCATATGCATCAGACCATGAGCCGACATCGGGTTTTCCCATGTATAGGCCTTGTCGATACGCGTGGCAGAGCCGTCCTCTTGCAGCAGCAAATCTTCGGGACCTTGCACATAGCCCAAGTGCGGGCCGTTGAGCGCGGCGCCGGGTGTGACCTTGCCGTGCGGCTTTGGGTGGGCTGTCGCAGGCTTGGGATAGGGCGGCTTGAAACGCATGCCACCGGGCGTCTCAACAGACCCCAAAATAATCTGCAACATGTGCAGCGCACGGCAGGTCTGGAAGCCATTGGAGTGCGCCGAAATCCCGCGCATCGCGTGAAATGACACGGGGCGGCCAATCATTTTGTCGTGCTTCACACCACGGAAATCGGTCCATTCGCGGTCCAGTTCAATCGCTTCGCCAAACGCCACACGCGCCAGATCTGCAGCAATCGCGCGGATGCGCTTGGCAGAGATGCCGCAGCTTTCTTCTACCGCTTCGGGGGCATAATCGTCGCTGAGATATTTGTCGGCCATCAGGTGGAACACAGGGCGGTGCGTGACGCCCTTGGCGCGGTGCGTGCCCGAAAGATCAGGCTCAACCCCTTGACCGTTCCACGCGGCAAGCTTGCCCGTGCGACGATCAATCACCTGCGGTTGACCTTCGGCGTCGCGCAGAAACAACCCGTATTGCTCGGATTTTGGGTCTTGGTTTACCAGCACAGAGGCATTGGTGAAGCGAGCGAGGTAATCGAGATCAATTTTGCCCGCTTTCATCAGGCAATGCACCAGCGCCAGAATAAACTGCCCGTCGGTGCCGGGTGTAATGCCAACCCAATCGTCCGCCACCGCGTTATAACCAGTGCGGATCGGGTTCACGCCAATCATCCGCGCGCCGCGTGCCTTGATCTTGCCGATGCCCATTTTGATCGGGTTGCTGTCGTGGTCTTCGGCGACACCAAACAGCATGAACAGCTTGGTATGATCCCAGTCAGGCTGGCCAAATTCCCAGAACGCGCCACCCATCGTATAGATGCCCGCAGCGGCCATGTTGACCGAACAGAACCCGCCGTGGGCTGCATAGTTTGGCGTACCAAAGCCTTGCGCCCAGAACGACGTGAACGACTGTGACTGATCGCGGCCCGTAAAGAACGCGAGCTTCTCAGGGGCATTCGCACGGATCGGCGCGAGGGTATCGGTCGCAATCTTGAGCGCCTCTTCCCAAGAAATTTCCTCGAACTCACCCGACCCACGTGGGCCGACGCGCTTCAATGGCGCGCGCAGACGCGACGGCGCGTTGTGCTGCATGATGCCCGCAGACCCTTTGGCACAGAGCACGCCCTTGTTCACAGGGTGGTCTTTGTTTCCCTCGATATAGGCAACTTTACCCTCTTTCATGTGTACGTTGATCCCGCAGCGGCAGGCGCACATGTAACAAGTGGTTTTGCGTATCTCGTCGGACACTTTGGGCGACAGATCAATCTGGGGCTGGTCTAGCGACATAGGGCTACCTTTCAGGACAGGGATGTTCGGATCAGACCTGCCAATGCAAGTCCGGTCAAGAGTGTGAGGCAAAACGGCCGATAATACGTTTCGAATTTTGGTGTAAACAAGCGCTGGCCGATAAAGACGCCAATGAAGCAAGGCAAAGCAAAGGTGGCTGCGCGTGCAGTCGCTGTCGTCGTCATAACGCCAAACACGAAAAGATAGATGATGGATGTGGCCATGCTAATGAACAAAAACAACGCAAGTGCTGCGCGCATTTTGCGGGCGGGGGCGTCTTGACTAAGCACAAAAAGGGCGACGACCATGCCTCCCACCGAAGCCAATCCAGATGCAATCCCTGCAGAAAGTCCCGCCGTATAAAGCCCTGCCTTCGTGGCAAAAAACGGAATGCGGATCTTTGCGAGTTGGGTCAGTGCCAACACCATCACGAGGATCAATACGATGAGCTTGGACGCATCAACAGGGATGTTTGTGGTCAGTGCCAGCCCGATGGGCACACCCACGGCTGATCCAATCACAAGACCGAAAACGATCTTTCGGTCTGCTTCTTGCCAGCCTGATTTGGCCATTAGAATACTGGCACAAAGCTCCAACCAGAAACAAATTGGTATGAGTTGCACAGGCGGCAGGAAGGTTACTGCCGATGCCATGACAATCGCCGAAAGCGCAAAGCCTGAAAAGCCGCGCACGACGCCTGCCAATGTGGAGATTGCGCCAAGTAACCAAAACTGTGTCGCGGTCAACTCGGTAAATGTATAGAGCGCTTCCATCAGTACCCCGCGTCCATCAGGGCAATCGCGTCGCGGGCGATTTGGCGTTCTTCATCAGCGGCAACCACATGCACTGGCACTTCGCCAAAACACGCCAGATGTGCCATGATTTTCTTGCGGATCGGGGCGGCGTTTTCTCCGATGCCACCTGTAAAGGCCACAGCATCAAGACCACCCATCGCAATAATCGCAGAACCCGCATGGCGGGCCGCCCAATAGCAGAAATGTTCAACTGCAAAACGGGCGGCGTCATCGTCGCGGGCCAATAGGGCGCGCATGTCAAAGTCGCCAGCCAACGCCTGAAGACCAGAGTTTTTGTTGAGCATGCGATCGGTCTCGTCTTCGCCCAAGGCCGCCGAAATCCGCAGCACAGCCGCCCCGTCGATATCACCAGACCGCGTGCCCATCGTCAGGCCTGATAGGGGCGAGTAACCCATTGAGGTTGCGATGGATTTTCCGTCAAGGATCGCACAAAGCGAAGCGCCGTTGCCAAGATGAAGCGCCAGTAAGCGACGCGGCAGATCAGCCCCAAAGCTTTCGGTCAAATGGGCATAGGACAACCCGTGGAAGCCATAGCGTCTAATGCCCGCGTCATGTTGCGTTTGCGGGATCGCATAGCGGGTCGCGACTTCAGGATTGGTCGCATGAAAAGCAGTCCCAAAGCTGACATATTGCGGCAAATCGGGGGCCATATCTTGCAGGGCAAGCATTGCGGCAAGGTTATTGGGGTTATGCAGCGGCGCCAGTGGGATCACGCTTTTGATTGCCGCGATAACTTGCGGCGTGATCCGCGCAGGTTCGGTCAAAATCGTTCCACCATGCACGACGCGGTGGCCGGCAGCGGTTAGCTTGTCGATTGTGATCCCTGCGGCGGTCAAGGCCTCGATCATCAAGGCCAAGGCCTCGGCATGATCGGCGGTTTTCACATCGCGCTGCATATCGCCCAGTTTAATCGTGCCTTGCGTCCCAATGCTGGAAACCGCGCCGCTCATCATAGATGTCAGGTCAGGCCCGAAAACTTCGACCTTAAGCGACGATGATCCTGCGTTGAGAACAAGGATCATTTTGGCAATCCGCAGGTGATTGCTGCAAGTGCAACAGAAGCGATACGCGCAGCAGCGGGGTCGGCACGCGAGGTCAACAAAATCGGCACCTTCGCACCGGTCACGATGCCCGCAGCACAGCCGCCTTTGAGGTAGACGAATGCCTTGAATAGCGCATTTCCCGAGACGATATCCGGCACGACAATCGCGTCCGCATGGCCTGCAACGGGATCGGCCCCCATGCCTTTGGTCGCAGCCGCATCAGGGGACATGATCAGATCAAACGCAAGCGGCCCCGAGATATCGGCATATGGTAGGTTTTCTTTCGCCCAATCGGCCAAGGCGCGCCCGTCCATAGAGCTTGGCACCGAGGGGATCGGACTTTCTGTCGCCGAAAGGATCGCAATTTTCGGGCGTGGATTGCCCAAACGGATCAACAGATCAGCGCATTCGCGGATGCAGTCGTGGCGGGTCTCGATGTTTGGCGCGACGTTCACGGCCGCGTCCGAAATCAGGATCGGTCTGCCGCCATCAGGGTGGGAAATATGGAAGATGTGGACAAAGCGTTTTCCCGTGCGCAGGCCTGCATCGCGCGAGACGGCGGATTTCATAAAGACATCCGTGTGCAGGTTGCCCTTCATCAAAACGTCAGCCTCGCCCGCACCACATAGCGCGGCTGCGGTGCGCCCCGCCTCTTCCTCGCCATTGGTGTCGTGGATCGCATAGGCGGAAATGTCCCAATCGAGCGTGGCGGCCTCGGCGCGGATCGCGTCGGCCTCGCCTACAAACACTGGGATCATCAGGCCCGCTTTGGTTGCGTCTTCGGCTGCTTCCATCGGCAAGGGTGCGCCAGCGCGGGCAATGGCCACGCGTGGGGCCGCGAATGTTGCCGCCAGATCAAGCAGGTTTTGCGGCGCTTTGGCCTCGCGGGTCGAAAGGAATGGGGATGTCATATGTGCCTCATAGAAAAACGCGGACCAATCCCAGAATGGAAAGGGTTAACAACAACATGACCGCAAATTTGCGGAATGTCGTGGGGGATGCAGAAAGAAATTGCCGGCCGCCCAAAAGAACGCCGATGAGCAGGATCGGGAAGGCAAACGCGGCTGCCTTGGCCGTTTCCCACGTCACGCCACCACCCGCCCACATGATCGGCAGGGTGATCAGATCAAGGCCCGTCAGGTAGACAATCATCGTCGCGCGAAAAGTCGCGGCCGCCATCGGTTGCGCGGTCATAAAGGCCGCAACAGGCAGACCGCCAACGCCAACGGCGTTGAATAGCCCAGAGATCATGCCAACGCCCCCATGACCTATGGTGCCAATCTTGCGCTGGATCGTCCAGCCCGTGAGCAAAATGAGCGACATGACCAATACAATGGCGGATACAGCGAAGCGTGCGGTCGTCTCTCCTGTGGACAAGACAAACCAAACCGAGAAGGGCAAAACAATCGCGGCACCTGCCAGAAGTGTGAGCACACGACGCCAATCGATGTGCCCTCGAATACCGCGCGCTTGCACGGCCGTCATCAGAATTTCGCAGGTGAACACAACAGGAATTAGAGGGACGGGATTGGTGAGCAGGCTCGCAAAAGCGATAAAGATCGCCGAAAACCCGAACCCAGAATACCCGCGTACAAACGCCGCCCCAAACAGCGCGATGCTGAGGGCGGCGAGTGTTGTTGTATCAAGGTCGAAGAGCAAACCTTAGACGGCTTGGCTGCGCATGTCGGCCTTGTTGATCCCAGCAATCGCCACTGGCTTCTTCATTGCGTCGCGGCGGAATGGATCACCCAACTCTTGGTTGATCATCGCTTCGATCAATGTGGTGATGCCGTTTTCCATCTGGTCTTTGATCGCCTGTGCGAGGGCCGCTGTCAGCTCGTCTTGTGTGCGTGCAATGACGCCCTTGAGGCCACAAGCGTTGGCGATACCAGCGTAAGACACCTGCTCATCAAGCTCTGTCCCAACGAAGTTGTCGTCGAACCAAAGAGTAGAGTTCCGCTTTTCAGCGCCCCACTGGTAGTTACGGAAAACGATCTGTGTGATCGCAGGCCAATCGCCACGGCCAATCGCTGTCAGTTCGTTCACGGAAATCCCGAATGCGCCGTCGCCCGCAAAGCCAACAGCAGGCACGTCGCGCTTTCCGATTTTCGCGCCAACAATGCTTGGCAGACCGTAACCACATGGGCCAAACAGACCTGGTGCAAGATACTTGCGGCTTTCGGTGAAGGATGGGTAGGCGTTTCCAATCGCGCAGTTGTTGCCGATGTCGGACGAGATGATCGCATCCGTTGGCAAGGCTGCTTGGATCGCGCGCCATGCCATACGTGGGGACATCCACTCTGGCTTGGCTGCACGTGCGCGCACGTTCCAATCTGTACCCGGATCGTCCTGCTCGTCAGTCATCGAAGTGAGCTCTTGCGCCCAAGCGGATTTGGTCTGCGCGATCATCGCTTTGCGTTCCTTGCGGCCCGCATCACCTGCACCAGCGCTCAGTTTCGCAGTAATGCCAGACGCCACCTTGGCTGCGTCGCCAACGATGCCAACCGTGACCTTTTTGGTCAGGCCGATACGGCTTGGGTTCAGGTCAACTTGGATGATTTTCGCGGATGTCGGCCAGTAGTCGATGCCGTAGCCTGGAAGCGTCGAGAACGGGTTGAGGCGCGTGCCAAGGCAAAGAACAACGTCGGCCTTTGCGATCAATTCCATGCCAGCCTTGGAGCCGTTATAGCCCAAAGGACCTGCATAAAGCGGGTGCGTGCCAGGGAAGGCGTCGTTGTGCTGGTAGCCCACGCAAACGGGTGCGTCGAGTGCTTCAGCCAAGATGCGCGAAGCCTCAATGCCGCCCTTGGACAAGATCGCGCCTGCACCGTTCAGGATCACTGGGAACTTCGCGTTTGAGAGCAAATCAGCCGCGTCTTGCACAGCAGTTTCGCCACCCTGTGGCAATTCAAAGTCAACGATCACTGGGAGGTCGATGTCGATCACTTGGGTCCAGAAATCGCGCGGGACGTTGATCTGTGCTGGCGCGGAGGCGCGTTTCGCTTGCATGATCACGCGGTTGAGTGTCTCGGCAATGCGGGACGGATCGCGGACTTCTTCTTGGTAGGCCACGCAATCTTTGAACAGGTTCATCTGCTCCATCTCTTGGAAGCCACCCTGACCGATTGTTTTGTTGGCCGCTTGTGGCGTGACCAGTAGAACAGGTGTGTGGTTCCAATAAGCAGTTTTCACAGCGGTGACGAAGTTAGTGATACCCGGCCCGTTTTGCGCGATCATCATCGACATTTTGCCAGTCGCGCGGGTAAACCCGTCGGCCATCATGCCGCCTGATGTCTCATGGGCACAGTCCCAGAACGTGATGCCCGCATCAGGGAAAATGTCGGAAATCGGCATCATCGCCGAGCCGATGATCCCAAAAGCGTTATCGATGCCATGCATTTGCAGCACTTTGACGAAGGCTTCTTCGGTGGTCATTTTCATGTGGGCAGTCCTTTTTAAGCTAAATTAGGAAATTCGCGACCGAAATGTCGCGAGTAGTTGTGGCAGACACTATGGTCCAGTGAAGAGTCGCGTTAGGGCCAGTTGTAGGGCTAAGTTAGCGCCAGCGCAAACTTTAATGAGACGAAGCGTCTCAATAGTTGATGTTTTTCAATGAGGCGCGAATGGCCTTCGCGATGAGGGCGATCCCTTCTGGGATGCGGGCGACAGGGATAGACGAATAGGCCAAGCGGAAGAATTCCTTTGGCGGATTTTCGGCTGCGAAAAAGGGCGCACCGGGTTCAATGAGAACACCGTCGGCCTGTAGCGTTTTTGCGAGGGTGCTGGTGCCGACACCGTCGGGTGCGCGCAGCCAAACGGAAGAGCCGCCATTGCTGCCTTGTCCCACAATAGTCAGCCCTTCGGCGCGGATTGCGGCGTTCATGACGTCGCGCCGTTCGCCAAATGCGCGCCCCATGCGCCGAACAAGGGCGTCGTAATGACCCAAAGAAAGGTAATAACTTACAGTACGTTGGATGTGTCCAGGGGGATGACGGAGCACAGACGCACGCAACGCACGCGCCTCTTTTATGAATGGTGCGGGCCCCACGAGGTAGCCAAGTCGTAGGCCCGGAAAGAGGGATTTTGAAAAGGAGCCGACGTAGATGACGCGGCCGTTTCGGTCGAGGGATTTGAGCGAGGGCGAGGGCGCGTTGCCGAAGGACATCTCGAACTCGTAGTCGTCTTCGACCACGAGGAAATTCTCGGCTTCGGCTTTCTTGAGGAGGGCCATGCGCCGCGCGAGTGGCATCGTCGCACCTGTCGGGCAGTGGTGGCTGGGCGTGGTAAAGACGACATCGGTGCCTGCGGGCAGGTCGTCAGGGCGTAATCCATTGGCGTCAACGGGCACGCTGGCAAGCTGGCAACGCGCCTGTTCTAAGATGTTGCGCAGGGCGGGGTAGCAGGGGTCTTCGACTGCGGCGACGCGGCGGGCGTTGAGCAAAACTTGTGCGGTGAGCCAAAGCGCATTTTGCGCCCCCATGGTCACCAATATCTCGTTTGGGCTGGCCAGAATACCGCGTCGTGGCAAGGTTTGCCGCGCGATGAAATCAACCAGTTGCGGGTCGTCACCATCATAATAATCTGCCGTTAGGGCCGAAAAGTCACGCTTTCCCAGAGCCTTAAGGGCGCAAAGCCGCCAATTGGCATTGTCGAACAGGGTCTCATCTGCCTGCCCGTAAATGAAGGGAAACCGGTAAGTTGCCCAATTTGCGGGCTTTTCCATCCCCAGCGAGGGGGAATGTTTGGGACCAATGACGCGGGTCCAATCTACTGTGCTGTCTAGGGCGCTTTGGACGGTGAATTTGGGCGGTTCCGGGGCGTTCTCAGACACGAAATAACCAGAGCGACCACGCGATGTCAGATAGTCGTCAGCGACCAATTCTGTGTAGGCAAGTGTGACGGTGATGCGGCTGACGCCGAGGTGTTGCGCGAGTTTGCGGCTAGAGGGCAAACGTTCGCCTGCGTGAAAACGGCCAGACAGGATACCTTGGGCAACCATCTGTTGGACCCGCGCTTGCAGGGTGCCTGATGTTTCAGGATCTAGAAAGAAAGTTTCAACTGAAATTGACATGATCTGGCCTTATGGAGGGGTCAGATTGGACCTAATTTGGGCGAGATACAACCCGTGCAAATGAAGATTGGCCTAGAAAATTTACGAATTGGAAGGGGTATGGCGATTAGCATCACAACAGTTGCGCGGGTCCGCGCGGTGGGGAGCTAAGTCGTTGATAAGATTTACTGGTATGGTCATTTTGGTCGCCCTTTTGGTGCCAGCCTGTACGCGCGATAGCGAGGCGTCCTTGCGCGTAAGGCTGGACCAATGGTTTTACTTGGGCAGTACCGTTTATTTTGTGTCTAATAGGCAATGCACGGGGGCGATGGTTTCGGTGAATGTCAGCCGTCCCCGCCGGTCAATTGCGGTGTATGATAATGTGATTGCCGCCAGCTATGCCTTTAACAATGATCGGGTGGTCGCGGTGCAGGTTGCCGATGCCTCACCTGCCGAAGTTATTGATATTATGATACAAAACGGATCGAGTGGTTTTGGCCGACAGGCACTTTCTGCGGTAGCACTTGCGACGTCATGCTTCGAGGACAAGCTCGTTGGTGGCTTTGTCCATGAGGCCTTGACGCGCAAAGGTGCCATTCTGGCCTTTGATCGCGAAAGCCGTGGGTTGATGGTGTTGGACCCAAGTCATGACCGGCTCTTTTTTATCGGGAGCGATGTCTGGTGAGTTTGGCAAAAGATTTGGCGGAATTGCGAGATCCTCCGCCCGCGCCGAGCAGACTTGGCCGCGATTGGGCATGCACAACCCGTGCACCGCGCGTGCACAGGACGTGCACAGGACGTGCACCGAATATTTGAAAAATTTCCTAATGTGACGACGGAATTCGCGCAGCCACACGTTCAAGGAGGGTCATTTGAAAGGCACGACCATGAAATCTTACGCAAAACTTTTCCTCTTGCTTGTCTCGGCTATGTCGGTCGCCGCAATCTTGAGTTCGCATACTTTGGCGCAGGGTTCTGATCCGAGTGCAGGACGCTCTATTGAGCGCTCAATCAACTGATGCCGCCGCCGCGCAAAAGCTCAGGATCGGTTTTGGCGTAAAGCCTCCCCTCCCACTCGCGGAACGCCAAGACCAGAAAGGCCCGCGCGATTGCACGGGCCTTTTTTGATCATAATTGGAAGCCAACGCATGGGGCTTATCAGTCTTGAACCACAAACCCGCCGTCGATGCGGATAGGGCCTGATGTGTCGATGATGTTGCCCGCAATAAATTGCCCGTCGTCGCCAACAAAGGCGCCTATGATTGATGCATCAATGTCTTCA
>Ga0075467_10001047_pt1 | contig 22856 bp, 19 predicted proteins | sample DEB08_DNA_9_FD_75067 | JGI IMG/M metagenome (GOLD analysis project Ga0075467, IMG submission 75067) | Aqueous microbial communities from the Delaware River and Bay under freshwater to marine salinity gradient to study organic matter... | ecosystem: Environmental > Aquatic > Marine > Coastal ... | reverse complement strand
GTTCTGGAGCCGGCGACCGACACGGACATGCGCGGCAAGAACGCCAAGCCGCTGAAATCCCTTGAAGTTATCTACGACGAGGCATGATTGATGACCGATGAAGTGACATATGGCCAACCTGCCGAATCTGACATGATGGTCGGAGAAAGCGGTGGTGCGTCTGTCACTTCGGTTGATGGCATGGGGTGTCATGCCGGTGCCGGTGAGATGGAAAAAGCCGCACGGATGGCCGGCAAATCAGAGATCCTAGATCAATACGCCAAAGACTATCCGCAGGGGCCACACGACAAGCCGCAGTCGATGTGCCCTGCCTTTGGCAGCTTGCGCGTGGGTTTGCGTATGCGTCGCACGGCGACGGTCCTGTCCGGGTCTGCCTGCTGCGTCTATGGCCTGACCTTCGTGTCCCATTTCTATGGCGCGCGGCGGTCGGTCGGCTATGTGCCGTTCAATTCCGAAACACTTGTCACCGGCAAACTGTTTGAAGATATCCGTGAGGCCGTGCACGAGATGGCCGACCCTGAGCGTTACGACGCGATTGTGGTCACCAACCTTTGTGTCCCCACGGCAAGCGGTGTCCCGCTTCGGCTTTTGCCAAATGAAATCAACGGTGTCCGCATCGTGGGCATCGATGTTCCCGGTTTCGGGATCCCCACCCATGCCGAGGCCAAGGATGTCCTTGCCGGAGCGATGCTTAACTATGCCCGACGGGAAGTGGAGGCCGGTCCAGTCCAAGCCCCCGTTTCGGGTAAATCAGACCGTCCGACAGTGACCTTGTTGGGCGAAATGTTCCCTGCGGATCCTATTGGAATCGGAGGGATGCTCGCGCCGCTCGGTCTGGCGGCGGGTCCGGTCGTTCCCTGCCGTGAGTGGCGCGAGCTCTATTCTGCTCTGGATTGTGGCGCTGTTGCCGCTATCCACCCGTTCTATACCGCTGCGATCCGTGAGTTCGAAGCGGCGGGCCGGGCAATCGTTGGTTCAGCGCCCGTTGGCCATGACGGCACGGCCGCGTGGTTGGCGAATATCGGTGATGCGTTCAACGTTTCGCCGGACAAGATTGCCGCTGCGCAAAACGCGTTTTTACCAGTGATTTCAGAGGCTTTGAAAGCCGCGCCCGTCAAGGGCACCATCACGCTGTCGGGCTATGAAGGGTCCGAGTTGCTGGTGGCGCGGTTGTTGATCGAAAGCGGCGCGGACATTCCGTATGTCGGCACCGCCTGCCCGAAGACGCAGTGGTCCAAGGACGATGTGGAATGGTTGGAGGCGCGTGGCGTCAAGATCAAGTTCCGCGCCAGTCTGGAAGATGATTGCGCCGCGATGGAGGCCATCAAACCCGACCTCGCCATTGGCACCACGCCTGTTGTGCAAAAGGGAAAACAGCTTGGAATTCCAAGCCTTTACTTTACCAACCTGATCAGCGCCCGGCCCCTGATGGGGCCGATGGGTGCGGGGTCCTTGGCGCAGGTGGTCAATGCCGCCATGGCGAACAAGGGCCGCATGGATCATATGAAGGAATTCTTCGAGGGCGTCGGCGTCGGGGATACCGCCGGGATCTGGGAGGGCAGCCCCAACCTGCGGCCCGATTTCCGCGCGGCCCATCAGAAAAAGCTCGATAAGCAGGCGCGTGCCGCCCAAGCGCAGGAGATGATCTGATGATCCGTTCCTGCCCAAAAACCCGCATGCACATCCCATGCACAGGTCATGCACAACCCATGCATACGGCCACGGTGTCGGAGGTCGTGCAATGCTAGTGCAGGACCACGATCGCGCGGGCGGCTATTGGGGTGCGGTTTACGCCTTTACGGCGGTCAAGGGACTGCAGGTTGTGATCGACGGCCCGGTGGGTTGTGAGAACCTGCCCGTGACCTCGGTGTTGCATTACACCGACGCGCTGCCGCCGCACGAGCTTCCGATTGTGACGACGGGTCTGGGCGAGGAAGAGCTTGGTCGCGACGGAACCGAAGGCGCGATGAAACGCGCGTGGGGGACGCTTGACCCCGCATTGCCGGCTGTGGTCGTCACCGGGTCGATTGCCGAGATGATCGGCGGCGGCGTCACGCCCATGGGCACCAACATTCAACGATTCCTGCCGCGCACGATTGACGAGGACCAGTGGGAAAGCGCCGACCGCGCGATGACCTGGATCTTTACCGAATTCGGCATGACCAAGGGGCGGATGCCGCCCGAGAAGAAACGCGAAGAGGGTGCAGCCCCTCGCGTGAATATCCTTGGGCCGATGTACGGCACGTTCAACATGCCATCCGATCTACATGAAATTCGTCGTCTGGTCGAAGGGATCGGGGCCGAGGTCAACATGGTGATGCCGCTGGGCAGCCATCTGGCCGAAATGCGCAATCTGGTGAATGCGGATGTGAATGTCTGCATGTACCGTGAATTTGGCCGGGGCCTGTGCGAAGTGCTGGGCAAGCCGTACCTGCAGGCGCCGATCGGGGTGGAAAGCACCACCAAGTTCCTGCGCATGCTGGGTGAGATGCTGGGCCTTGACCCGGAGCCGTTCATCCAGCGCGAAAAGCATTCGACGATCAAGCCGGTCTGGGATCTGTGGCGGAGCGTGACACAGGATTTCTTTGCAACCGCCAGCTTCGCGATCGTGGCCAACGAGACCTACACCCGTGGCGTGCGCCAGTTTCTGGAAGACGATCTGGGCCTGCCCTGTGCCTTTGCGGTGTCGCGGATTCGCGGCAAGAAAACCGACAACGAAGCCGTGCGGTCGATGTTGAGCGAAAAGCGCCCCCTGATCTTGATGGGGTCGATCAACGAAAAGATGTATCTGGCGGAAATGACCGCCGGCCACGGACCCAAGCCCGCGTTCATTCCGGCATCTTTCCCCGGTGCAGCCATCCGGCGCGCCACGGGAACACCGTTCATGGGCTACGCCGGTGCGACCTACATGTTGCAGGAAGTCTGCAACGGATTGTTTGACGCGCTGTTCCACATTCTGCCGCTGGGCACCGACATGGATAGCGCCAGCGCCACACCAACGACCCTGCGCCGCGATTTCCCATGGGATGCCGATGCGCTGACACTGCTGGACCGGATCGTTTCCGAACACCCGGTCCTGACCCGTATCTCTGCCGCCAAGACCCTGCGCGATGCTGCTGAAAAGGCTGCGTTGTCGCAAGGCGATGAACGCGTGGTGCGCGAAACGGTGGCCGCTTTGGCACCCAAGAAATTCGAAACAACACAACCGAGGGAGACCCTGAATGGCTGACTTTACCTCAAATACACCGATCACGACGCGGGCAAGACCGCTGAAGACGGAGTTCATGATCTACTTTGCGATCATCTTTCTGGCGACCTTGCCCTTGGCGACCATCACGTGGGCGCTGGCGGCATTCCGGTCCGGAAGCCTGACCGACAAGGGACCGATCGCGCGGGCATGGACCCAAGCGCGCATCATCACGCCGATGATCTTCTCGGCGTAGAAAATAGGGTCAAACCTGCATGTAAGAGCCTGTCTAGACCCAGGTATGCAGGAACGGACCACGACATTCTCGGCGTGACGACCGGAGCCGACTTCAAGTTCGCCAAGGGGGAAGCAATTCGCCCGAGGTGGAGTGCCGAATGGGTAATGAGACCCTTTCGGTACCTGGCCGCAGGGTATGCGGCACAGTCTAACGTTCCGGAGGAAAGTTAATGGCTGACAATACTGACCTGAGCTTTACGGGTCTTACCGACGAGCAGGCACAAGAGCTGCACTCAGTTTACGTGAGCGGGCTCACGCTGTTTGCCGCGGTGGCCCTTGTCGCTCACATCGCGACGTACATCTGGGCACCCTGGTTCTGAGAAAGGAATAAGACATGTCTAAATTCTATAAAATATGGCTGATCTTTGACCCGCGCCGCGTTTTTGTTGCGCAGGGTGTGTTCCTTTTCCTGTTGGCGGCAATGATCCACCTGGTGGTTCTGTCGTCCGGTATGAACTGGTTCGATACCGCCGCGATGAACATGGGTTTCGGCAACTAAGCCTGACCCACCGAGATTTACGGCAGAGACAAGATTGCTGCGGGCAGGGCGCCGTTTTGCCCGCAGCCATACAAATCAAAAACACTGACGGCTCAAAACGCAACGCGAGACAGCCGCCAAACGCGGAGACAGACGCATGGCTTTGCTAAGCTTCGAAAAAAAGTATCGCGTCCGCGGAGGGACGCTGATCGGCGGCGATCTATTCGATTTCTGGGTCGGTCCTTTCTACGTGGGCTTCTTCGGGGTCACGACAGCATTTTTCGCCCTGTTGGGAACCATTCTGATCTTCTGGGGCGCTGCCATGGATGGCAACTTCAACCCTTGGACGATCAACATTGCGCCGCCAGACTTGAGTTACGGCCTTGGAATGGCGCCATTGATGGAGGGCGGGCTTTGGCAGATCATCACGATCTGCGCGATTGGCGCCTTTGTCAGTTGGGCGCTGCGCGAGGTCGAGATCTGCCGCAAGTTGGGTATGGGGTATCACGTGCCCTTCGCCTTCAGCTTTGCGATTCTGGCCTATGTGACGCTGGTGGTGATCCGGCCGGTCCTGATGGGGGGGTGGGGGCATGCGTTCCCGTATGGCATTTTCAGCCACCTCGATTGGGTGTCCAATACCGGATACGCGTACCTGCATTTCCATTATAACCCGGCCCACATGATCGCGGTGACGTTCTTCTTCACCACGACCTTCGCGCTGGCGCTGCATGGCGGTTTGATCCTGTCGGCGGCGAACCCCGAAAAGGGTCAGGAAGCCAAAAGCCCTGACGACGAGGACACGTTCTTTCGAGATCTGATCGGTTATTCCATCGGGACGCTGGGCATTCACCGTCTTGGTCTGCTGCTGGCGCTGAATGCCGGTTTCTGGAGCGCGGTCTGCATCGTGATTTCCGGGCCCGTCTGGACCGGTGGTTGGCCCGAGTGGTGGAATTGGTGGCTTGAGATGCCGATCTGGCCGAGCCAGGGGATCATCTATGACCCCAACGCGCTTGAGACCATCGGCGCCAATGCACCTGTACTGGTGGGAGGGAACTGAGCCATGGCCTATTTTGAATATCAAAACATCTTCACCCAGGTCCAAGTTCAGGGTGAGCCCGAGATGGGCATGGACAACGAAAACAACATGGCGTCCGAACGGACAAAGGGCGCCAGTTTTTCGACCCTCGCAGGCCTAGTAGGCAATGCGCAGCTTGGCCCGATCTATCTGGGTTGGGCGGGCACGGTCAGCCTTGCGACCGGTTTGCTGTGGTTCAATATCGTCGGCCTCAACATGCTGAGTCAGGTCGGTTGGTCGATCCCGGAGTTCATCCGGCAGTTGTTCTGGCTTTCGCTGGAGCCGCCGGGGCCGGAGCACGGCCTGCGCATGCCGCCATTGAACGATGGGGGCTGGTACATCATCTCTAGCTTCTTCCTGCTTGTCAGCGTGATGAGCTGGTGGCTGCGGACCTATCTGCTGGCTGAACAGCACAAGATGGGCAAGCATATTGCCTGGGCGTTCCTTGCCGCGATCTGGTTGTTTCTGGTTCTGGGCCTGTTCCGTCCCATCTTGATGGGATCATGGAGCGAGGCGGTGCCTTATGGCATCTTCCCGCACCTTGATTGGACCACGGCGTTCTCGATCCGCTATGGAAACCTGTACTACAACCCGTTCCACTGCCTTTCGATCGTGTTCCTGTATGGGTCGGTGCTGTTGTTTGCGATGCACGCCGCAACCATTCTGGCCGTCAGCCGCTTTGGCGGCGACCGGGAGCTGGAGCAGATCTATGACCGTGGCACGGCCTCGGAGCGGGCTGGCCTGTTCTGGCGCTGGACCATGGGCTTCAACGCCACGATGGAGGGGATTCACCGCTGGGCCTGGTGGTTCGCGGTTCTGACCCCGATCACTGGCGGGATCGGCATCTTGCTGACCGGAACCGTGGTGGACAACTGGTTCATCTGGGCCATCGAACACAACTTCGCCCCCGATTACTTGGCGCCTTATGGCTATGAAGCCTACGGAACCTACAGTGACTTCGGCGGCATCGGCCAGGGAGGGAATTGAGCCATGTTGCCTAAGTGGTTTGACGACTGGAACAGCAGTAACCCCACAAATATCTTCGGCCCGGCCATTTTGGTCGGGGCCGCGGGCGGGGCGGTGTTTGTTGCAGCAATGCTGGTAGCGTTCGGGCAACCCTACGCCACCGAGAGCCAACAAACCGGCCCGCGCGGAACAGGGATGCATGTGCAGGAATTTGCCATGAATCTTGCCGCGGGGGACCCGACGGTGGCCGATTTCTACACCGACGAACCCTTTGTCCCGGAACCGGGCGAGGCGCTGGCGGGTGACATCTATGAGAACGTCCAGGTTCTGGGCGGTCTGACGGATGCCAACTTCAACCGGCTGATGAACGCGATGACCCTGTGGGTCGCGCCCGACGAAGGCTGCACCTATTGCCACGCCGGGGCGGCCGAGGGGAATTATGCCGACGATGACCTGTATACCAAGGTGGTTGCGCGCGGGATGATCCAGATGACCCAGTCGGTCAACGAAAACTGGGATGCGCACGTGAACGCCAACGCGCAGGTCGGGGTCACCTGTTACACCTGCCACCGTGGCCAGAACGTGCCCAATAACATCTGGTACCGTGTCAGCCCGGTAAACAGCAACGTGGCTGGCTGGTCGGCCAACCAGAACCGGGTGACGATGGTGTCGAACTACACCTCATTGCCGTCGGATTATCTGGAGACCTACCTGATGGCCGACGCGAACGGTGATTACGCGCGTATCGGTGTGCATGATCTGGAAAGCCGGGTGCAGCAGCAGCCGGGCGATCCGCTGATCCAGCAGACCGAGCGGACCTTTGCGTTCATGAACTATTTCGCGAACTCGTTGGGCGTGAACTGTGTCTTTTGCCACAATAGCCGCGCCTTCTACGACCCCGGACAGGTGACCCCGCAATGGGCAACCGCTAGCATGGGCATCTTGATGGTGCAGGAGATGATCGCGGAGCATCTGTTGCCGCTGCAGGATGTGTATCCGGCAGAACGTCTGGGACCTGTCTATGGGGACGCGCCGTTGGCAGCGTGCCGGACCTGTCACCAAGGGTATCAGCAACCGCTGCAAGGCCTGAACGTGATCGCCAACTGGCCCGAACTTGCGACGACATCGGGCGAACCTGACTATAGCGCGTTCCAGTAACGCCCCTTTCGGGCAGATTGTTTCGGCACCGGGCGGCATGTTTCGCCCGGTGCCACCCAAAGCCGCCGGACGCCGCGTGATCCGGTGACCCACTACCGCGCTGCGGTTACCAGACCCCCGGCCTGCGGCATACCTTCTTCCCCTAGGGTTCGGGAGGGCCCCGCCAATGACCGATCGACCACTCACCCCTATTCTTGACCGTGTTCAATCGCCTGCAGATCTGCGCAGGATGAGCGACGCCGAGCTTGCCATCTGCGCCGATGAATTGCGGGCAGAGACGATCAGCGCGGTATCGGAGACGGGCGGGCATCTGGGGTCCAGTCTTGGTGTCGTGGAGTTGACGGTCGCGATTCATGCGGTTTTCAACACCCCCTATGATAAGCTGATCTGGGATGTCGGGCATCAGTGCTACCCCCATAAAATCGTCACCAGCCGGCGGGATCGGATCAGAACGTTGCGCCAGAAGGGCGGGCTGAGTGGGTTCACCAAGCGCGCGGAGTCCGTCTATGACCCGTTCGGCGCGGCCCATAGTTCAACCAGCATTTCGGCTGCGCTGGGCTTTACGATGGCGCGGGAGCTGGGAGAGGCGACCGGCGACGCGATCGCGGTGATCGGCGACGGGTCGATCAGTGCCGGAATGGCGTATGAGGCGCTCAACAATTCCGGCTCCGAAGGGCGGCGGCTGTTCGTGATCTTGAATGATAATGACATGAGCATCGCCCCACCCGTGGGCGCGATGTCGAAATACCTGTCGGGGCTGAACGGGAAATCGCCGCTTCACACCTTGAAGGACATCGCCGATGGGGTCGCGGCGCATTTGCCGGGGCCGTTGCGTGCCGGGGCAGAACGGGCGCGGGAACTGGTGACCGGGCATCAACCGTCAGCCACGTTGTTCGAACATCTGGGGTTCCAGTATGTCGGCCCGGTTGATGGCCACGACATACCACAGCTTTTGTCGGTGTTGCGCGCGGCCAAGGCGCGGGCGACCGGGCCGGTCTTGATCCATGCGGTCACCGTGAAGGGGAAGGGATATGCGCCTGCGGAGGGCGCGGACGACTGTTACCACGGTGTTGCCAAGTTTGACCCTGAAACGGGGGTTCAGGCCAAGTCGACCCCGAACGCGCCCAGCTATACGGGCGTCTTTGGCGATACCTTGCTGGCCGAGGCGCGGCGCGACAACCGCGTGGTGGCCGTGACGGCGGCGATGCCGGGGGGCACCGGTCTGGCGGCCATGCAGACGGCGATGCCGTCCCGGGTGTTTGATGTGGGCATTGCCGAACAGCACGCGGTCACGTTTTCGGCCGGGTTGGCGGCAGGGGGCCTCAAGCCATTCTGCGCGATCTATTCCAGTTTCCTGCAGCGCGGATACGACCAGATCGTGCATGACGTGGCCCTGCAGAACCTGCCGGTGCGGTTCATGATCGACCGGGCGGGATTGGTGGGGGCGGACGGGCCAACACATGCCGGTGCCTTTGACATCGGATTTATGGCGATGCTGCCCAACATGACGGTCATGGCCTGCGCCGACGAGGCGGAGCTGGTGCACATGATGGCGACGTGCGTGGCGCATGACAGTGGCCCGATCGCCCTGCGTTATCCACGCGGAGAGGGCGTTGGCGTTGCGTTGCCGGAACGGGGTGACGTGCTGGAGATTGGCAAGGGGCGCGTGGTTCAGGAAGGAACGGACGTGGCGATCCTGTCGTTTGGGGCGCACCTGTCGGAGGCGATGGAGGCGGCCAAGGATCTGGAAGCGCGCGGGATCAGCGTGACAGTGGCCGATGCCCGGTTCGCCAAACCGCTTGATACGGACCTGATTGACCGGCTGGCGGCGGATCACCGTGCGCTGATCACCGTCGAACAGGGCGCGATGCTGGGCTTTGGTGGAATGGTTTTGCACCATCTGGCGGCCAGCGGGCGGCTGGACCGTGGTCTGGCGATCCGCACCCTGACCCTGCCCGATACATTCATCGATCAGGCCAGCCCGGCGGACATGTATGCCGAGGCCGGATTGACCGCAGGCCATATCGCAGATGCCGCGTTGGGTGCGTTGGGTGTGGTCGTTCTGGAACAAAAGACCCGCGCTTGAGGGCGCGGGCTGGGGTATATCAATTCGGATTGCGCCGTCGCCGTCAGACGTTGACCACGCCGTTGAAAATATTTGCTGAATATTCCCTCAGGTAAATTTGCAGCCATGGTGTAAAGCTGCCTGGCGCGCGGATCACTTCATCGGCCAATGTCGCCAGCGGACGCCAGATTGTGTCCATGACCTCATCGGGGTTTGGCGCGGCTTCGACCCCTTGGGCGACTTCACCCACAAAGATATCCACAACTTCATGCTCGATCAGGCCACCGCCCACATCGGCACGGTATTCGACCGTATCGCGGAATTCGAGGGGGACGCCGGTGATGCCAAGTTCCTCGGTGAGGCGACGTTGGGCACAGTCGAGCGCGACTTCACCCCAGTAAGGATGGGTACAGCATGTGTTCGCCCAAAGGCCGGGTGTGTGATACTTGCCCATGGCACGGCGCTGCAGCAGCACCTGACCATCGCGCAACAAGAACACGGAAATAGCCTTGTGGCGCAGGCCCCTGACGTGCGCCTCAAGCTTATCCACAGGCGTGAGCACGCCGTCGACCCAAGTGGGGATCATGACGGTCATGCGCGTGTCGCGGAGATGATGCCGGCCAGATGAGCCAAATTCTTGATCCCGATCTTGATGTGCGCAAGGGGGCGTGCCTTGACGAGTTCCTTGTTCATATAGGCCTCGAATGTGAGGCGCTGAACGTCGATGTCGTGACAAAGCGTGACGAAGCGTTCGCGGCGTTCGTCGCTGCGGTAATAGGCATTTTGCATCGCGCCAAGTATCTTGAAGACAGATTTGTGTTCGCGCATGAACAGCTTGCGGGCCAGTTGAAGGTCTTTGGCCCGGCCGCTGGAAAGCGTGGCGGCGGCGGCGGTGGCAGCCACGCGCCCGCCGACCATTGCGTAATAAATCCCTTCCCCGGATGAGGGCGCAACAACGCCCGCCGCATCACCGGCGAGAACGACATCGCGGCCATTGTCCCATTTATCGAGCGGCTTGAGCGGGATTGGTGCGCCTTCACGGCGGATGGTTTCACAATCGTCCAGCCCGGCATTTTTGCGCAGGGCGGCGGTGGCCAGTTTCAGATCAACACCCTTGACCATGGAGCCCATGCCGACGCTGGCGGATTTCCCGTGCGGGAACACCCAGCCGTAGAAATCCGGGCTGATGGCGCCGTCATAGATCACGTCACAGCGTGCCGGGTCATAATCGCCGCGCGGACCGGGCGAGGCGATGATTTCATGATAGGCGATGACATAGGGAATGTGGTCGCCGTCCTTGACCTCGGTTCTGGCGATGTTCGACCGCGCGCCATCGGCACCAATGACAAGCTTGCAGGCAAGGGCGCGTTCTTCGCCAGTTGCCTTGTCACGGAAAACGACATGGGTGCCGGCATCATCCCGGTCGATGCGCAGGTAGGTTCCGGTGTGCCGCACCGCACCGGTTTTTTCAGCGCGCACCCGCAGGAATTCGTCGAAATGTTCGCGGTCAACCATACCGACAAAGCCGTTTTCGATGGGAATATCGACCCGCCGACCCGTGGGTGAGATCATGCGCGCCGTGGTAATCTTGGCGACAAGTTGATCATCGGGCAGATCGAAATCACGGATCAGGCGCGGCGGAATGGCGCCGCCGCAGGGCTTGATCCGTCCATCGCGGTCGATGAGGGCGACGGTATGACCAGAGCGCGCCAGATCTTCGGCCGCGGTGGCGCCGGATGGGCCGCCCCCTACAACGACAACATCGTAATTCATGGTCATTCTCCCGGAACGGCGGCCGTTGGGGCCGTGGATGATTGGTGGCGGTCCATGACACGGAGGGCCATGTAGGCGGCGGCGACGTAAAGCGCGGCTTCGAACACGAACACCGAACCGAAGGCGGCGGCGTCGGTCATCTGTGTGCGGAGCAGATCGGCCAAGCCAGCCCCGGCCAAGCCGCCGAACCCGGCGGCCATGGCCTGTGCTGCGCCCCACAGGCCCATGCGCGTCCCTTCGCGGGCGCCGCGCCCGTCACCGGCCAGCGCCATCATGGAACCAATGGCAGCCACGGCGAACATGCCGTTGAAGAAGCCCATCAAGACGACCGCAGGCAGAAGTGGTGCCGTCGGCCCGACCATGCCCAGCGTGGTGATCAGCCCAAGGGACGCGGCAGAGCCGAGACAGCCCGCGATGACCCATGATTTCAATGACCCAAGCCGCAGGGCTGTGCCCGCAATGCCCACCACCACCATGCCAAGGAAGACGCCGCCGTTTTGCGCGCCCGACAGGGTTGTCGATTGGCCGGGGGTGAAGTTGAAAACCAGACCCGAATAAGGCTCAAGTATAAGTTCCTGCATGAAATAGGCGGTCATCGACAGAAAGACGAAGATGGTGAATGTGCGGGCCTTGGGTTCAGCCCAGACTTCGCGAAGGCCTTCGATGAACGGCGCGCTTTCGGTTTCGGGGCGGGCGATGACGCTCCGCTCGATCCCCCAGACGGCGAGACAGGTCACGACGAACGCGCCCCCGGTGACAACGGCAACCACGGCCATCAGACGACTGGCGGTATAGGGGTCAAGAAACTGCCCGGAGACGCCCGCAGTGACGGCGATGCCGAAAATCATCATCAGCCATGTGATGGTGGCGGCAGCGGGGCGGCGGTGTGGTGCAGTCGCAGTGGCCAGCAATGCCAGCAGCGACGTGCCCGAAGCGCCAACGCCGATGCCGATGGCCGCGTAGGCGGCCACCGAAACGGCCATGCCAAGCGCAAAGGAGGTTTCCAGCAGGACAACGCCATAGGCCGCAGACAGACCGCCCAACGCCAGAATGGCCATGCCGCCGATGATCCAGCGGGTGCGATGACCACCGGTATCCGATCTGTAACCCCATTGCGGCCGCGTGATCTGAATGCCGTAGTGCAGGGCGACCAGCAGGCCGGGCAAGACGGCGGGAAGGGCCAGTTCCACCACCATCAGGCGGTTCAGGGTCGATGTGGTCAGCACGACGATCGCCCCCAATGCCATTTGCACCAGACCCATGCGAACGATCTGCAACCACGATAACGTCATGACATTCCCCGGATTGCGAATGCGGTGACCATCATGCCCAGCACGTAGAGCGAGACACCTGTTGCATTATACCACGGCGCCTTGGCCTTTGGGTCGCGCAGCATGACCCGCATCGCGTAAAGCTGCGCGATAAGCGATATGACGATGGCAAGCCCGAACCATTCGCGCCCCCAGTAGAACAGCAAGGCAATGACCGCCAGTTGCGGGATGGTCATGACCCAGCATGCAACGCGCGCCGCCCGTGCAGGGCCAAGCGTGACTGGAAGCGAGTTCACGCCCGTCTGGCGATCACCCTCCAACGCCTTGAAATCATTCAGCGTCATGATGCCATGTGCGCCGATTCCGTAAAGCAGCGCCACGATGATGACGGGCCATGTGGGCGCGCCCGCAGCCAGAACGGCGGCCCCCGTGAACCACGGCAGTGATTCGTAGGACAGCCCCACAAGGCCCGGCCCCCACCAGCCCGACCGCTTCATGCGGATCGGTTCGGCGGAATAGGCCCAGGCGGCGGCGACGGCGACGAACGTGGCGCCAAAGCCCCAAGGGCCCAGAAACCAGCCCAGAAAAATGGCGAAGGCCGACATGATCAGCGCGATATAGAGACCCCATTTGCCGGGAATACGGCCCGATGGAATGGGGCGGTGCGGCTCGTTGATAGCATCGACGTGGCGATCGCACCAATCGTTCGCGGCTTGGCTCATTCCGCAGACGACGGGACCGGCCAGCAAGACGCCAAGGCCAAGCGCCAGCCAGTGGCCCGAGGGGGCGACGCCAACAGACACTGCACCGCACAGATACGCCCACATCGGCGGAAACCATGTGATCGGTTTCAGCAGCGTCAGGACGGCGCGCGGTTCGGGGAAAGAACGCGCAGGCGCGGAATGGGTGTGGTCGGTCGTTACACTCATAAGTGTCAGGATAGCCTGACACTTATGGAATCGGCAACTGTAAACTTAGGTTGACGGATGTGTTCCCAAGGCGCTGGGCGGCCTAGTGGTCGCTGCGGTTGATCAAACCATACTTGCGAAGCTTCACATACAGCGATTGACGCGACAAGCCCAACATCTCGGCGGCGGCGACGCGGTTGTTATCGGTCAGATCCACCGCCGTTTCGATGCACATCTTTTCAACGACATCGGCTGTAGCGGCGACGATATCCTTGAGCGGCGCCGAGCCGACAAGGTCCATGACGTTGCGCATCGCATCGTCCGACACGAGGGACGGGTTCGGCGTGGGTGCGGACGGTTCGCGCACCACCTCCAGCCGAGACGTGTCGCGCAGGGTGAAGGCGAAACTACTGCTTCCGGCCGCCCCGGTCAGGTGTGTTGCGGACATTTCAACCGAGAGCTGCGAGCCGAAGGCACCTTCCAGCTTGGTTGCATAGATCCGCATCTTGCCGGCGCGGGCCGAGTTGTCGATCAGCACCTTGAGGTCAACACTGCCCCGCGCGAGGAAATCGGCGAGCGACTTGCCTTTGACATCGGACATGCGCGCCACATCGCAAAGACCGAGGAACGCGTCGTTGCAGGCGGTGATGATGCCGTGCGCATCGGTAAACACCACGGCGTCGGGCCCTTCGCGATACAGGATCGCCAGCGTCTCGGCGAGTTCGGCGGCGACAACCTCGGCGCTTCCGGTCGGTTGGATCCGGCACAGCATGGTCTTGTCACCGGCAGCGCGGAAAACGATCGGGTAAAGCGCAACGGATTTTCCGCCACGTTTGGTCTGGGCGGTCTGCGGCCCGGCGGCATCATCGCCAGCCGAGGCAACCAGCGCCTCGATGAATTCACCACGACGCCGACCGTCGAATTCCTGTGTGAAGGCGGCCCCTGTCAGCGTATCGACATCGGCGCCCAGAATCTGTGCGGCAGCGGTGTTCAGATCAAGCACACGGCCCGTGCCGACGTCGACGAGCACGAGGGCATCGCGCGCCGCCTCCATGATCACACGGTAGCGGGTTTCGTAGTCGCGGTGGCTTTCGTAGTCTTTTTCAAGCGCCAGCTGCGCCTTGACCAGACGGTGCTGCAACTCGGCGATGGGGCGCAGGTCGCGCCCCAGCATCAAGATGACATCATCATACCCGGTCTTGTGAATGGTGTAGCGGATCGGGAATTCCCAATTCGCGTTGTCGAAATGGTTCACCTCGATCGAGTCGGTCTTGGCCTTTTGCCCTGCGCGGTATGCCTCAAGCTGCGCTTCCAGCTTGGACAGGCTGTCTTGGGCCATGAATTCGCGAATATCGCGGTCTTTCCAGTGGTCGAGCCGCCCCAACGTGGGGTTCATCGGGTTGACCGCTACCGATTTCACCGTGCCGGACAGGTCCAGCACAATGGCGAGATCGGCGGCCGTGGCCACGATTTCGTTGAACTGCTCGGGCGCGATGGGCGGCGCCGAGGGTTCATTCCAGAAATCTGTTCCGCGCGTTTTCATAAACTTTGCTTCCTTGACGCCGGCATTTGCACTTGGGTCATGGCCGGGCAACCTCTGCGTGTGGGGTGGGGGCCGCCGTTGTCTGATCGACCGGCAAGCCGCATTTCATCAAGGCTGTGCGCACGTCGTGCGCGGTATGGCAGGCCCCAGTGATCCCGATAAGATCAAGATCCGAGTTGAGTACGGCACCCCCAAGAACAACCGGCGTGAACCGTGACACGGACGTCCGAATTTCTGTCACCAGTTCGGCTGTATATGCCAGAGACCTAGGCCCCGAGGCGCTGATCCCGATCATCACGTAAGACTGATGGCGGATCTGATCAATAAGCGCACCCACATTGTAATCAACGGCGGTATCGACATCATATCCGATACGGCGGATCTGATCGCCGGCGACAACCGAGCCGAGCGTATGATCCTCGGAGTGGGGCAGCACCATCAAGACAGGTCCACGGCTGGCGCGCCTGCGGTCGGTTTGGTGTGCGGCAAGGCCACGGACGATTTGTTGCAGGCGGGCGGTTCCGATGGTGACGTCGGCAAAGCCGATTTCATCGGCGAACCAGTATTCACCCAAGCGCCGCGCCGTTTCCGGAACGATGTAATCGATGATGTCGTTGGTCTTGACGCCATCTTCCTGCATGCGGCGGACCATGCTGTGGTGCAGACCACCTTCATTCTCCAGGAGTGACGCGCAAAACAGGTGCAGGTAACGCCCCAAGCTTTCGCTGGTTCGGGTTGGTTTCGATGCAAGTCCTGAAATTGCCAGTAGGGCAAGTTTGGAAATTTCAGCGTTCCGCATCCCCTGAAGGGGCAGTGCCATCTGATCTTGTCCAGTCATCATGGAATTCGTCCGCACCCTTCACGCCCAACGTCTTTTGTCGTCCGCGCCCGGTGGTGAAGGTGGGGTTGGCACTGACACTCTATGAAATACCCGAAACTGTCAAAGGAAATTGACAATGTGGATCACTGCTTGATCATGAAACTAATGCCGGTGGGTCATTATTGCCAGTTCCAACTGAGAATTTATTGGTTTGAAGGGAAAATGCCACAGTGACAGGCAGACTTTACAGCCCCTCAAAAGTGTAAGTTTCAGTTGACACTTTGTCCGTTGCGGCGCTAGATTTCATGGAAACCCGCAAGGAATCGACGCCGCATGCCCACGGATATCCTGACAGCCACACCGTCTCGGCAGCTGTATACGCCAGAGGAGCGTATCCGTCGTGACAGCACGGTGTGGACCACCGTTCAGGCGGTTCTGGCCCCCCTGCAATTCCTTGTTTTCCTGGTCTCAGTGGTGCTGGTCGTGCGATTTATGCTGACCGGTGCGGGCTATGAGGCCGCAACCGTTTCCATCATCGTCAAGACCGGATTTCTGGCGCTGATCATGGTCACGGGCGCGATCTGGGAAAAGGTCGTGTTCGGGCAATACCTGTTTGCCGAGGCGTTCTTCTGGGAGGACGTCTTTAGCTTTGCGGTTATCGCGCTGCATTGCTGCTATGTCTGGGCGCTGCTGACCGGACTGGCCCATGAGCAGCAGATGTGGATCGCGCTGGGGGCCTACACGGCCTATGTGGTTAACGCGGGGCAGTTCATCTGGAAGCTGCGCGTGGCCCGGGCCGAGGGCGCACAATGAACAACCCCATCGCCATTCCCGCCCAAAGCTGCCGTGACGCGCCTGTTCTGAAGCAACGCGGCCAGCGCGAGGTGTTCTGCGGCCTGACCGGGATTATCTGGCTCCATCGCAAGATGCAGGATGCCTTCTTTCTGGTTGTCGGGTCGCGCACCTGCGCGCATCTTCTGCAATCCGCAGCCGGTGTGATGATCTTTGCCGAGCCGCGTTTCGGCACCGCCATTCTGGAAGAGGGCGATCTGGCAGGAATGGCCGATGCCCATGATGAACTGGACCGGGAAGTGGCCCGCCTGCTGGCGCGTCGCCCTGACATCAAGCAGCTGTTCCTTGTGGGATCGTGCCCGTCCGAGGTGATCAAGCTGGACCTTGCCCGTGCAGCGGAACGCCTGACGATTGAACATGCGCCGCATGTGCGGGTGTTGAATTATTCCGGATCGGGAATCGAGACGACGTTTACCCAAGGCGAGGATGCCTGTCTGGCGTCGATGGTGCCGGTGTTGCCCGCGACCGATGCGCGGGAACTGATGCTGGTCGGCGCGCTGCCGGATGTGGTCGAGGATCAGGCGGTCAAGTTGCTGACCGACATGGGCGTTGGCCCGATCCGCGTGTTGCCTGCACCGCGATCCGCCGCAATGCCGGGCGTCGGCGACAATACCGTCTATGCGCTGTTGCAACCGTTCTTGTCCGATACCGCCGCCGCGCTGGACCGGCGCGGCGCCCGGATGATCCCGGCCCCGTTCCCGTTTGGGGAAGAAGGCACAACCGCATGGTTGCGCGCGATCGCAGATGAGTTCGGGGTGGATGCCGAGACGTTCGAGCGTGTCACCGCCGCCCCACGTGCGCGCGCCCGCAAGGCCGTGGCCGCCGCCGCCGAGACCCTGAGCGGCAAGTCGATCTTTTTCTTTCCCGACAGCCAACTGGAAATTCCGCTGGCCCGTTTCTTGACCCGCGAATGCGGGATGGAGGCGATCGAAATCAGCGCGCCTTATATTCACAAGGGGATCGTCGGTCCCGATATGGATCTGATACCGGCGGGTCCCACCATTTCCGAGGGGCAGGACGTTGACCTGCAACTGGATCGTGCGCGCGCTGCGCGGCCTGATCTGACGGTGTGCGGCCTTGGCCTTGCAAACCCGCTGGAGGCGGAGGGCCTGTCGACGAAGTGGGCGATCGAGTTGGTTTTCACCCCCGTTCATTTCTACGAGCAGGCCGGTGATCTGGCCGCCCTGTTTGCGCGCCCCTTGCGGCGCAAGGCCATTCTGAGACCGCAGGTGGCCGCAGAATGAAATTGACGGTCTGGACATATGAAGGCCCGCCCCATGTCGGCGCGATGCGCGTCGCCACCGCGATGAAGGGGTTGCACTATGTGCTGCATGCCCCCCAAGGCGATACCTATGCGGACCTGTTGTTCACGATGATCGAGCGGCGCAATCATCGCCCGCCCGTCAGCTACACAACGTTCGAAGGCCGGGATCTGGGCGCGGATACCGCCGGCATATTCAAGAAGACCTGCATGGACGCCTATGAGCGGTTCAAGCCGCAGGCGATGATTGTCGGGGCATCTTGCACCGCCGAACTGATTCAGGACGATCCCGGCGGTCTTGCGGAGACGATGGGTATTCCGGTGCCGGTTATCGCGCTGGAACTGCCAAGCTATCAGCGGAAAGAGAATTTCGGGACGGACGAGACGTTCTATCAGATCGTCAAGGGGCTGGCCCGGCCGATGGACCGCACGCCCGAGGTGACATGCAACATCCTTGGGCCGCTTGCGCTGGGCTTTCGGCATCGCGATGACATCGAAGAGGTCAAGGCGCTGTTGTGGGAGATGGGGATTGGCGTGAACGTCGTGGCCCCGTTTGGCGCGACGCCGATGGATATCACCACCCTGGGCCAGGCACATTTCAACGTGGCCATGTACCCCGAGCATTGCGAAACCGCCTGCCGCCATCTGGAGCGGGTGTGCGGCCAGCCGTTCACGCGAACCGTGCCGATCGGGGTGGGCGCGACCCATGATTTCGTGGCCGAGGTCGCCAAGCTGGCGGGCGTGGAGCCCCGGACTGACCTGAGCCGGTTGCGCCAGCCTTGGTGGTCCGCGTCGGTTGATTCAACCTATCTGACCGGCAAGCGTGTGTTCGTGTTTGGCGACGCGACCCATGTCAAGGCCGCCGCCCGCATCGCCCGTGATGAAATGGGCTTCGAGGTTGTGGGTCTGGGGTGTTACAACCGCGAGTTTGCCCGTGACATCCGCGATCTGGCGAAGGAATTCGGGCTGACCGCGTTGATCACGGATGATTATCTGGAGGTCGAGGAGGCGATTGCGGCAGCCGTCCCGGAGATGATTCTGGGCACCCAGATGGAGCGCCATATCGGAAAGCGACTGGGCATTCCGTGTGCCGTGATTTCCGCCCCTGTCCATGTTCAGGATTTTCCCGCGCGCTATTCCCCTCAGATGGGGTGGGAAGGCGCCAACGTCATTTTCGACACTTGGATACATCCGCTTGTCATGGGGCTGGAAGAACACCTGCTGCACATGTTCCGCGATGATTTCGAGTTTCACGATGAGGCCGGGCCAAGCCACCATGGCGGCCATGCGCCGGTGGCGATGGCGGAGGCTGGGGGGTTCACCCCCCAGACCCCCGAGAGTTTGCCGGCCAAGATGAATGACGCGCCCGAAGCCACCGGCAGCGACGTCATGGTGTGGCTGGCGGATGCGGAAAAAGAGTTGAAGAAGATCCCGTTCTTCGTGCGCGGCAAGGCGCGGCGCAATACCGAGACGTTTGCCGCATCGCAGGGGATTTCACAGATCAGCGTCGAGACGCTGTACGAGGCGAAGGCACATTATGCGCGATAGTGGTCACATACCGGGCTATCGCGTCGTCATCGTGACGCTGGACAGCCATGCAGCCGGTCCGGCCGCGCGGGTGTCGGTGCGTCTGGCTGATGAGTTTCCGGGGCTGTCGGTATCTGTTCACGCCGCCGCCGAGTGGGCGGAAAACGCCGATGCGCTGGAGATGGCGCGCGATGCGGTGCGGCATGGCGACATCATCATCAGCAACCTGTTGTTCATCGAAGAGCATATTCAGGCGATCTTGCCCGCGTTGCAGGCCCGTCGTGACACCTGCGATGCGATGGTGGGCATGATCTCGGCCAAGGAGGTCGTGACGCTGACGCGGATGGGCGATCTGGACATGGCCCGGCCCGCAAGCGGCGCGATGGCGTTTCTGAAGAAGTTGCGTGGCACATCGAAGCCCAATGCGAATTCCGGCGAAAAGCAGATGAAGATGCTGCGCCGTCTGCCCAAGATCCTGAAATTCATTCCCGGCAAGTCGCAGGATTTGCGCGCCTGGTTCCTGACGATGCAATATTGGCTGGGCGGTTCGGACGACAACGTCGAACAGATGGTCCGCTTTCTGGTTGGCAAATACGCCAAGGACAGCGCGTTCAAGGGCGCGCCTCAGGCGCATGCCCCGATCGATTATCCCGATGTGGGCCTGTACCACCCCGATCTTCCGGGACAGCACATCACCACCAACATCGACGATCTGCCGCAGCCGGAAAATCCGGTCGCGACCGTGGGCCTGTTGATGATGCGCAGCTATATCCTGGCGTCCGATACGGCCCATTATGATGGTGTGATCCGCGCGATGCAGGCCAAAGGTCTGCGGGTGCTGCCTGCCTTTGCCGGCGGTCTGGATGGGCGCCCGGCGATGGAGGCGTATTTTACCAACGACCGGATCGACGCGCTTGTCTCGTTGACGGGGTTCAGCCTGATTGGAGGGCCGGCCTATAACGATAGTTTGGCTGCCGTGACGATCCTGAAGGATCTGGATGTGCCGTATATCGCCGCGCACCCCATTGAATTTCAGACGCTGGACCAGTGGGCCGCGTCGGGTGGCGGGCTTGGGCCGGTGGAGACCACGATGTTGGTCGCGCTGCCGGAAATCGACGGTGCCACGAACCCCACGGTGTTTGGCGGACGTCATGGCGAGAACGGGTGCAGCGGTTGCGACCTGAACTGCCAGCGCAGTTCCGACACCAAGGCGATGGCGCCCTGCATCGAGCGGATCGAAAGCCTGACCGAAAAGACCCGGCGGTTGGCCATGCTGCGTCGCAAGAAGAACGTGGACAAGAAGGTCAGCATTGTTTTGTTCGGATTTCCGCCCAATGCGGGCGCGGTCGGAACCGCCGCGTATCTGAGTGTGTTCGAGAGCCTTTACAACACGCTGCATGCGATGAAGGCCGATGGCTATGATCTGGAGCCGCCCGAAACGGTGGATGATCTGCGCCACGCCATCTTGCACGGAAACGCGGCGCAATATGGCCAACAGGCGAATATCGCGGCCCATGTCGATGCCGACACCATTGTGCGCACAACCGCGCCGTTGAAAGAGATCGAAGATGTCTGGGGCCCTGCGCCGGGCAAGATCCAGTCGGACGGGCGCGGCGTTTTTGTGCTGGGCAAGCAATTCGGTAACGTCTTCGTCGGCGTACAGCCGGCGTTCGGTTACGAAGGCGATCCGATGCGGTTGCTGTTCGAGAAAGGGTTTGCCCCGACCCACGCCTTTGCCACGTTCTATCTGTGGATGCGCGATACCTTCAAAACCGATGTGATCCTGCATTTCGGCATGCATGGCGCGCTGGAGTTCATGCCGGGCAAGCAGGCGGGACTTGGGGCGCATGATTGGCCGGATCGGTTGATCGGCGAAATGCCCAACATCTACCTTTATGCCTCTAACAATCCGTCGGAGGCGACGTTGGCAAAGCGCCGGTCGAACGCGGTGACGATCACGCACCTGACGCCGCCATTGGCGGCAAGCGGTTTGTACAAGGGGCTGTTGGATCTGAAGGACAGCCTGACCCGGTGGCGGGCCTTGACGCCTGACGCGCATGAGCGGGCCGAGTTGGAGGCCCTGATCATGACGCAGGCCGCCGCCGTGGACATGGACGGTGCGCTGCCCGAAAAACTGTGGCTGACCCTGCTTGAAACCGAAGATGCGTTGATCCCCGATGGGCTGCATGTGGTCGGGCGCGGGATGTTGGAGCCCGAGCTGCAGGAACACCTGCGGGTGATGAACGAAACAGACCCCGACACGCGGAGCCGTATCGAGCATTTGCTGCGTCAGCAGACCGAAATTCCGGCCCTGATGCGGGCGCTGGGCGCGCACTACATCGAGCCCGTTCCGGGTGGTGACCTGATCCGGTCGCCCGAGGTTCTGCCGACGGGCCGCAACATTCATGCGTTTGACCCGTTCCGCATGCCAACGGCCTTTGCCATGCAGGACGGGGCCAAGCAGGCACAGAAGCTGATTGAGGCGGCGGGCGTGATGCCCCGCTCGGTCGCGATGGTGCTTTGGGGTTCGGACAACATCAAATCTGACGGCGGCCCGATTGCGCAGGCGCTGGCGCTGATCGGGGCGAAGCCGCGGTTTGACGGGTATGGGCGGTTGTGTGGGGCTGATCTGATCAGCCTTGAGGAGCTGGGCCGTCCGCGCATTGACGTTGTGATGACCCTGTCTGGAATTTTCCGGGATTTGCTGCCGCTGCAGACCAAGATGTTGGCCGAGGCCGCATGGCGGGCCGCCACGGCGGACGAGCCCGTAGAGATGAATTTCGTCCGGGCCCACGCGCTGGATTACATGGACAAAATGGGTGTGGACATCGAAGAGGCTGCGCTTCGCGTCTTCTCCAATGCCGAAGGTGCCTATGGGTCGAACGTCAACCATCTGGTGGATAGCGGTGCGTGGGACGGCGAAGACGAGTTGGCCGATGCCTACGAGGCGCGCAAATCGTTTGCCTATGGCCGCAATGGCAAGGCAAGCAAGAACGCCGGCCTTTTGCAGCACGCGCTGAAAGATGTCGATCTGGCCTATCAGAACCTAGAATCGGTCGAATTGGGCGTCACGACGGTGGACCATTATTTCGACACGCTTGGCGGAATTTCCCGCGCGGTCAAACGAGCCAAGGGCGTCGCGGCACCGGTCTTCATCGGCGACCAGACGCGCGGCGAAGGCAAGGTACGGACACTCAAGGAACAGGTTGCGCTGGAAACGCGTTCCCGCGCGCTGAACCCGAAATGGTTCGAGGGGCTTTTGAAGCATGGTCATGAAGGTGTGCGCCAGATCGAGGCGCAGGTGACCAATACCTTGGGTTGGTCGGCGACGACCGGCGCTGTGGACCCGTGGGTCTACCAGCGCCTGAGTGAAACATTCGTTTTGGATGAAGAAATGCGCCGCCGTCTGGCTGCGCTGAACCCGCAGGCTTCGGCCCGCATGGCAAATCGCCTTTTGGAGGCGTTTGAGCGTGATTACTGGCAACCCGATGAGGCCACCTTGGCCGCGCTTCAGGCCGGCGCGGACGAGTTGGAAGACACCCTCGAAGGGCTGAACGTAGCTGCGGAATGACAGGAGAACTGACCATGAGCCCACTCGATAAAGCCCCCCCGGCCGCACGCGCCAACGCCCGCGAGGTCGAGGGACTGAAGGCGCGTAGCCTTGGCGCCCCGCCC
>Ga0075467_10001044_pt1 | contig 22880 bp, 13 predicted proteins | sample DEB08_DNA_9_FD_75067 | JGI IMG/M metagenome (GOLD analysis project Ga0075467, IMG submission 75067) | Aqueous microbial communities from the Delaware River and Bay under freshwater to marine salinity gradient to study organic matter... | ecosystem: Environmental > Aquatic > Marine > Coastal ... | reverse complement strand
TATCCTGGCTATGGTTCTTCCTACCCGGATCTACAAGGAGCACTGGCTTTGTTGTTTGAGCAAGCCAGCTCACGCGGACACCTGCAAGAGACAGATTATGGAACTATTTCTTTTCCTTTTACTATTCGGAATCAATATATATCTAGTATCGCAACGGTAAAAGCAGCTGTTGAGAATAAAGCAGTACTTAGAAAATATCAACAGGACTTTTTCAAAACGGCCATAAAACCGGGTGCTAAAGGAAGTGCTAAAGCCTACGAATTTGGAGATGATTTTGATCAAAACCGTGTAAAAGCATTTATTGATAAGTTGTTAATCCACGAGATTAAAGTGTATCAGAAAGGTAATAAATTTACGGTTCCCGTTGCGCAGCCTCAGAAACGTATGGTGCAAACCATGTTTGAAACTTATTCAAAATACCGAGACAGTGTTTTCTATGACGCTTCCGCCTGGAGTGTTGCAAATTTTTACAATTTGAATTACAGAAAAACAAGTTCTAGCAATCTGGGTACTGAAGTTACAACCACAGCTAATCTTGTAACTAGTCCTCCGGTATCAAAAACGACCTATGCTTACATTATGGATTGGGACGATTATAACGCCCCGGCTGCGCTTTATTTTATGCAGTCTAAAGGTCTGAAGGTATCTTCAGCATTTAAGCCGTTTTCTACCAAGACTAATGTTGGTGAGAAAGCATTTAACTACGGAAGCATTTTGGTGCCCGTAAGTAAGCAGAAAAAAGATGCAGATCAAGTATTCGAAATTATTCGCGAAGCACAGCAAAAATTTCAAGTGCCAATATATGCGGCAAATTCAGGTTTTAGTGAGAACGGTCCTGATTTGGGGAGTCGGAACTTTGCTGCCCTGAAAAAACCGAAAGCCGCAATGCTCATTGGTGAGGGAGTGAGTTCCTATGAAGCTGGTGAAGTCTGGCATTTGCTAGATACGCGCGTTGAAATGCCTATTACAAAAATTAGAAGCAGTATCTTTAGTCGGGTCTCTTTGGACGACTATAATACACTAGTGATGGTCTCAACTAGGGCTTCGGCGGTGGATTCTGTCCAGCAGAAAAAAATAAAAGATTGGGTTTCCAAAGGAAATACATTGATTACAATTGCTCGAGCTTCCAAGTGGGCCATAGAGAAAAAATTAGTCAAAGAAAAATTAACAGAGAAGCCTAAGGATACAACTAAGAACAAAAAAATTGAACGCTTGCGTTATGTAGATGCAGATGAACATAATGGAAAGAAGCAAGTAGGAGGTGCCATTTTTGAAGTAGACCTTGACATTACCCATCCGCTTGGTTTTGGTTATCGAGATGCAAAGCTACCTGTGTATAAAAATAACAACGTCTTTTTAGCACCGAGCAAGAGTCCATATGGTACCGTTGCTAAATACACCAAGGAGCCACATATTGATGGTTATATTTCTTCAGAAAACTATGAGGAATTATTAAAACCTTCGGCATCATTGATTGTAAGTAAGATTGGTAGTGGACGTGTCGTGCTTTTTGCAGATAACCCTAATTTTAGAGGTTCGTGGTTCGGAACTAACCGCTTATTTCTTAACGCTATTTTCTTGGGAAGCGAAATACGAGTTCCTGAATAACAAAAAAGACCCTCTTTGGAGGGTCTTACATTAGATACCTTGGCTCACAAACCGTCATCTGTTTTATCCACTTTCTTGAGTCCTTTTTTTAGAAAGTTTTTATTAGCGAAACGAGCGGGAGCTTTTAGTTATTGCTTATCGAAAGCCACGCCTTTTGTGCGCCCATTTGAAATTTCAAAGCCATTGATCGTTCCTTGTTCATCACGATTAAAGACCATTTCCTGGATAAAAAAGGCATCAGCGCTAAAATTGTCTTTTTCGGCGGTATTCAGTTCTATATCTTCAAAATTTCTAAGTTTGGCAATTAGGGTGGAATCCTTGAGTTTTATTGTATAAAAGGTCTCAAGTTCTTTTGAGAAATACTTTCCAGAGTATTCGTTAAGTTCGTTCAAGCTTGCTTGGTAGGGTGGTAGTCGTTTTAATTCATAGTCTTCGCCGCCTTGGGAGTGAATAACCAGATTTACGTTGCCGTCAGCGTCTTTTTTAAAGAGTGCCGTGGCGTCAATTCCGCTATACGTGAATGTACTATCGGTTTTGGCAGTCAATTTTAAATCAGATTGGCCACTTACTTTAGATATCAAGGAGCCTTCTTCTAGGCTATACTCCATGATCATTCCTAAAGACTCAAGCTTGAACTTACCCACATAAGTTGTCAGAATCTCTTCGCTTACAGTATATGTTCCATCTTCGTTTTCTGAGTCGTCTTCATCTTCTTCAGCATCTTCCTTTTCAAGTCTATCTTCGAAATAGAGATCGACTAAATCATTGGCTACTCCTGTTGAGAAAGATGCATTATTACTAAGTGTAATTACGCCAGAATTGATCTCGGGAAAATAAGTCAACATAGCTCGATGCGCAATATCTGCTCCACCGTGGGAATATCGTTTAAGACCTCTGTACTCTCCAACTCCTATTCCAAAACCGTAGTCTAAAGTGTCGCCATTTTTTAAGACCCGTGGAGTGACCATTTTTTGAATTAGTGATTTACTACCAAGAACAGGCTCATTAAAGTTTGAAAGCCATTTAGCCAGATCTTCTGGAGTAGTATAAATTCCACCTGCACCATAAGCCGCACTTAAATCACCTGATTCTACAAAACCATTTTCTCCTGTTGAATATCCTTGAGATGCCTTTGGAATAATCTGCGAGGGATCTTGTCTAACATAGGAATTGGTCATTCCAAGGGGGTCAAATATATTATGCTTCATCCACAAAGGGAAGAGGGTATCGGTTTTACGCTCGACAATCTCGGCCAACATAATAAATGCCGAATTATTATAATTGAATTCGGTGTTTGGTGGTGCTTGCAACTCTTTTTGATTTTTTATAGTATTGATTACTTCAGATCGTAACAAATTGTCTTCGCCATACCAACCTTTCATGGGCATTAAGTTGTAAACCTCTCTATAACCGTTGGTGTGGTTCAGTAAGTTGTTTAGGGTGATTACCTCTCCAAAATCAGGCAACTCAGGGATATGGACTCGCACATCATCGTCGGTCGATAGAGAGCCGCGTTGTTCTAGCAATAAGATGGCGTATGCTGTAAATTGCTTCGAAACCGATCCAATATTGGTTGGGGTGTTTAGCTTAAAGTCTAGGTCATGAGTTAAATTTGCTTTTCCATAAGCCTGAGAATACACCATTTTACCATTTTCGACGACGCCAATTACTGCTCCAGGGACATCTTTCGAGTACATAGATAGCAATTGATCGGCTCTTTTATTTCGGTCGGTAGCGATAGGTTCGGCAACGCTTATCATAATAGTGTAATCCCCCGATTCCTCTTCGAATGGCTTAACTTCAAGGCGGTAGGTGCCAGCTTCCTCAATAGAAAAGGTAAACGGTTCATGTCCCTTTGCTGGGTTGTCAAAGGAGTCAATTTCTTCGTCATCTTCATTTAATAAGGCGACCACAACATCTACAGAGATCTGATCTACCCATCCTGCAATGTAAGTATTGTCATCTACCGTAATGGAATAGGAGGCAGGAGTTTCTTGTTCGAGAAACCCAGTTTTTTCTACTCCAACTGCTAGATCGCCTGTTAAAGTCGTCTTAGGATTGAAGGAACACGAAATAATAAAAAGGGTGAAGAAAGGCAGTAATATTTTCATAATTAGTTAGTTTGGTTGAATTTAAAGGTAGTTAAATAAAAATTAGGCATATAATATAAACCCACTCCAGGGCTATCCCGGAGTGAGTTTTTTAAATTTGAGATAGTATTTGCATGCTTTTTATAAATTGATCATCTTACTTAAGTCCAAGTTTATCTGCCGTTACTACTTTATAAGAGACAATTCTTAGTAAACAATTATCATCTCTCATCTCGCCAAATTATTTTTAGTGAGATGATTCAAGGTCATTTATTAATTTTTATTATTAATAAATGACTTGTCAGGGTACGCTGGCGGTGCTGGAACTTCTCTTGGATCTTCCTTAATTAATTTTTTTAGTAAGTTTATCGCAGCGTCTAATTGCGCATCTTCTCCTTTGAAAGTGGCATGAGGTAGATTGTCAATTTCGATATCTGGTTCAAAACCGCGACCTTCAATCAACCATTTTCCATCGTCACCATACACTCCAAACATGGGAGCTCTCGCTAGTCCATTATCACTTAATCTGTTTTGACTATTTAACCAAATCTCACCGCCCCAGGTGCGCATACCAATACTGGTACCTAAGCCTAGTTTTTTAAAGCCGTCTGCAAAAGCCTCCCCGTCTGAATACGTATTTTCATTCACTAAAATAACAATATGCCCTCTAAATGCATATGGCATATTCCAATAGGGTTCTCCAGACCTTCCTTTCCAGTACATCCATGCTTTTCTCAATAATTTTTCTAATATAAAACTGTCGATATTCCCGCCAAAGTTGTAGCGCACATCTAGTATCAATCCTGATTTGTTAAAAACAGGATAGAACTCCCGATAAAATTGATTTATATCGTTACTTCCCATTGCACGTAAATGCAGATAGCCAATCTCATCTTCTCCTTTGACTTCAACTTCCTTCCGTTTTCCATATTCCCAGTCTCTGTAACGAAGATTGTATTCGTTAGCAATAGGTTTCACAATAATATCTCTTTTGGTTGCGCCTCTTTTTAAAGTAATTCTTACTTGTTTGTCTTCTTGATTTCGAATGAGGGCTCCCATGTCAATGGCTGATAAGGCAGCTTTACCATTTACGTGAGTAATTACATCTCCAATTCTCACATCAAGATAGGGGTCGTCTAAAGGCGATTTCTCATCGGGATAGTCTGGATCAGCTTTGTAGATATAATCAATTCTATAGCCATTGTTAGCTTCATCTCTGCTATAGGTAGCGCCTAAACTTGCTACCTCAATATTCTTGTTATCACTTCTTTGATCACCACCTCTTACACTCGTATGCAGCGCTGAAAGTTCACCAACGAACCTTCCAATTAGATCTGAAAGTTCATTACGCGTAGTAACTCTATCAACCAGCGGCAAGTATTTTTCATACATAGCTTTCCAGTTAACACCGTGCATGTTTTTATCATAAAAGTAATCGCGTTCCATGCGCCAGGCATCGGTGAATATTTGCTTCCAATCCTCACGTGGAATTATTGGAAACTTCCATCCGCTTAGATCAACTTTATTTTTTGATATGTCATCTACTTTTCCTGTTCCGGCATCAATGAGGTAGTAGTCGGTTTTCTTTTTTAATAATAATTTTTTTCCATCGCTGGTTAATTCAAAACTGTTTACATCCTTGACCATTATCTTGGCCTCAATATCCTTGTTTTCAATCTTGACTACTGAAAGATGACTTTTTGCCTTCACGCCAGTCTCTCTAGTCATTAAATAGATGGCGTCTTTAGTGATACCAAGATTATTGTAGTTGTCAGCTTTGATTGGCACTTCAATGATTCTTTCTTTTATTCCGTCTTGATCAATTTTTACAATTACAACATCTTCTTTCTTAGCGTCATCGTCTTTTCCTTTCTTCTTCTTTTTCTCTTTTTTATCGTCTTTATCTGATCCGTCTTTCTTTTTATCATCATCTTCATTAAGCTCATCATCTTCTCTAAATGGTGATCGGGTTCCCTTTTCAAGAGCCACTATATATAGTTTTTCACTAGCATCGAAGTAAGGTTCTGGTTGTCTGGTGCCCCAAGGACTTCGAACTAATGAAGTAAAACTTCTGTCTGAAAGGAAATAGATAAATTTACCGTCAGGGCTCCATTGAGGGCTCATACTATTTGCTCGGTCTGTCGTTAGATCAAAGGAATTGGAAGTTTCTACGTTGTGAACTCGAATTTGTCTCATTGTATTCAAAGCAGATTGGCCATACGCAATCCATTTGCTATCTGGTGACCAACTGAAGCTGCCAATACCTTCAGCATTAGTAGATATCTTTGTGCTAACTCCTGAAGCCACGTTGAGAATGAACATATTGCTTTCTAAGTCATCGTATGCAATCCATTTATCATCTGGAGATGGAACTCCAGCATATCTTAATACGTTTCCGTCTTTGGTAATTTTCGTTTCAGAGCCAATTCCATTCGCTGCCATGCGCACAAATTCAAATTCACCGCTTTCGTCGGACAACGATATGATATCATCTCCGTTACTTGAAAATGTCGCATCGCGAAAACGAACATCTTTCTTTTCAACAAAGGAGACAAATCGACCACTTTTTACTGGAGCAACAAACACGCGTCCTCGAGCTGTAATAACAATACGATCACCCGTTGGGTCGGGATGAACAGAAGTGATATATTTAGAAGGTTTTTCATCCCACTTTTCTCGTAACTGATCGAGATCGGTAGACAACCTAATATTGATTTTCTTACTCTCGTTCGTAAGAACGGTGTAATGCCAAAGATCGGCACCTAATTGATATACGATATTACCTTCCGAAATATTGGCGTAGCGAACATCAAATTCTTTGTGAGTCGTATGTTGTTTTAGGTCGGCACCAGATTCGTTCATAGACCAAACATTCATGACACCGTCACGATCGGTAATGAAATAGACCCTATCCTTGTACCACATTGGGTGATGACTCTCCCCAAGATGATCTGAGGTCAATTTAATAGCTTCTGAGGAGTTTTCCGTAAACTTCCAAATTTGCCTAGCTGTTCCCCCTTCATATCTTTTTGTTACATTTCTGTGATAGGCTGGTCGAACGAAATACACAGTCTTACCTGTATCATCAAAAGATGCTTCACTTGCTTGAGAAAGCGGAATCATTTTCTTCTGATTTGATTTTATATCAATCGAAACAAGTTGAAGATCGGGTACTTTGGAATATGCCCTTGTAGCGTAAACTAATTTCCCGTTTGGTGTCCAAGTATTCATGATTGAGCCGCTTGATTCGTACGTTCTTCTGTTAGGTAAACCACCTTGAACCGGCATCGTATAGATTTCGGTCGGTCCTTCATAGCTTGCTGAAAATGCTATCGTTCTTCCATCAGGAGAAATAGAGGGGTAGATTTCCTCTTCAGAATGAGTTGTTAATCGTTGTGCTAAACCGCCCGAAAGCGGAACTGACCAAAGATCACCTTCAGCCGCAAAAATCACAGTTTTCTTGTGAATATCTGCATGTTGATAATAGCCTTCGAATCCTTGTGAAAAAGATGATGAACAAAACAATAGACACATAGAAAGGGTGGCTATAAAACTTGAAAAGACGTGAAATTTACCTCCGGTCATAGTAGTTGGTTTTAAATAAATATATTGGAAGGTAATAAAAATTTATTTAGCGAACTCAAACGGGAACTTAAACCGAACTCATTTTTTTTAATTACTAAGGTTGATGAATCCGTGACTACGAATAGCGGTCTATCCGCTATTAAATACTCCATAAAAAAGGGTTTACAATTAAGTAAACCCTTTCATTTTTTATAGAGACCCTTCCACTGCACTTCTAAAAGCGCAGTGAACACTCAGTGAACAAGCTCAGGAGACATTTTTGATTATATCAACTCCACAAACAAACCATCATCGGTTTTGTTTACTTTAGCAATACCATTCTTTGTAAGGCCTTTGATTGTCTTATCCCATTTCTTGTTGCTTAATCCCGATTGCGATTTTAAATCACTCAATAGGATCGGGGAGTTGCTCTTCAGAATCGCAGCAACGGCTTTTTCTTCTTCAGTTAGTGCTACTGCTGTTTTCTCTGGTTTCATTTGAGGAAAGAACAATACTTCTTGTATAGATTGGTTGTTGGTCAAGAACATAATGAGTCGGTCCATTCCAATCCCAATTCCAGAGGTAGGAGGCATCCCATATTCTAAAGCCCTTAAGAAATCATAATCGATAAACTGTGTCGCTTCATCATCACCGCGATCTGCTAATTTAACTTGTTCTTCAAATCGTTCTCTTTGATCTATTGGGTCGTTTAGTTCACTATAGGCATTGGCCAATTCTTTTCCGCAGACCATTAATTCAAATCGTTCGGTAAGTTCTGGATTGTCGCGATGTTCCTTACAAAGCGGACTCATTTCCTTGGGGTAGTCGGTAATAAACGTAGGTTGAATAAAATTACCCTCACATTTTTCTCCAAAAATCTCATCGATGATTTTTCCTTTACCCATGGTTTCATCTACTTCAATCCCCATTCCTTTAGCAGCATCTCTAAGTTCATCTTCCGATTTTCCTGAAATGTCAAAACCGGTATACTTAATAATAGCATCGGTCATGGAAATTCTAAGATAAGGTGCCTTAAAATCAATGTGATGTTCTCCAAAAGTAGCCTCGGTGGTTCCGTTTACTTTCGTTGCGCAATAATCAAGTAATTTCTCGGTATAATCCATCATCCAATTGTAGTCTTTGTAGGCTACATATAATTCCATCATGCTGAACTCTGGATTGTGGGTGCGATCCATTCCTTCATTTCTAAAGTCTTTCGCGAATTCATAAACGCCATCAAATCCGCCAACAATTAGTCTTTTTAAATACAACTCGTTTGCAATTCTCATATACAAAGGAATATCCAATGAGTTATGATGCGTTATAAATGGTTTAGCCGCTGCTCCACCAGGAATTGGTTGTAGGATAGGTGTTTCAACTTCAAAGTAGCCACCTTCACTTAAAAAAGCACGCATGGCGTTAAAAAGCTTCGTTCGTTTTACAAACACATCCTTCACATGTGGATTCACTACAAGATCCACATAGCGTTGGCGAAATCGTTGTTCTGGATCGGTAAAACCATCGTGTACCTTTCCGTCGGCATCAACTCTTGGCTGAGGTAAAGGTTTTAATGCTTTTGAAAGCAATTTAAAATTCTTCACCATCACAGTTTTTTCACCTACTTTGGTTGTGAATAATTCACCTTCAATACCTATAAAGTCACCGATATCTAATAGTTTTTTATAAACATCATTGTAAAGAACTTTATCTTCTCCCAGACAAATCTCATCTCTATTAAAATACACTTGTATTCTTCCTTCAGAATCTTGAAGCTCTGCAAAAGAAGCTTTCCCTTGAATCCTGCGTGACATGAGTCGTCCTGCAATAATTACTTTTTTACCTTCTTCAAACTTCTGTTTAATATCCGTTGTCATCGTATCCACTGGAAATAAATCTGCTGGATAGGGATTGATACCTAAAGCTCTTAGTTGTGTGAGCTTTTCTCTTCGTATGAGTTCAAGTTCTGAAAGTTGCATAGTGCTTGTGTAAAAAATAAGTTGCAAAGATAGATACAAACAATGAGTCAATGAAAAAATGAATCAATGATTTAATGTAATAATGAAGCAATGTGCAGATGGAGCGATCAACGACTGAACGTATCAACAAATTAAGACGGGTATGCACAGGTCGCGATTAAGGTTTCAGATTTAATTTGCGAACCTCATCCCTGGAAGACACATTCAACTTCTTGTATAAGTTATTAATATGGGATTTAACAGTACTAAGACTTACAAACATTTCGGAAGCGATTTCCTTATTGCTTTTGTCTGCTAGAATCAGATCTAAAACTTTTCTCTCTTGTTTTGAAAGTGATTCTTTCAGCGACGGAGCTTTTTGGGTCATTTTTTTTAATTTTCCGAAGAAATAAAAATTACCAAGAATTGAAACAAGAGAAACAACCCCTATAAGATATAACCACCAAGGAGTCGAACTGGATTTGTTTTCGGACACTAAAAATTTATCAGAGGATAACTCAGCTTCATATTGTGACGAATAGCTCGTATTTGGATATTTTGACATAAGACGAAGGCGCAATTCCTCGTAATATGGATTCGATTTTAAGTCTTCAAGATAATAAGCGTGTAAGTTCTGAGTACGATCTGATAAAAATGCATAACTGTATAACTCTGCCAAGGGTTCTTGCAATTGTTCGCCATATTGTTGTAGAATGCTAAACCACTTCTTCGAATTAATCTTTCGGTTCGCTTCACTTCTATAGGTGCCGAAGGCAAAACGCATATCATTCTTTAAGGAATCTATTTTCAGAAAAGCATTGGCTTTTTCGTTCTTGGAAACAACGCTGCAAAAAATTTCCTTGTCGAAAGAAAATGGTAAAGATAGTTTATCACCATTGTTTGCGATAAAAACTACTTCTTCACTATTTGGACAATGGCCCGTAAAATGGGTTGTGTTTTGGTCGTCTTCACTACAAGTATCCACATGAATTCTATAAATTCTATTTTCTGACGATAAATTATTCCCAGAGAAAAAGAAATAGCCAGTGGAATCGGCAACTGTTTTACTTAGAATTTGTTCTGGAAAAACTCCCGATATTTTTCTGTAATCCTCCACTACCGAAAGGTAGACATTGCCATTATTGACTTCGGGATTCACATAGCCAGAAAACTCAAACTGTCCGAAAGACACAGTCGAAACGAGACAGCAGAAAGAAAAAATTAGATTTTTAAACATAGCTAATACGAATATAGGAACAAACTTCAGGTATTACCAACTTTACAATGGTATGTTCATTGAAAGGGCTCCGGCTATTCTTTTGAATATTCAATAAAGTCTAAATTCGAGGTGTTTTACATAATACGACTGAGAAAGGTCCGTAGCTGTAACAAATATGATTGGCGACTGACTTATAATTAGTATTAATTGTAAATTTGTATCTATGAGTATTTGGAGAGTGCTACTTTCAATTTTATTCCCACCCTTGGCAGTAATTGATAAGGGCTGTGGATCTATTGTAATTGTATTGATATTAACTCTTTGTGGATGGATTCCTGGGGTTATAGCAGCATTAATTATTATAAATAATCCTAAAAATTAAAATGGGTCATTAAAAGACCTTTGTGTTTTACATTTAAAATTGGAGAAATAGCTGTGAATAGAAGTATACAAATACAGGACCTCGGTTTAAAAGACTATAAGGAGACTTGGGATTATCAGGAGGAGATCTTTAAAGGAGTTATTGATTTAAAAATCAAAAACCGAAGAGAGAAAGCCAACTTCCCAACACCCAATTATTTTTTGTTAGTCGAACATCCTCATGTATATACTTTGGGGAAGAGCGGGGATCTTTCAAATTTGTTAGTTTCTGAAGAGAAGCTCGTTGAAATTGGGGCTACCTATTATAAAATTAATCGTGGTGGTGATATCACGTATCACGGTCCCGGACAAATTGTTGGATATCCGATTATAGATTTAGAGAATTTCTTTACAGATATCCATAAATACCTTCGTTTTCTCGAAGAGATGGTCATCCGAACCTTGAACGAATATGGCTTAAAGGCGGAGCGCTCTAAAGGCGAAACCGGAGTTTGGCTTGATGTAGGAACACCTTTCGCTAGAAAGATTTGTGCAATGGGAGTTAGAGCGAGTAGATGGGTCACCATGCATGGTTTTGCACTCAATGTAAATTCCAACCTAGGATATTTTGATCATATGATACCCTGCGGAATAAAAGGCAAGGCAGTTACTTCATTGAACGTAGAATTGGGGACCATGGAAGTTCCCATGGATGAAGTGAAAGGAAAGCTTCTGAAGCATTTTGCTGAGCTCTTTGAGGCTGAATTGGTTGAGAATACCCTAGAAAATTCCTAACGAAGACTGTATTCTATAATTTCTTTCTTTTCACCCTTTACCACAATTTTTAACCCTCCCTTTTTTGAGCTTTTTGATATGGAGGCAACTGAGGTTCCAAATACCGGAAAACCTTTTATGAGTGTGCCATTACTGCTGTACACATATAGCTTATTTTCCTGAGTTTCTGTGATCGAAATATAGGTTGTTCTGTTTGCAAAGAATATTTTAGGCTTGGTGTAAATGCCAAATGGAAGTTCAACTAATTTACCTTTAATACGCAAGAGATTATCATCTAATGTGACTTTGGTCGTTCCTTTGATTGAGAAGCTGTAATTGGAAGAAACATCCAGTGATAGTGAGGTGACTTTAGCGCTTTGTGAAATACTTTCTTTTTTATTGTCTGCAGTAATAACAACAAATTTTGAACCTTCTTTAGCGATAGGTATTTCAGAAAATTTAAACTTCTTTGTTACATTGATTCTAGATTTCCCTCTTCGACTTAACAAGTTCAAAGTCCCGTTTTCCTCGGCGATAGCGATATAATCTTTATTTCCTAATTGGAAGTGTTGTGGGGGCAATACAATTTTAGATTTTGCTTTTTTGAAGGTAAACCCCTTTACAGTCTTGCCCTTCGAATCATACATATAAATTTCTTTTCCTTGGGTAATCAAAAATCGGTACTTCCGGTTTTTATCATAATCAAAAACGGATAATGGTTGTGTTATCGGATCCTTAAATTTTATAGGGAAAGGGGAAACATCTTTGCCATTTCTGTCAAGTAGATACAACCTATTTTTGGTTGTAAAAGCCATTTGTTTTTTGCCATTTCGAAATATATCCACTTCGTTGATTTTCCCTAATAGTGGGCCGTCAACTTTTTGCTTCCAAATAATTCTACCATCTGGATTAATAAGGTGCAGGGTATTGGTTACATCCTGCACGAGAATGTCTTTTTCTTTGGAGCGGTAATTGCTGAAAAATTGTGGCTCTCCTAGTAATTCGTTCTTGAGCTTTATACTGAAATCTTGTGAAACAGTTCCAGAGGTTTGCTTCTTTGCCGAACCTTCGCGGCTGATAAAATTTACATGGGCGAAATCGCGATCATAACTGTACTGAAGCGCCGCAAGAGGATATTTTTTTGAGCGAATAATGTCTTTTTTTTCCTGTGTGCCAAAATCTAAAAACCCTGAAATAGACGTTGGAACCTTGCCCTGCATCTTTAAAATAAGGAGTGAAGAAGCGCTACTTAATTGAGCTGAATGTTTTTCAAAATAGGATGTATTACTCAAACAGTTTTTATTGATATAAGCGGTAATTATTTGTTGTGCAATGGTTTCAGATTCACTAAAAACAAAGAAATTGTCTAGTTGAAATAAGAACCCAGGTTTGATATTGTCAATAAAGGGCGCAAATGCCTCTTCAAATAATTCTGGTTCACTAAATGTACTAAGTGTTATTTCTCGAAAACTACCACTTTCAGAAATATAACGAGCCAATGCATCTATAGTTAATGCGGGATCAATACTTTTAACAAAAATAGCTTTCCCATTCGAAAATAAGATTTCTCCAACTTCATTTACAGTACCGAATACGTCCGTGGTACTTTCGGTATTTGTTTTCTTACGGAGTTTTTTTAAATTAAACTGTAGGGCTTCAGCGTCATTAAAAGTGAAAGATCTGGCTTCCAATGCAGCTGTCGGAACAATAGATGCAATGTCGTGTTGCTGTGGAATCTGTCCTTCAAATACAGAAAGTAATTGAGGAATAGTGTCTCTTGCAAGCGCCACTCCCGTGGCTGAAATACCGTCTCTTAAAACTGCTATGTTTAAATTGGTCCAAGATGCAAAATTAACCTTAGTTGAATCCGATATTTGGACATCTTGGCCTTTTATTAAAGCAGTAAAATCGCTCTCATTTGTGATACCTAGCAATTTTTGAAAGTCTACGTCTTTTTCAGTCTTTCCATTTAGAATATCTTCTATTAAATTCTGTGAGGAAGAGGCAATGAAGACACTGTCTTGAGAGGCAATGTAAGCTACCTGGGTGTCAATAGTGATGCGCTGAAGACGCTTCTTTCCAATGAGTAAAGTGTCAATGGTTGCATTCGCAATAGAATCAGTATTCAATAAATTGGAAGTGATTTTCGTGACGAAGGTGTACGTAGCAGTGCTGTCATTTTCTTTACTTATACATAGTAAACTAGGCCCACTTGGATTGATGTTTTTTAGTATCTCAGTTTTTTTCCAAAGATCGGAGTACGGTTTCTTTTTTAAATAAGCTGAAAGTAGTTGGTTGTTTTTTAACGCACTGCTGAAATTCTTGAAACTAGTCGACGGGTCTGAGTCCCCAGAAAATTCCAAAACAATAGAAACATCTTTAGGGACAAAGTTAGATATAACGCCAATCTTTGAACCACTGTCTTCACAATTCAAAAAAGTGCTAATTATTAATAGTACTGCTATTCTTTTCAGAAAAAGGATCATGGTACAAAAATAGTAAGGAAATTATGCTGATTATTATGTATTAACAAGTTTTATTGACTTGTTTTCAACAACCTGTAGTTTGATATCGAATCTTTATTGTTCTGGCAATAAACGAAAGCTCTTGCGATGGAATGGAGTAGGACCATGTTTTCTAATGGCAGCCCTATGCTCAAGTGTCGGATAGCCTTTGTTTTTTCGCCAATTATAGGAGGGGAACTCATTATCCAACTCTTTCATATAAGCATCTCTGTATGTTTTCGCTAGAATAGAGGCGGCAGCAATATGCAAATATTTCCCATCTCCTTTTACAACGCATTCATAAGGAATTTTTCTATATGGGGTGAATCTGTTTCCGTCGATGGCAATAAATTGTGGTTGGGTTTTAAGCGATTCGATGGCTCGGTGCATTGCTAAAATTGAGGCGTTCAATATATTAATTTGATCAATCTCACCCATCATTACATGTGCAACACCATAGCAGATGGCTTCGGCTTCAATAATATCTTTTAAAAGCAGACGTTTTTTTTCTGAAAGTTGTTTGGAATCGGTCAAGAACGGGTGACTAAAATCATTGGGAAGGATAACGGCAGCGGCAGTGACAGGGCCTGCCAAGCATCCGCGACCGGCTTCGTCGGTTCCGCATTCCAATAAGTGAGCATTTATTTTTAATTTCAACATTTCGTTTACAAAGTACGTATTCGAGAATCTAAAATACAAGGATTTTTTTATGATTAGAATTTCTTTGGAATTTGGTACTTGAATGTTGGTGCTTATTTCGTTATTTTGTGTCGCAAGAGAAAAATTGATGAAAAATATCTTATTGTTACTTCTATTAGTAAGTATTTCGGTAGAAATGTTTTCGCAAGGAGGTGCCATAAATTTGACGCAAGGGGGAGATGCGTACACACAAAAAAAGAAAGAAAAGCCACCTGTAAATTTGTACAGAATAATTTCTGCGCAACGGGATACAACATTTATAGATACTACACTTTCTATTAAAAAAGATTATAAATACAATTATTTAAGAAGAGATGATTTTGAATTAATGCCGTTTGTAAATGTTGGACAGACCTATAACTCCTTGGCTTATAGTTTTGATAGATTAAACCTTAAACCATTATTTGCGGCTCAAGCACATCATTTTAATTATTATGAGATTGACGACATTAATTATTTTCATGTACCCACACCTCTAACTGAGTTGTATTTTAAGACAGCTTTTCAGCAAGGGCAACAATTGGACGCTTTTTTCACCGTAAATACTTCTGAACAGTTTAATTTCTCAATTGCATATAAGGGAGTTCGTTCGCTGGGAAAATATCAACATATTTTGACGAGTACTGGGAATTTTACTTTTACAACGAATTATCAAACAAAAAATAAACGCTATAACATTAGAGCACATGTCGCGGCACAAGACGTTTTAAACCAACAAAACGGTGGGTTAACAGATACTTCCTTAGCCTTATTTGTCAATGATGACCCTGAGTTTAAGGATCGAGGGCGACTGGATGTCAAATTTGAGGACGGTGAGAATATGTTAAAAGGGTTGCGATTTTTTGGGGAACATGAATATGAGTTGATACGTAAAAAGGACAGTCTTAGTTACTCGGTTTTAACAATTGGAAATAGTATTGGATATGAGGATAAGAGCTATGAATATAAGCAAAATAAGGCTTATGCTAGTTTTGGAGAGGCTTACGTGACTTCTGATTTGAGTGAAATAGTAACCTTAGAAGATTTTAACGCTAAAGCTTACGCGCATTATAATAATTCTACTTTGGGGAAATTAACTGCATCGGTGGGTTATACGGATTTCAATTATGGGTATAATTCCGTTTTAATATTAGATGATGGGAGAATTCCTAATCGCTTAAAAGGAAATATTACAGAAGCTGGCGCGGAGTATAAAAATACGTATAAAGGTTTTCAGCTTTTTGGGAAAGCAGCAATTAATGTGGCGGGAGACTTTGATGGAAACTATATTAAAGGTGCTGCATCCTATGCTTTAGATAAAAACAACAAAGTCGAAGCATCTATTACAGTGCATTCTGTAGCTCCGAATTACAATTTACAACTGCATCAAAGTGATTATAAAAACTATAATTGGCTGCGTAATTTTAATAATGTAAAAACGCAAGAACTCAGACTGGATCTTACATCCAAAAAATTGGCAAATGTTTCGGTAAGCTACAGCGGTATTGATGATTACGCTTATTTCGGATTGGCGCAGCAACTTGATTCTACACCGTCACCCATTCAGTATAAGGAACGGATTGACTATTTAAAAGTAAAGCTTGAGAAAGAGATAAAATATAAGAAATTCGGATTAGCGAACACGATAATGTATCAAAGCGCACTAGCTGGAGAGGAAGTTTTCAAAGTACCTCAAATTGTTACTCGGCAATCATTATATTATGAAGATCACTGGTTTAAACGGGCATTGTTTATGCAAACTGGAGTGAGGTTCAAGTACTTTACAAAATACAACATGAACGCTTATGACCCAGTACTTGGGGAATTCTATGTTCAAGATACCCAAGAACTAGGGGGCTTTCCTATGATAGATCTATTCTTTAATGCCAAAGTGAGCCAGACGCGAATATTTTTTACTTGGGAACAATTCAACACCCTGTTTACAAGCAAAAATGAGCAATTCTCAGCGCCAGGGTATCCCTATCGTGATTCCGTAATACGCTTCGGTTTAGTCTGGAATTTCTTCCTTTAATTTTTGTATCGTTTCTATTTTAAGACTGTCCACCTCAGTCGCTGGTGAAACGTCTAGTTCTACCTTTTTTGGATACAAGTCATTATCTTTTAAGCCTTCTGAAGCTTTCCAGGTTTCTCCTAATTGTTTCAGGATTGTTGATTTCCATTCCGATGGATGTTTTGCATCTACCCAAATTACATCACGGTACTCCAAATCTATCAATGCTAAATCAGGTGTGGCTGCACCATCAAATTTTTTGCTTTCGTCTCGTTTAGCGGCAACTGTGCTTAGTACGAATAGTCGCTTTCTACCTGCAATATTCTTAACGAAAGGACGAAACTCTACCGGTTTGTTAACTGACCAATCGTATTCTTTCTTGGATTCAATGACCTTCAAAGGCATCGCTGATACTCCTGCCAATCCTTCTTTTTTAGATGCGTGATTGTAATAATACAAAGCGTCGGTCCCGTCGGCAGGAATAAGGACGCTGAATGCTAAACTGGTGCGTTCTTCTCCTATGGGTTCTAGTCCAAACCAATGATATAAACCATTGTAGGTATTGGTTTCCATTCCGATAAAATCGAAATCGGTTACAAATGGTTGCTGATTTTGATCATCTTCTAAATCGGGAATTTTTACTGCAGTTTCCATATTCCAGGGAAGGGGGTCTGTAAAACCACCCAGAAATTGCAGGGATTGAGCTTGCAAACGAGATACTTCTTCGTTGAGTGTATTCTGACGGGTTAGAAAAGGATGCTTTTGTATTTCTTCAGGTGAAATATACGTGCCTTTTCCAATACTTATGCGTTCTAAGTAATCTCTAAAATCGTGTTCTCCTGCTTCAATTACCACAACTCCGCCGTAAGAGGGATAGGGAAAGAAAAAGCCTTTCCATTTAATGAGACTAACTACTTGAACCCATTTGCCTTTATCATCTTTCATGTAGAACACTTCACTTGGTTCCATGGTAAAGAGTTGAAAGAAATTGAATCGCTGAACAACTGCATTGTAGGTATTTCTGCTAAATGCTAAAGATTCTCCAATGGCGAAAGTAACAGGAATCCTGCTCTTGTTCGAAAATCTAGGAAAAGGAGATGTACTTGATACACTAAATATCTCCTCCGTATTGTCATTTATACGCTGCCACATGTATTCTTTTGCCGGTTGCACAGCCATGGTCCATTGATTACTGCTATCAACACGGACAAGCTGAGGCATTGATGCCTCTTGAGTTTCACCTATGGATTCGTAGGCCATTGTGACAATATTGTTGAACGGCTGAATTCTTTCGTTTTGAGTAAGCGGAAGTTCGTTTATTTCAACCAGATTTAAGTTCTTATAAACGTTATAGGATTGCATAAATTTATATAGTTCTACCTTCCAGCCAAAAAACCAACTCAGGGTAAAGAATGCTACAATACCTATTAAAATAAGCACTCGTTTCCCACCGGTAAGAGCGCTCCTAAATTTCGAAATCGTAAACCAAAGGAAAAGTCCGGCGACCAAAATTAAAAACACATATCTTCTTAAAAACAACAAGGCCGGCTGATAGTCATCTCTAAGGAAAAATAGAAGAATCAAAAACACAAATATGCCAATAACAACAATGCGTTTTTGTTTAGCGCCCTTTTGCCAGTATTTCTTTATCATTGAATACAGTTTTAATTATATGTTTTACTTAGTATTTAGAATCGAAGTTTTATGGTTGCTGAGCGTAGGCGAAGTGCAATTTTTTTGTTTTTTAACCCATAACCCATAACCCATAACCCATATCCCATACTTCATTTCACTTTATCATCCCTTTGTCCTTCAGTCGATCCCGAGCTGATTTTTTAGGAGTTTCAAGAGGTGCAGGTGTCTCTGTGTCAGAAGGCTCTTCGTCCGCTGTAAAATTTTCTTTTACATTCTCGGAAATGTCCTCAATAATATCTTTTCCTTTTTCATAAACTTTTTCAAGATGCTCCTTTTTAGTATTTTCTTTAGCAAATAGAAATAAGGATGCGATATACGTTCCAATGAGTGAGCCAACGATAGCGGCGACGAAGTACTGCAAGTAATTTACCGCGAAGGGTATTAAAATCGTCAGTGCAACTCCAAGCAACAAAAACAAGAGGGATACCCAAACGAGTCTCAGTAAAAATGGCTGCTCGTGAATAAACCCTTTTCTATTTTCGGCCTGCATTTGAAGCTCCTTTGAATGGGTCAATTTGTTGATGAAACGATATAATTTATTGCTCTTCGATTCTCGCCAATAGCATAGAATTCCGAAGAGAATTGCTAGTATAAATACGGTGATTTCCAGGGTCATAAGGGGTATGTTTTATTATTCTCTAAGATACAATCAATTACCCAATCCTTATAGGTTGGGCTCCATAATTTGTAATTTTTGTAAAACTCTGCCTTGTCGTACCAAAACAAATGCACGGGATCTACAGGTGCAATTTTCACTAATAATTTCCAGATTAGATCTTTGTTTTCCTTTTCTAATGAGGAATGTGGCTTGTGCAAGGCTTTGAAAAATTCGAGGTCAATAAAATCTTTCGGTCTTATCCTCTTATCAGTACTCAACTTTTGAAAGTACAATTCGACACCAGTAATTTTTTTACGAATATCTACGGTCAAAGCATTTAAATATTTCAAAAACAGAAAATGACTTCCTAATATTTCTTTAAAGGAATGCTCTGGATTTTCTATGTATCGAGCGAAAATGTGTTTTTTAATACGATCATATCTTGGTGTTTTAAGTGCTTTTTTTAAATCACCTTCAAGAATTAGATGACGAACCAATGTCGTTATAACTTCATCGTGATCTTTATGAAATAGTAAGCCATCAAAAGTCTCGTTTTTAATAGCTTTATTAAATTCATCTTTTGACTCAAATATGATAATGTCTTTGATGAAATCTTTCAGAATAAAAACACCTCCAAAAGATTTGGTGTAAAATGACTTCACTTTAACAGAAAGTGGTTCAAGGCTTAATTTTCGTCCTCGAAGGTCCCCATATGTTTTGGCAGATGCAATGAGCTCATTGTGGAGCTCGCGATCCATAAAGGCATTTCCGGTATTAAACTTTTTGATAAGAACTAACTGTTCTGCTTGCCTTACATCTAGCTTGTCTAATAGTTTAAAATTTACTGTAATTGTGTCATAACGCAGTAAATCGAAAGATTCATAGAAAGAATCTATCTTCTGGTCAAGATGCAAGCAAAGAGCAGAGTCCTTTGTAATATCTCGAATTTCTTTTGCATATGCCACAAAAACGGCATTCATAAGATTACGATCAAAACTATGCGACGGCATATGGGCTGCTTTGTTCTGCTGATCGGGTGAAATTATAATTGCATTCACATTTGCATCACCAATATTAAGGTAGTAACTATCTTCTTTTTCTAGGGCAATTTCCGGGCTCCATCCCATAGCATCAACCGAAAAACTTGACAAGGCGGTTGGAGAAATCCCCATCATTGCAAGACATTCGTTATAGCGTCTCGCCAATGCACCCGTTAGTGAAACTAGTTCACCTCCAAATAAGCCTGCTGCTTTAAGTTTTTCCATATAAATAAACTCTTCATTGCCTTTAACTTGAGACGTGCTTAAAAGGCGTTTTTTGTAATTATAAAATGTTAGAGACTCTAAAACATTTAAGTCTCTCGTCTCATATCTAAAAGCGCAGCGGTCTCACTTCTTATATCAATTATATATTATCTTCTTCATCAAAAAGACGTCTGGCTTCCATTTGAATATTAAGGTCGTGCACCTTGTCCTTAACTTGTCTTTTAAAGTCAGTATCTGCAATTGTTGCAACATTATCCAAATAACGAACAACCTCTTGTCTTCTAATGTCAGAGAAATTTAGACCCTTCATATTTTGTTTCATCAATTCCTGCAGCATGCTATATTTAGTGTCATAATCTTTTTTGAAGTAAAGGGAAGCATCTTCAAACCAAACTTCTGGAAGATCAAAGTCAGTAAGGCGAAGTGAAACTGCACTCTGAATATTTCTGATATCTCTTGAAGAGAAAAAAGAAAATGATTTCTGAATGTTCTTGTACAATTCGGCATAGAAAGAATGCTCGTTCGTATTGTGTTTTGCCTCTGTGTACTCGTAAATTTCAAGCACTCTTGCTTCGGTAGGCTTCTCACTTTGCGTTAAAATCTCTCCTAAATTTTTCGCTAGACCTTGCTCACTTAAAAACTCGTAATCAGCAGGGTTTTTCATATTAACAAAATCGGGCATCGATTTATCTAATTTTTGCCACCACAAATAATCCTGATCAATAAAATCTGGAATGGTACGGGCTCCATCAATTTTAAAGCGCCCCTGGACTCTCGAAATTACTGCTTTATCAAGCATTTCTGGAAGGTTTGTAAACAGTCCAATAGAGCTATTTCCATAATTAATAGCGTAAGCGCCTTCAGTATATCGTAAAAAGACACCAATTACTTCTTTTACACCAGCTGAAACTCCTTGAGTCGTTCGTTCTTGCAGATTATTCTCAGCATCATCAATCGGAGCAAATATTAATTTCGTTGGATCCTGAAGCGGTTTCATCCATTGTACCATTTTTTCTGCCGAACCCCCTTGAAACGTTGAGATTAATGTATCCGGCATAGGATGAAACAAAAAAGGAATGTCCAGCGCTTCGCAGTGTTTTTTCAATTTAGTAGCTATGGCTGCTATTAGCATACTTTTACCAGTTCCAGGGATGCCATATCCCATAAAAACGGGCATGAAACCACCCAATTCCTGAAAGGGATTCTTTTTGGTTTCAAAGTCATAGCTTAGCATTCGTTCTGTTAATCTACGTGCGAAATGTTTTGCGTCGCGATTCCCTACTATCTCTTCGAATTCAATTTTATTAAATTCAACACTTTTAGCTGTTCCTTCGAATACATTTTCCCAACCCGAGACGGCAAATTCACTATTCTCAAGCTTGTAGGTCCGATCGGTAATTGTTTCAGTGTACTCCAATGAACTTATTCTCTGTTGGATTTCGGAAATAATCGATTCAAAGAATACCACGGAAAAATTCACAACGTCTTCGTCGGAAGTAATGATTTCGGGATGACTTAGGTAGGAATCGTAATAGAAAAGCATGCAAGAGATACCTTTTATTGGTGAAAGCAAGGATAGTTCAGGGATCCCAGAAAACTTATTTTTCATGACACTTAGATCATCTGAAGCTTCATTTTTAAGTTCATAAAGAATTCGGTAGGCAATACCATAGTTCATAAAAGCAGTAGCCGTTTGCATTTTTGAATCAAACTCGCGCCGCTGACTATTGTCAAGTGTCGATTTCCTTTCGTTTAAGCTTGTGAGTCCGGAGGCGTCGTAGTACATATCTTTGAGCCATATTCCCATCGCAAGAGCATCTTGCAAGGCAAATAAGGTGCGATTTAGTGCTAGTGGAATTGCCACAGAGTCGGGCATGAGTCGCTTTTTAATGGCCGAAATAGTCTTTGCAACGGAAATAACGTCAGTTTTACCATAACCATTGGCTTTAGAAAGATAAAGGAGAATTGACTCGTCTTTCTGATTTTTATCTCTACTTCTAGCTTTATTCCCTTGTTCCCATTGAATACCCTTAAGGTAAGATGTGGCCTCCTCACGCAGTGCTTCAAGTTCGGATGTTTTAATAGGGAAAGTGCTGTTGTGTTCCATGGTTATAATTTTAATGCAGGAATTTCTATTGGTTCTTTCGTGAGTTGGCTCACCGTTTCAGGAATTTGGTCGTATAGAGTCTGCATGACGCGATGTGACGTGAATACATAGTTCTGAGGTTTAGAAGCTTCCCATACTTGTAAGTATTGTTTGTTAAATATATTTCCTTCGGAAAAATTTCCGGTAGAATTAATCATATCAACAGTTAATGATAAAGCATAGGCTGAAAGATCAAGATTTTTATCTATAATCGCTTTGAGAATAATATGAGTTATTTCCAATTCATCTTTAGCAAAAACACTATGTAACGGCCCTATGTCAATTTTTTTTAATTTCTTAGGCCAGACTTTCGATAACCTTTTGTCAATTGCATATGCCATCATATCTAGATTCATATCCCTGTCTACCACGGTTTCCAAAACTTTATAAATTTCTGGTGTGTTCTCCGAAAG
>Ga0075467_10001043_pt1 | contig 22882 bp, 23 predicted proteins | sample DEB08_DNA_9_FD_75067 | JGI IMG/M metagenome (GOLD analysis project Ga0075467, IMG submission 75067) | Aqueous microbial communities from the Delaware River and Bay under freshwater to marine salinity gradient to study organic matter... | ecosystem: Environmental > Aquatic > Marine > Coastal ... | reverse complement strand
CTTCACGTTGCATCGCTCGAGGGTGCGCGCCATCACATCCGCGCAGATCGCAGCGATGGAAATCGGCCGCCCGCGCATTGAACCGGAATTGTCCAACAACAATGTGACGACTGTATCGCGGAATTCCGTGTCTTTTTCCTGCTTGTATGCAAGCGGGATCGTTGGGTTTGCAATGATGCGAGCCAAGCGTGCCGCATCAAGTATGCCTTCTTCCATATCAAACTGCCAACTGCGGCTCTGCTGCGCCATAAGGCGGCGTTGCAGCTTATTTGCAAGACGGCTGACGGCACCCTTAAGGGGGTCGAGTTGTTGGTCCAGATATGCACGCAGACGTTCAAGCTCTGCTGGTTCTGCTAGGTCCTCGGCTTTAATTTCTTCGTCGAACTCTGTTGAGTAGACGTTGTAATGTGGGTCGGCATTGCTGATTGGCGCCAGCGGTGGCGCTTCCATCTCGGACTCGCCATCCGGCATGTCCGCCTCTTCGCCCGTCTCCATATCCGACATGTCATCCATCGAGATCTGAGCTTGGCTCGGATCCTGCTCGGCATCTTGGCTTTGTTCAGGTGAAGCGTCAGACGCGTCCTCTTCACCTCCTTGATCCTCGCCTTGAGCATCCGGGTTTTCGTCGTCTTCGGCGCCTTCGTCGGACTGATCATCCTGATCGGGATTGTCCATGTCCGGGTCGTCACCTAATTGGTCGCCGTACCCTAAATCACTTATGACCTGACGCGCGAAGCGCGCGAATGCGGACTGATCTTTCAGCACGTCGTCAAGGTCGTCAAGCGTGCCGCCGGCCTGTTCTTCGATAAACCCACGCCATAATTCCATGACGTTGTTGGCGCCTTCCGGAAGTGGTCGGCCGGTCGCCAGATGTCGGACCAGATACCCGGCAGCCACAGCAAGCGGCGCCTCCGAGGATTCGCGGATTTGAGAGTAGCCTCGCCGCTGCGCATCGTGCGCGATGCGCGCGTCGATGTTGCCGGCGGTCCCTGGCATATCGTGTGCACCCACGGCTTCACAGCGCGCAACTTCCATTGCCTCGTAAATGTCGCGGGCCATTTCGCCGTCGGGGACGAATTTCGTGTGCGTCGCCTCGTTATGATATCGTCGGCGTAGCGCGTAGCCATCCGCCGTTCCGCGCGCCAGAAGCACCTCTTCCAAAGTCATGCGGCGGGTCACTTGCGGAAGCCGCACACCTTCTTGGTTCATACCTGGCGGATCGACCGTAAAGCTAACACCCCAGTCGGGATCGTTGGCCATGACCTTGGTCGCCTCAGCAAGCGCCTTTTTAAACGGATCTGCGGGATTGTCGTTGTTTGTCATTCGGATACACCAATCAAAACCAACGCCCGTGTGTGGCGGCGGTTCTGGTTTTTACAGCGATAGCCCGACCGAATGCACATTACACTGCGACGCTAGCAGCACTCTCTGGCAGTTCCTCGTCAAAACAGCGCTGAAAAAATTCAGCCACGGTTTGACGCTCAAGCTCGTCGCACTTGTTGAGGAACGTCAGGCGAAAAGCATACCCAATCGAGCGTAGAATTTCCGCATTTTGCGCCCAAGCGATTACACTTCTGGGGCTCATCACGGTCGAAAGATCGCCGTTCATGAATGCCGTCCGGGTAAGGTCAGCGACGTGAACCATCTGACTGATAATCTTGCGCCCGCGCTCGGTGTTATAGTGTGGAGCCTTCGATAGCACGATTGCACACTCTGCATCGTGGCTGAGATAATTGAGCGTCGCAACAAGTGTCCAACGGTCCATCTGGGCTTGGTTGATTTGTTGCGTTCCGTGATAAAGTCCGGTCGTGTCACCAAGGCCAATCGTGTTGGCGGTAGCAAAAAGACGGAAATACGGATGCGGATCGAGGACTTCGTTTTGATCAAGCAAGGTCAGCTTGCCGTCAATTTCGAGAACGCGCTGGATCACAAACATAACGTCGGCGCGACCGGCGTCGTATTCGTCGAAAACGATTGCCGTCGGATTGCGTAAGGCCCAAGGCAGGATGCCTTCTTGAAATTCGGTATACTGCATGCCCTTGTCGACCTTGATCTGATCCTTGCCGATCAAGTCGATCCGACTGATGTGGCTATCAAGGTTAACCCGCACACATGGCCAGTTTAATCGCGCCGCCACCTGTTCGATGTGGGTTGATTTACCTGTGCCGTGGTACCCTTGGATTAGAACTCTGCGATTGTATTGAAAACCGGCAAGAATCGCGAGAGTGGTATCTGGATCAAATTTATAAGTTGGATCAATTTCTGGCACGCGCTCGTTTGATTCGTAAAACCCGCGTACTTTCATGTCACTTTCTATGCCGAATACATCGCGAATATCGATGTCTTCGGTTGGCTTAGCATCGGTGTCTAACCGCGTATAATCCATTACCAGTCCCTAATTTTTTTTAACAATAGCGCCACGCTGGTCGGAATTTACGTGCCTGATAATCAGCACCGTTGCAAGGGGTTGGCAGGTTCGCGGATGCGATTCCTTTTGTGGTGTGGTTTACGGATTGCGTGGCGATTGCCAACACCCTCACTGCCGATGATCGGTCTTTTTTGGCGCTTATTATCAGTTTAATGCGGTGCGTCCCCTGAATTTCTGCAAAAGGGCAAAAGCAAGGGCGAAAGTTTTTTTGGCACATCTTCTTGTGTCAGGTCTTTTCCAAAAATGCTTTGGCGCACTTCCCGGTCCTATTATGGAGCCATTTTGGACCTGTGACTTTCAGGGGCACGGTCGAGATTGAAATGTCGGACAAGACTTTGCATGACGCTCATTTTGCCGCCAAGCGCATTGCATGGCTCACTTAAAGCCTAGTTGTTCATAACGACCTCACCAGGAGTTGGAGAAGTCTTACCGTGAATGCCTTGCCGGTCCTTGAACTGACAAGCGAAAGTCCTGTTTAACTTAGGTTTGAAAATTCCGGCTTTCCTTGATCTGATCCCATGCCCAAACCACCTCGGACAATTGGTCTTCATGACTGCGATCCCCACCGTTCATATCGGGGTGCAATACTTTGATAAGTGCCTTGTATGATTTACGAATTTCCGCCTTCGCCCAATGGTCGCGCGCATCGAGAATATCCAAAGCGCGCCGCTCGGTGGGGGGTAATTTGCGGGTACCGCCAATCCCTTTGCCGTGATTGCGTGTCGCATTTTCCCCTAGGATTTGATGCGGATCGTCGACACCTAAACGCGCCCATGCGCGCTGTTCTTCGCCCGGTTTCGTAAACGGCTTCGTTTCGCGGCCCCAAACACGGTCTTTGTCGACCTGCTCTGCAAGTTCGTCCTCCGCCGCGCCGTTGAAGAAATTCCATTTCAAATTGTATTCGCGGACATGATCTTTGCAGAACCAGAAGAATTCATCCAGATCATCGGGCGACTTCGGAGCCCGGTACTGACCAACTTCTTCGCAACCCGCATGCTCGCAAACGCGCGTAGACGTTTCAAACGCCCCTGACATGCCGCGCCGTGTGCGCGACCTCTTTTTCTTGTCCGCAGAAACACTGAGATTAAAACCGAAGGGATCGTCTTTCATGGGTCTGGCACCTTTCCGACTCGGACGCATGAGTTTACTATCTTGGTCTGAAGATAGAAGGGGTAGGACGCAAAAAAATGTCAGTAACCGAAGAAATCCGAACGCGCCTTGAAGCCGCGTTTCAGCCATCGACGCTGGAAATCGTCGATGAAAGCGAAAGTCACCGGGGGCATTCAGGCTTTCAGGAGGGTGGCGAAAGCCATTTTCAAGTGACAATCGAGGCACACGAATTCGGAGACATGTCCCGCATTGCGCGCCACCGTGCCGTCCACACAGCACTTGGCGCGGAACTTGTCAGGCGCATTCACGCGCTGGAGCTTAAGATTTCCGCTTAAGGTGTCGGCTCGACTCTGCCCGGTATGCGGCTGATCGGCGGGTCGCTGCGCGAGGCTGAAGGCGCCTGTGCTGCGACGGGTTGCGCCGCTAACGTCAAAGTAGGCAAGGGGGCTTCACTGGTTTGTGGATGAGCAGCAGCGTGCTTTATGCGGCGAAACACGATTATGGGTTGATCTGTGATTTGCGTGCCGGTCAGCCCTTTTCGGGACTCGCACGGCAAGGTTTCCACACGCACAAATTCCCAGCCCTCATTGGCGTGATCGTTCAGCGCCTCCGTCATGGCCAGCGCAAAGCGATCCCCAAGGGTTTTGACGCCTTTGGCTTTTATGCCACGCGCCGGGGCGGGGACTGCCTTGTATTCAAACCTGACCACGGGACCGCTCCTTTGTCGTGCCTAAAATACGATCCTGCCCGAGATCGCCCCTTTAAAGCAAATGTAACGCTGCGGCCTCAAAGGCCAAGCTTAGCCGCCACCAGTTCGTTAACGGCTTGCGGATTGGCCTTTCCGCCAGTGGCTTTCATGACCTGACCCACAAACCAACCGGCCAACTTTGGGTTCACTTTGGCTTTTTCGACCTGTGATGGGTTCTGTGCAATGATCCGGTCCACTTCCATTTCTATCGCGCCGGTGTCCGTCACCTGCTTCATGCCGCGCGTGTTCACAATCGCTGCCGGGTCGCCGCCCTCGGTCCAGACGATCTCGAACAAGTCTTTGGCGATCTTGCCTGAAATGTCGCCCTTGGTGACCAACTCGACAATGCCGCCAAGCTGGCCGGCCGATACAGGGCTATCCGCGATTTCGAGACCCTCTTTCTTCAGCCGACCGAATAGTTCGTTGATCACCCAGTTCGCCGCAATTTTGCCATCAAGGCCCTTTGCTACATTTTCAAAAAAGGCCGCGTTCTCGACGTCCGCTGTCAGAACCGAGGCATCGTATTCTGTCATGCCATAGTCCGCGACAAAGCGCAGACGCTTGGCATCCGGCAATTCAGGAAGTGAGGCTTTGATATCGTCGACCCATGCCTGCTCGATCTCAAGCGGCATCAGATCGGGGCAGGGAAAGTAGCGATAATCATGCGCTTCTTCCTTCGAGCGCATGGACCGCGTCTCCCCTTTGTCGGGATCATAAAGCCGCGTTTCCTGAACAACTTCTTTGCCGTCTTCTAACAGGGCGATCTGACGCTTTGCTTCAACGTCGATCGCCTGTTGAATGAAGCGCATCGAGTTCATGTTCTTTATCTCGCAGCGCGTTCCCAGATACGAGAAGTCCTGTGTCGCCTGATATTTTTCGTAGTCGCCGGGACGACACACCGATACATTCACGTCAGCGCGCAAGTTGCCGTTTTGCATGTTGCCATCACAAGTGCCGAGATACCGCAGAATTTGACGCAGCTTCAGCACATAAGCGGCCGCTTCTTCTGGTCCTCGAATGTCGGGGCGGCTGACGATCTCCATCAGGGCGACCCCGGTTCGGTTCAAGTCCACGAACGACATATTGGGGTCCATGTCATGGATCGATTTGCCTGCGTCCTGCTCAAGATGGATACGCTCCACCCGCACAATACGCGCAACACCCGATCCCATTTCCACAAGAATCTCGCCCTCACCGACAATCGGGTGATACAACTGGCTGATCTGATAGCCCTGCGGCAGGTCAGGGTAGAAATAGTTCTTCCGATCAAACGCAGAGGTCAGATTGATCGCGGCCTTAAGCCCAAGCCCAGTCCGCACGGCTTGCTCTATGCAGAACGCGTTGATGACGGGAAGCATGCCCGGCATCGCGGCGTCCACGAAGGCGACGTTGGAATTCGGCTCGGCACCAAACGTTGTCGAGGCGCCGGAGAACAGCTTTGATTTTGAGGCAACCTGCGCATGCACCTCAAGCCCGATGACCAATTCCCAATCCCCGGTGGCACCGGCAATCACTTTCGGCCTTGGAGTCTCGTAGGTCAGATCAAGCATATCGGGCACCGCCGTTTGGAACGAGCCGGTTTTAGGCGAGCAAGGGCAAAGCGGCAAGGGGGCATAGGCCGACACAGACGCGCAAACGCCATGAACGCGGCTGTTCGGCGAATTCGCGCACATGCCCGGCATCCAAAGGCTTGGCATAAGGTCTGTTTTCGTGTCCAATCCCGTATGTGGGGCGTCTGGAGAAATGATGAACATGGCGCGATTAGGTGTAGTTGGCCTCGGTGTGATCGCTGTGGTGGCGTTTGCTTGTGCGCGCGCGCCTAATCCGGTGTCTTCCGGCGTCGTTCAGGGACCCGTCAAAGTCCGTTGGGACACGGAAGAGCGCGGTGCGCATTGGACCCGAGCGGCGATGGCGGCGCTCGACAGCCATGGTTCACCTTTGATCGCGCTTGTTCCCGAAGATATCGCGCAATATTGCCCCGGATATCAGGACGCGAGCCCGCGCGTGCGCAAAGCGTTCTGGGTCAACCTGATCGCTTCCCTGTCGTATCACGAAAGCACATGGCGACCTGATGTCTCTGGCGGCGAGGGCGAGTGGCACGGGCTGTTACAGATTGCGCCTGCAACAGCGCGCGGATACGGCTGTGTTGCCGGGGACGCGGATGCTTTGAAAGACGGCGCGCTTAATGTGTCATGCGGGATCCGGATCATGGCGGAAACAGTGCCGCGAGACGACGTGATTTCGCGCGGAATGCGCGGCATAGCCGCCGATTGGGGCCCCTTTCATCAAGAGAGTAAACGAAACGACATAAAGGCCTATACCCGAGGTCTCTCGTATTGCCAGTGATCCATAAAATTCTTTTAGGACTTGGTCTTATCGCCCTGCCTTTAGTTGCATTCGCGCAAACAGCTCGTGAAGTCTCGACGGTGTCTGCCGCGCTGCAAACCCTCGCTGTCAGCCCAGCGCCTCGTGACGCTGACCTGCCGCGTGCGCGTTGGGAACATCGCCAGAATGGCGCTCTTTGGACCCGTGTTGCGCTGGCCGCCGTGGCCACCCACGGCGCACCTTTGCTCGATGTTGTGCCAACCGATATCGGCGAATGGTGCCCGGCCTATCCCGGTCACGGCAAAGACGAGCGCGCCGCGTTTTGGGCAGCGCTTTTGTCAACGCTCTCGCGCTACGAAAGCACATGGAACCCGCGCGCGGTTGGCGGCAACGGGCGTTGGTTCGGGCTTATGCAAATCTATCCGCCCACGGCCGAATTCCGCGATTGCCGCGTCCAGACCGGCGAAGAGTTGAAACGCGCAAGCGACAACCTCAATTGCGCCGTGCGCATCATGGCGATCACCGTGCCGCGTGACGGGGCGATATCGGTGAAAGATCCACGTTGGCGGGGGGTTGCCGCGGATTGGGGCCCTATTCGTAACGACTGGATGCGCGGCGACATGCAGCGCTACACGCGCGAACAGCGCTATTGTCGATCTCTGGCAGACGTCCGCCCGCTTGCGCGTCCTGAAGGTCAGGCGGCACTGGCGGAATAGACCGGAAAATCAGGATTTTCTGTGATTTTCGGGTCACCTGTGCGCTCGAACGTGTCGGCCAATTGAGCGCGAATATTGTCAAGAGAAATATGCCAGAGGCGCGGATAGATCACGCCCAGATGACGCCGCACAAGGGAATCAAATGCGTCTCGATAGGTGTCGCGACGAGCGCCGCTTGCAAGTTCGCGCTCTTTAATAAGCGTGGCTGCCGCCCAGTTCACGTCGGCTTGCGTGCCGGACAAGCGTGCAAGATCCAATAAAGCGGCCGAAAGGCGATCCGCATCAATATGCTCGCGCAGTTCGGGACAATAAGCCAAAGAGGGTAGGACGCATAACGCAAACCCGCCTTGTCCAAGTGTTTCACTCGTGCGCGCTTCGGCGCGGCGGGCTTCTTCATTGAACGATTTGAGATTGATCGGCCCATCACCGAAACTCTGGGGCATATGAACGGCGTAGATCGCGGGGTTAGATGGATCAAGGTCTATCCAGTCCTCGAAAGCAGGCTTCAGGCGCGCGCCAGCATCAGGCATTCCAAGCGCGAGTTCGTAAAAGGCGCTTGCCAGCAAAGGGGACATCTGCGCAACCGGATCAAAAGGTGCCAAAATGGCCTCAGCTTTGAGATAATGTTGCGCCATGTGACGCCATGCGCGCTTGCGCTCGCTGTCTGGCCAGAACTCGGCGCGGCAGTTGTCAGCCACAAGCATATGCGCGCAAGCAGCCAATACCGCATGCACCGGATCGCCCGGCGCGTCGGTGTGGCGCGCAACATAGCCGGCAATCATCTCGTCTGCTTCTTCTAGATCATCGAGGCTTCCGCGCGCGGCCTCGTCAAGACAGGTTTGAAGTGGCAAAAGGCAGGTTTCGACCGCGATGTCGTGGTGGCGCGTTCCGCCGGGTGTTGCGTCCAGGCGACGCTCCCAAACCGAGATCTCGCGTGACAACTGCGTCCAATCGCAGCGTTCAAAAAGATCAGAAACGCGGTTTGCCACAGCAGAGTGAGCCACAAAGTCGGGGTCATTGCGCACCACGGGAATAAGCAATTCGCGCGGCAGATCGGATGCCGTCATTGGCTTAGACCTGTCCGCTATCGCGGCACGGCTGAAGCGGCGCAAGCTGCCCATAGTCAGCGCGCCCAAAAGTGTAAGCGAAAACGCAATCCCCACCGGGCCCGACAGGGTTGATGTCAGGCCGGCCAGGTAGGGGGTTGTTTCAAGCGGCATGTCTTTTTTCTTCTCCACGCAACCATTGGACCAAATCGCGGGAATTGGGCAACTTTAAGGCGAATGAATTAAAAGCGGTCATTTTTGCCGGGCCTTGCCGAATAAAATGCGTTTTCCGGCCTAGAAAAGGCGTTTCACCGTAACGTTGCGCGCTCCCAAAGCTTCGTCCAACTGCCGCCCCGATGGCAGGCACGGCCCCGGAATGTGCAGTTTCGGCCCGGAATGGCGAAACAGGGCAACCCGCTGAGACAAATCAAGCGCGGTGCGTGCGCGCATATAGTCGATGTCGCTTAACTCCACTTCATCGCCACGCGCGCCCACCTGCCAGGATATTGCATCATCTGTGACCGTTAGCTTGGCTTCGGTGTTTGCCATAATCGTCCAGATTGCCGGCGCGATCAGCACCCCAAAGAGCGTGACAATCAACGGATGCGCCTCAAGCCAGACGATCATCACCAACAAAACAACGATTGCACCGCCAACCAGCGCATAGCTGGTGGCATTTCGCGATGTGCGTCTATGTGTAAATGTATCGGGCATCTGCATTTGGGTGGCTTAGCAAAGCGGGATTGGCAAGCGAAATGGCAAAACAGACGAAAGCCAATCTGCCGTCCAAGGTCTGTGCTACATGTGGTCGTCCTTTTGAGTGGCGTAAGAAATGGGCCAAGGTCTGGGATGAGGTCAAATATTGCTCCGAGCGGTGTCGTCGCGCGCAGAATACCTGAGTATACCGTCTCTTGCCTCCGGTTGGACAGTATTCTAAGCGTCCCCTTACAAAATTTTAGGGAGCTTCAGTCATGTCGGAACGCGTTGATCGAGCAGGGCTTGCCGTAAGCACACAGCTTGCAGAGTTTGTCGAAACCGAAGCCCTTCCGGGCAGCGACGTGACGGCGGATGCGTTCTGGGCCGGCCTCAGCACACTGGTGCATGAGTTTGGGCCAAGAAACCGCGCGCTCCTCGAAAAACGTGAAGCGATCCAGACGCAGATCGATGACTGGCATATCCGCCATCGCAACCAGCCCCATGACCATGCTGCTTACACGACGTTTCTAAGCGAGATCGGCTATCTCGTGCCTGTTGGCGAAGCTTTCGAGATCACCACAACCAACACAGATCCCGAGATTGCCAGAGTGCCGGGGCCACAGCTTGTCGTGCCGATCACCAATGCACGCTACGCGCTCAATGCCGCAAATGCGCGCTGGGGCAGTCTGTATGACGCATTTTATGGCACTGATGCAACCGACGGAACGCGGCCATCAGGGGCCTATAACAAGGGCCGCGGCGCACGCGTTGTCGCAAAAGCGCGGGTGTTTCTCGACGAAGCCTTTGCCCTTGAGGGCCTAAGCCACGCCGATGCCCGCCGCTATTATGTTCATGACGGGGCGCTCCTCGTTGATGACCAACCCCTTGCCGATCCCTCGAAGTTTGTCGGCTTTCAGGGCCACCCCAAAGCGCCCACGGCAATCGTGCTGTGCAACAACGGCCTCCATGCGGAATTGGTCTTTGATCGCACACACCCGATTGGCAGCCGCGATCAGGCGGGCCTTGCGGATGTCCGTCTTGAAGCCGCCGTCAGCGCCATCCTTGATTGCGAAGACTCCGTTGCATGCGTCGATGCCGAAGACAAAGTGCAGGCCTATCGCAATTGGCTTGGCCTGATGAAGGGCGACCTCACGGACGTTTTTGAAAAGGGCGGGAAAACAATTACCCGTGCCCTTAACCCCGACAAGACCTTTACCGGCCCAGATGGCGGCGATGTCACGGTGAAGGGGCGCGCGCTTATGCTGGTGCGCAATGTCGGTCACCTAATGACCAATCCGGCTATCCTTGACCGCGGTGGACACGAGATATTCGAAGGTCTGATGGACGCCATGATCACCGCCTTGATCGCCAAGCACGATCTGGCACGGGACGGCGGGAATTCCGTCACGGGTTCGGTCTATGTGGTGAAGCCAAAGATGCACGGCCCGGAAGAGGTCGCCTTTGCTGACGACACATTCACCCATGTCGAAAAAGCGCTGGGCTTGCCGCAAGATACGGTCAAACTTGGCATTATGGATGAGGAACGCCGCACGTCGGTGAACCTGATGGAATGTATTCGCGCCGCGAAGTCGCGCGTGGCCTTCATCAATACCGGCTTTCTGGATCGGACCGGCGACGAGCTGCACACCTCGATGGAAGCGGGCCCCTTCAGCCGCAAAGACTGGATCAAGCGTAAAGCTTGGATTTCGGCCTATGAAATCAGCAACGTCGATATTGGTCTCGCCTGTGGACTGTCCGGCAAGGCTCAGATTGGCAAAGGCATGTGGGCCATGCCAGATCTGATGGCTGCGATGCTTCAATCCAAGATCGAACATCCGCAAGCCGGCGCAAATTGCGCCTGGGTTCCGTCTCCGACGGCGGCGGTACTGCACGCGCTGCACTATCACAAAGTAGACGTCTTTGCCGTTCAGGCAAAGCTGAAAGCAGTGGGCGCGCGCGCGCACGTCGACCAGATTCTCGATATCCCGCTGGCGTCATTTCAGATGTGGAACAAACGCCAGATCACCCGTGAAGTCGAAAACAACGCGCAAGGCATTCTTGGCTACGTGGTGCGCTGGATTGATCAGGGTGTTGGCTGCTCGAAAGTGCCGGACATCAACAATGTCAGCCTGATGGAAGATCGCGCGACTTGCCGTATCTCGGCGCAACATATCGCGAACTGGCTGCACCACGATGTTATCAGCCGCGATGAAGTGCGGGAAATCATGGAGCGCATGGCAGAGGTCGTTGACGGCCAGAACGCTTCAGATCCCTTGTACCGCCCGATGGCACCCGGATTCGGCGGGATTGCCTTCAAGGCTGCCTGCGAACTGGTTTTTGAGGGGCGTACGCAGCCGTCCGGCTATACCGAGCCGGTTCTGCATCGTCGCCGGTTGGAACTGAAAGCTTCGCAATAGGCAACGACGGGAAAACTGGGCTGAGCGTGCAAAAATGCACGTGACGCACAGGTCCTTGTGCGCGTGGTGCAGTTATCAAGGATAAGTCTTTCGCTTAGAAAGTCCTCAATCGAAGGGGATATCACGCGTGCGACCAGTTGTTGGCATTATCGGGAATTTCTTCCTAGTTAATGATGAATATCCGGCCCATTCAGGCGGTCGGATGAACAGCGAGGCTGTCTGCGATGTTTCCGGCGCACTTCCGTTAATCGTGCCGACGGACCCTGCATTGGTGAATGTATTTGACCTGATGGCGGCCTGCGACGGTTTTGTGTTCACTGGCGCGCGCGCAAACATCAATCCAGAGCACTACAATGAAGAACCGACCGAGGCGCATGGCGCCTTTGACGAGGCGCGCGACAGTGTGACGATGCCTTTGATCCGCGAATGTGTGGCGCGTGGGCAGCCGATCCTTTCGATTTGCCGGGGCTTTCAGGAATTGAACGTCGCCATGGGCGGCTCGCTCCATCCTGAAATCCGGGACCTGCCGGGCCGGGTGAACCACCGGATGCCACCCGACGGGACAATCGAAGAAAAATTTGAAATCTGCCAGAACGTCACGTTCACAAAGGACGGCATGTTCCACCGGCTTATGGGGGCGGAAGTTGTGCGCACCAACTCGCTGCACGGTCAGGGGATCAAGGATAAAGGCGACCGGATCGTGATCGACGGTTGGGCCGACGATGGCACACCCGAGGCGATTTACGTGGACGGTGCGCCGGGCTTCACGCTTGGGGTCCAATGGCACCCGGAATACAAGGCGGCCGAAGATCCGGTGTCGCGCCCGCTGTTTGAAGCCTTCGGACAAGCGCTTGTTGCGTGGAAATCCAGCGATCGCACGTCGCGTCTGAAAAGCGCGTGATTTTCTCGGCGGACCATCGTAAACTTGCGTCATGAAGCGCTCGGCAATAAATGACATCATGGCCTCGGCGGATGATCTTATCCGTCACCACGGCTTTACCCTTCCACCTTTTGCCTACTGGTCTGCGGACGAATTTCGCGCCCGTAGCGATGCACGCCGGATTGTCGATGCCCGGATGGGCTGGGACATCACAGATTACGGTCAGGGAAATTTCAATGCGCTGGGCCTGTTTCTATTCACGCTTCGGAACGGGTCACTGGCTGACTTGCAGCGCGGCGGCGGCATGGTCTACGCAGAAAAGCTGCTGATTTCGCGCCAAGACCAGATCAGCCCGATGCACACCCATGTGATCAAATCCGAAGATATCATCAATCGTGGCGGCGCGACGATGGTGATCGAGCTTTTTGGATCCGACGACCAAGGCAACTTCGCAGAAGATCGAGGTGGCATGGTGCTTTGCGACGGGATCGAGCGACCTTTCGGTCCCGGTGAGAAACTGATGTTTGCTCCAGGCGAAAGCGTGACGTTGATGCCCGGCGACTGGCATTCGTTCTGGGGCGAAGGGGGCGATGTGCTGATTGGCGAGGTCTCTACCGTCAACGACGATGTGACTGACAACCTCTTCCGCGATCCCATTGGACGGTTTGCGGCAGTCGAGGAGGACGTGGCTCCCACGCATCTTCTTGTCAGCGATTATGAGACCTGGCTGTCAACCTGAGGCAGTTCCATTTCAAACCGCTCAAGCTCGACTTCCAAACGCGTCACGGCCTCTATTGCCAAAACGTGCCAGCCGCGTTTTTCAAGAAACGGGCGCAGGTAATGACTTGCATGCGTGGCCAGGCGATCAAGACCAGTCTCGCGGGCCTGTTCCAACAGCCTTTCATACAATTGTGATGCTGTGCCATTCCCGCGTGCGCGGGGGGCGACGAAAAACATATCAAGATATCCGACCTCGTGCAGGCTGATAAATCCGGTCAATCCGTGCTCGTCTGAGGTTACCCAGGCCTTGGATGCCGACAGCCGTGGCAACCACCATTCCGGCAACACCGGAGATGGCACCCATGCGTGCCGCTGATCGGGGGAATAGTGATTGCCCGCGCCACTATGGACGGCCTGATAGTAAACCGCATAGCTCGCCTCAGCGTCCGTTGGTTCCCATTCACGCATTATGTCACCGCAGCACGCGTCCTGAAGACCGGCGTGTCCCATTCGTTGGTGTTCAATATCTCTTCCAGATGTCCGACAGCGCCAAGAATTTCTGCCTCGCCAATATAAAGTGGCGTCACGCCAAAGCGCATGATGTCTGGCGCGCGGAAATCACCTATTACACCGCGAGCGATCAACGCCTGCATCACGGCATAGCCCTCGGGGTGGCGGAAGCCGACCTGCGATCCACGCTTTGTACCATCGCGCGGCGAAGCCAGCGTCACGGCCGGGCAGCGTGCCTCGACCTCGGCGATAAACAGATCAATCAGCTCAATTGATCGTGCCCGCAGATCGTCCATATCGACGTTGTCCCAGACGTCCAGTGCTGCATCAAGAGCCGCCATCTGCAGCATCGCAGGCGTGCCGACCCGCATCCGGTCAATGCCCGCACCGGCGCGGTAATCCAGATCAAAGGCAAACGGAGCTTCATGCCCCAACCATCCCGACAATGCCGGGCGGACATCTTCGGTGATCCCGGGTGCTACATAGATGAAGGCAGGGCCGCCGGGGCCGGAGTTCAGGTATTTGTACGTGCACCCCACGGCGAAATCCGCGCCGCCCCCAAGTACATCGACCGGAAATGCACCTGCGGAATGCGCCAAGTCCCATATCGCCAAAGCACCCATCTTGTGGGCCTTTGTGGTCAATGCAGGCATGTCGTGGCGTCGCCCCGTGCGGTAATCCACTTCGGTCAACATCAGACAGGCGACTGTCTCGTCAATATGGTCGGCCACTTCTTTCGGTGCGACGATCTTCAATTCAAGTCCGCGATCAAGTGACTTAACAAGCCCGTCAGCCATATACAGATCACTGGGGAAGTTCCCGGAATCGCTTAAGATAACGCGTCGCTCGGGCCGCATCTCAAGGGCAGACGCCAGCGCCTGATACACCTTGATCGTCAACGTATCGCCCAACACAACACTGCCATCAGGCGCGCCGATCAGGCGGCCCACGCGGTCACCAACGCGGCGTGGCATGGCCATCCACCCCGCACGGTTCCAGCCGGTAATCAGCATCTCTCCCCATTCGTCGCGCGCCATCGCCTCAAGTCGGGCAGGCACGGATTTCGGGAGGGGCCCAAGCGAATTCCCATCAAGGTAAATCATGCCCTTGGGAAGGTGGAAGAAACGGCGGGTCGCTTCAAAATCTGTCATGCGCAAAGCCCATAGCCGCAACAACCTTCCGACGCTAGGGTGGTGTCCATGAAATGGATTGATCTCCCGCCAGTTTGGACCGTCGCGGCATTACTGCTTACATGGAATGTGCCGCTTGCCGCGCCTTGGGGGACGGCATCTGTGCCCGGTTTCATCGCTTTAGGTTCAGCAGCCGCCTTGATCGCTGCGTCGCTTGTTGAGTTCGCACGGGCGCGCACTGCGGTTTTTCCGCGACAATCCCCTTCAGCTCTCATTACCACCGGCATATTCCGCCTTTCGCGCAATCCGATCTACCTTGCAGATCTCCTGATCCTCGCAGGCTTTTCCTTGATCTGGGGCAAATTGCTCGGATTTTTTCTTGTTCCGGTTCTTGCATGGGTCCTGATCCGACGTTTCATCACCGGTGAGGAAGCCCGCCTGACAACCGCATTTGGCGCGCAATATGAGGCATACATGTTCCAAACCCGGCGCTGGCTGTAAGGGCAGCAGGCGTTGCCGACGTTAGGGCATTGAGAAAATTTGGCGGTGCGATTAGACATCGCGATGAAACGATACAAGTCTGCTAACAACAATACAATTCAGGGGATAGTCCATGAAGATCGGAGCGCCAAAAGAAAGCGCAAGCGGTGAAGCACGGGTGGCGATGACGCCAGCCAGCGCCAAGGACCTGCAAAAACTCGGCTATGAGTGTATGATCCAGAAAGGCGCCGGCGAGGCCGCGGGCTTCTCTGATGCCGCCTACAAAGAGGCGGGCGTCGCTGTCGTCTCTGGTGCTTCCCTTTGGAAAGATGCCGAGATCGTCGCCAAGGTTCGCCCCCCCACAGATGCCGAAGCCAAAAAGCTGTCGGACAGGCAGACGCTGATTTCGTTCTTCTACCCGGCCGCCAACGACCAGCTTTTGCATACTGCCAAAGGGCAGGGCGCTAGCGTTATCGCAATGGACATGGTCCCGCGCATCAGTCGCGCACAAAAAATGGACGCGCTGTCGTCCATGGCCAATATCGCCGGCTACCGCGCTGTGATTGAAGCGGGAAACAACTTTGGTCGGTTCTTCACCGGTCAGGTGACAGCCGCTGGCAAAGTGCCGCCTGCCAAGGTTCTTGTTGTTGGCGCAGGCGTCGCAGGTCTTGCCGCTATCGGTACATCAACCTCGCTTGGCGCGATCACGCTGGCGTTCGACGTGCGCCCCGAAGTCGCTGAACAAATCGAGTCGATGGGCGCGGAGTTTGTCTACCTCGACTTTGAAGAATCCGCTCAGGACGGTGCAGCTACTGGTGGCTATGCCGCCGTATCATCGCCGGAATTCGCAGCCGCTCAGTTGAAGAAATTCCGCGAACTGGCGCCTGAAGTCGACATCGTCATCACCACGGCGCTGATCCCGAACCGCGATGCACCAATCCTTTGGACCAAAGAAATGGTCGAGATGATGAAGCCCGGCTCGGTCATCGTGGACCTTGCCGCGGAACGCGGTGGTAACTGCGAATTGACCGTCAAAGACGACAAGATAGTGACCAAGAACAACGTCACTATCGTTGGCTATACAGACTTCCCAAGCCGAATGGCAGCACAGTCCTCGCTGCTTTATTCCAACAACATCCGTCACATGATGACCGATCTTACGCCGGAAAGAGACGGCCAGGTCGTGCACAACATGGAAGACGATGTGATCCGTGGAGCGACCGTGACCAAAGGTGGCGAGATCACTTGGCCGCCCCCGCCGCCGAAAACGAAAGCCATCGCGGCTCAGCCGAAAAAAGACAAACCGAAAGACCTGACGCCCAAAGAGAAAAAGGCGAAGGAATCTGCGGCCTTCAAAGAAGCGACCAAGCAACAGGTCACTCTCCTGGCCGCCGGTGGCGCGCTTATGCTTCTGATCGGTGCCTTTGCGCCTGCCAGCTTCATGCAGCACTTTGTGGTGTTCGCGCTTGCCTGCTTCGTGGGCTTTCAGGTGATCTGGGGCGTCGCGCATTCGCTACACACGCCGCTTATGGCGATCACAAACGCCATTTCCGGCATCGTGGTGGTGGGCGCACTGCTTCAGGTCGGCTCGGGCAATATCATCGTGGTGCTTCTTGCGGGCATCTCAATCCTGATCGCGTCGATTAACATCTTTGGTGGATTTTTGGTGACACGCCGGATGCTCGCCATGTTCCAGAAATCTTAAGGGGGGGCGAGAAAATGTTGTCCAACGGACTTGTCTCTGCCGCCTATATAGCGGCCTCTGTTCTCTTCATTCTCGCACTTGGCGGGCTGCGGAACCAGGAAAGCGCGAAACGTGCGATCTGGTACGCCATCGTCGGCATGGGGGTGGCGATGGTTGCCACCATTCTGTCGCCCGGGGTCGGTAATCTTTGGTTGATCATTCTGACCGTCGGCGTCGGTGCCGCCGCTGGTGTCTATGTCGCCCAGCGCGTCAAGATGACCGAGATGCCACAACTTGTGGCCGCGCTTCACTCCTTCGTGGGTCTGGCGGCGGTCTTTATCGGCCTTAACGCGGACATCATGCTGACAGCTGTGAGCGAGATCAAAGCTGCAGGCATCGCGCTTTCGGACGCCGATCTTACCGCGTTTGGCGAGAAACTGTGGAAGAAAGACGGCGTCGAAGTCGCGATCCTGAAGGTCGAGGTCTTCCTCGGGATATTCATCGGCGCGATCACTTTCACGGGCTCAATCGTGGCGTTTGGAAAACTTGCCGGAAAAGTTGATGGCAAGCCGAAGAAACTGATGCTGCCAAATGAAACTGCGCCGATCCGGTTCATTTCGGGTCACTATCTGAATGCGCTTTCGCTGATCATCTGTCTTCTCCTTGGCTTTGCCTACTTCACCGGTGCCGGTATCTGGACCATGGTGCTTGTTACCATGGTTGCAGGCTTCATCGGCTGGCATCTGATCATGGGTATCGGCGGCGCTGATATGCCGGTCGTTGTGTCGATGCTGAACAGCTACTCGGGCTGGGCAGCGGCGGCTATAGGCTTTACGCTTGGCAATGACCTTCTGATCGTGACGGGAGCGCTTGTCGGCTCGTCCGGCGCCATTCTGTCCTACATTATGTGTAAGGCGATGAACCGTAACTTTGTCAGCGTTATCCTTGGTGGCTTTGGCGGAGAAGCAGGCCCTCAGATGGCAGTCGAAGGTGAACAAATCGCGATCGACGCCGATGGTGTCGCATCGGCATTGAACGACGCCGACAGCATCATCATCATTCCGGGCTACGGCATGGCGGTGGCGCAGGCGCAGCAATCGGTCAGCGAACTAACCCGCAAGCTGCGCGCGCAGGGCAAGACGGTTCGGTTCGCAATCCACCCGGTCGCGGGTCGTTTGCCGGGACACATGAACGTGCTTCTGGCAGAAGCCCGCGTGCCCTACGACATCGTTTTGGAAATGGACGAGATCAACGAAGACTTCCCCAAAACGGACGTCGCCATTGTCATCGGCTCGAACGACATTGTGAACCCGGCGGCACAGGACGATCCAAACAGCCCCATCGCCGGAATGCCGGTTCTGGAATGCTGGAAAGCCAAGCAGGTTTTTGTGTCCAAACGGGGGCAGGGCACCGGGTACTCAGGCATCGAGAACCCGCTTTTCTTCAAAGATAACACGCGCATGTTCTACGGCGACGCCAAGGCTTCGCTCGACACACTGCTACCAAAGATCGACTAAGGGTGCAGACCAAATCAGAAACGAAAGGCCCGCCAATTTGCGGGCCTTTTTTGTGACGCGGATGAGTATACCCATGCGGTTCGATTGACGAATGTCTTCCCAGCGCCATCTCGTAATACAGCAACGCAAGGACCGCCCGCATGACTTTCATAGCCGCCATCGTCAGTCTTGCCGTTTTCACTGCCGTTCCCGCTTTTGCAGATATCGAGGTGCGCTTTGTCGAAGGCGCACCGAAAGACCGTTTCGTCTTTACAGCAACCGAAAACTTCTGCGCAGGCGGTCCCGTCGCAATAACAGTGAACCTTGAGGGCTCGGCCGGCGCGCTGATCTTCGATGTGACCGACAGCGGCGCGGGCGTCGAAATCTTTCAGCCGTTCGAGGTCGTGGCAGGAGCGGACGTTCTTCTGGGCACCTCAGCGGTCAGCGATGGCGATGTCGCGCTAACGCTTGAGCTTTCCGCGTTGACTCCACAGTCCCCTGTCGCCTTCACTATCGATGTGGACGACACGCAGGGGGGTCGTGAAATCACAGTCGCGGGCAGCGAAATACTTGGAGGCACGGTCTCGGTCGCTATTGAAGGCGTTGTCAAAGAAGCAACATTCAATGAGCGCGCCGTGGCCCTGATCGAATGGTCCGCCTGCCAATCCTGAGAATGGCCTAAATCGCGCGCCACGCCCCCGGTGCAAGATCGTCTAGCGTCCAGTCTCCGACCCGCCAGCGCACCAATCTCAGCGTCGGAAACCCGATTTGCGCCGTCATCCGCCGCACCTGCCGGTTGCGCCCTTCCGAGATCGTGATCTCGATCCAGCGATCCGGCACTGATTTGCGAAACCGCACGGGGGGATCGCGCTCCCAAAGGGCAGGGGTCTCAAGCAACCGCGCTTTTGCGGGCAATGTCGGGCCGTCATTCAGATTGACCCCTTGCCGCAAGGGGTCAAGGTCCGCCTCGGAGGGATCACCTTCAACCTGAACCATATAGACCTTCTCGGTCTTGGCCTTTGGGTTCGAAATGCGGGCCTGCAGACGACCATCTTCGGTCAGCACCAAAAGCCCCTCGCTATCGCGATCCAACCGGCCCGCCGCATAAACACCGGACGGCAGTCCAAACCCCGAAAGGGTCGGACGCGTGGTCAGAGACTTCGCATCGGTAAATTGCGAAAGTACACCGAAGGGTTTGTTGAAAAGGATGGTTTGCGCCATGGCCTGTTCTACAGGCGCCTAAACGTGACAATCAGGCCAACATCTTCGTCATGCCCTTCTGGCGCGCGCGTAGAGTCTGCGTAAACACGTTCTTCGGAAATTTCTGGCGCAGAGACATATCCGTTTGCCTGCAAAGCCTCGAACGTTTGGTCAAAACCCAAATCGACCCAAACCTCCGGTCTTACGGTAATGATCGCTACTGCGCCGGGCGCCAGAACGCGCACAAGCTCTGGCAACGCTTCGGGCCCGACGTGCCCGTGCGTGAATGTGCCGGAACTCACGAGGCCCGAATAAGTTTCATCACCCAGATCAAGCGGCTCTTTAAGATCGGCCTCGATCAGGTTGCGGTACAGCTTCTTGCGGTGAGCGACTGCCAGCATCTCAGGCGACAAATCCAGCCCGTCGACCACAGCGCCCTCGGGGAAATGTTCACCCAATGCGCCCGTGCCACAGCCCACATCCAGACATGGCGATCTACCGCCGGCATCCACGTAAGATTGCGTCACCAATTTCGGAAATCGATAGGTTGTTGCTTGCACAAAATCAGCGTCATAGGTCTCTGCCCATTTTTCGTAAAGCTTTAGATTGTCTTCGGGTGTTTGGACCGCATAGGCGGCGTCAAGGTTGGGTTCATCTGCCATAGGGCAGCATACCCGGCCTCAACCCCGCTTCACAACCACCTCATAGCCGGGTTCCTCTGGCTCATCATCCACCATCTCGGACGGGAAGCCGGTCGCCGTGATATCAAGCCCCGTGGCGTCCTCCAGCCTGCGAATAATATCGTCCGACTGCGCGCGCGCCCCAAATCGCCTTTGTCCATCCTTGAATATATCAATCATCAAGGGCGAGATCTCGAGCGGAACACTGGCGTCGTCCGCAATCTTCTGGAACAGGCCAATGTCCTTTAACACAAGGTCCATGGTGAAATCTATCGTCCGCGAGCCGTTCAAAATAACCTGACTTTCGGTCTCATGGACAAAGGAATTGCCCGACGAGATTCGGATGGCTTCGAACGTGGTGGCCAGATCAACTCCTGCCGCCTTCATCGTCACCATCGCCTCGCAAACCGTCAACAGGTTCGCCGTGGCCAGATAGTTGGTCATGACCTTCAGGATTGAGGCCGAGCCGATGGGCCCGGTGTGCAATACCCGCCGTCCCAAAGTCGTTAGGATCGGCAACATCCGCTCGAATGTCTCGCGGTCGCAGCCCGCAAAGATTGATATATTTCCGGTCGCAGCGCGATGACAGCCGCCGGACACCGGACACTCAATCGCGGAGGCTCCCTTAGCCTGCACCATGACTGCCAACCGCGCCATCTCGTCTGCATCGGTCGTTGACATCTCGGCCCAGATTTTGCCCGGCCCCATCGCGGCAAGCACGCCGCTCTCGCCTTCCATCACCTCCGAACAGGCCGCAGGCGAAGGCAAACAAGTCACCACCAAATCGACTTGTTCCGCCAATTCCTGCGCACTTTCGGCCCATCGAGCGCCGCCCTTCAGAAATGGCTCGGCCAACGAGCGATCCAAATCCCGGACCGTCAGATCAAAGCCATTTCGCAGCAAACTGCCAGCAAGCTTTCCGCCGACATTTCCCAAACCAATAAACCCAACATTCATGCGCTGTCCCTTCAAGATGATGTTCCCGGAAGATGGCGGCAGGCCATTAGAGAGGGCGCGCTTGTTTGCGTCATAGCGGAGCCTGATGCGACCATTTTACAATGCACTTTGATCAGTGGTTTCAGAATGTGACGAAACTGGCGCCTGATTTATTTGGCATTCATAAATTTCCACTTCCCGGATAAATTATACCGAAGGCTAAGCTCCTTAATAAGAGTTTCCCCATTTGACCCGCATGCACGCTATCCGACTTCCCGGCTCAATCCGATGACTTTACACAGCGCGGTCACGGGGGCCTTGCCGAAAGGGGATCCGGCTCTCGTGAATAAGGTCGCGTGGAGGTTCTATGGTCGTCTCTTGAGATAAGCGATACTTACGCCAGAGCCGCGCTTGGACGGACCGAAAGTAACCCGCCCAACGATCTGAAAGCCGAGCGTGGCTATGTACTTTTGACCTTGGCGTGGTAGGCAAAATGGCGCGGAGATTTCAATATCTCGATGGAACATAGTCTTGAGGCCGAGACGCTCTTGACCGAAAGCAGCCATCCTGAAGCGCATGCGTTTGTCTATTTCACCCTCGGGGTGCGCCACTACAGCCGGAATCGGCTCGACCTTGTGACATGCGCCACCGAACACGGCATTGGCCTTGCCGGACCGGACAGCGACCCGGAAGCCCATGTTGATCTGTTGACCACCAAAGCGATTATTCAGCGTTACAAAGGCGATCGTTCTCGCGCGGGGCTGACGATTGGCCGGGTGCGCGTTCTGAGCAAAGACGCTGAACTTTCACGTGTCGAGCACAATATCGCCCGATGGATGCTGGCCGGTGATGAGGTCAAAAAAAGCCGAAAATCATCCCGAATTTTCGCTTGAGCCGTGCGAAGAACACGCAAACCGCCTGGTTCTGCCCTATAGCAGGGAGGCCCTTGGAACCTGCTATGTAAGCCTTGAAGATTTCGACAATGTTGAAGCGACCTTTGTCACCGGTCTTGGTATCGCAATCGAAGTTTGTGACTTCCGCGCGTAAGGCCAGATCATCCACCGATACGCAGCCGTTGTACACGCGCGCCGCAATCTAGAACGGCGCGCGATTTGGACCTCTCCTGTGCACAGATCGCGACGCGGATGAGCAACCACTTGTGGCAACAAGACTTCACGCTGGCACTTGCAGGCGTTTATGAAGACCACGGCGATCTGAAGAAGGCAATCTCAGCTCATACGCCGGCCAGTAGTTTTGAAAAAGAATGGAGGACCTGAACCAAGGCCCATGCGCGCGCCAGATGCTGCAATCCGCCCGAAAATTTTCTTTTTCAGTCGATCCGCCTTTCAATGCCCGCTACCTTCACGTCAGCGCGGCTTTTGCATATTCAGTCGCGGTGAAGACCGTTTTGTCCAACCCAAAGCCAGCAACCATCAAAGGCCCTCTAAAAATGATCGCTCCCCGTCCCGCATTGCCAGATTGTGCGATGCTAATGTTCGCCTTGCGCGGGCGTCGGACCTGAAGGGGCGCGCCGGGGTATGAAAGATATCTGGAGCGGCATTGCCTCTCACATTACGTTCCTTTTGAATGGCGCCATCGTCGAAACAGCCTTTGCCGAGCCGTTTTTCGCAGGTTCCCAAACCCAAGGCCCGCAGGCGTTTTTGAAAGGAGGCATCGTCG
>Ga0075467_10001041_pt1 | contig 22896 bp, 19 predicted proteins | sample DEB08_DNA_9_FD_75067 | JGI IMG/M metagenome (GOLD analysis project Ga0075467, IMG submission 75067) | Aqueous microbial communities from the Delaware River and Bay under freshwater to marine salinity gradient to study organic matter... | ecosystem: Environmental > Aquatic > Marine > Coastal ... | reverse complement strand
CGCCCCATTTTCGTGTCGCCCACCATTGCCACGTATTCCTTCCATATATTAAATTGGCTTGAAATTTGTCAGGTCTCCCCCCCTCCAACTCAACATCGATTTCTTCCCATTCACGGGGCTCACCTTCATTGGTATAGGTGAACAGAGACGATATATAACCGGATGCGACAGTCCTAGCAGGGGCTTTCATGCGGGTTTCATAGCGGCCATATCTTATTTTTTTGCTTTCAGTCGTCCTTAGTTCCCCACAAGAAAACTCATAGGCTGATTTTTGCATCTGATGATCATTAGACCATCCTGGTGCTATTGGCTCTTTTCGAATAATTAAATTGAGCAGTCCATTGTCAACTTTTACTCCTTGTGGTTGAAAACGACAGGCTGCTTCACCGCCTACAGCCCCGTCGCCTATTTCCCACATCTGTGTATCGAAGACGTTAAAACGTTCATCTAAAACCAGAGTGAAATCGCTGTAATTACCAGTATAACCTGCATAGGCTATAGGTAAATTATGCATACTTTTGAGATCTTGAGCTAGAGCATCACCGACAACACTGCTTAGTATCATCATAACGATAACTAGGTTTATTCTTTGTCTAACAGATGTCACATTTGACCTCATTGAGTAACTTGGGCATTTGGCTAGCCTGCTTAGGTAATATTATTAATTAAGAATAAAGATTATATCTGCCAACCCTGTACAAATAATAGTTATTTTTCAATGTCTTGTGGTGAAATAAAGAGCATGTTACTGGAATAAAAATTCAGCGAACATCATTATCCAAGACAGAGGCTTATCGATATTGTGTGTATATTCAGGTAACCATAAGGTGTTGAAACAGAAAAAACGTGTCTCTGCATTTATTTGAGAAATCGATATGTTCAACCAGTATATCCAACACCAATGCTCAATATTCGAGCTGGACTGTTAAGCAGACTGAAACCATGTTCCGTACACAATATTGCCTTCCTTGGCGGGTATTAGAATAGCCGAGTATATCTAGCCTGTATTCCTCATTCCGACAGCTATCCCTGCAATAGTGACCATCATGGCGCGTTCTAGTGTTGCATCGTGCTCATTATCATCTAGCTGCCTTATTCTTTTAAGCAATTCGATTTGCAGGTAGTGCAGTGGTTGAAGGTAACTTGCCCTTATATTCATTGATGTTGTGCCTTTTGGATCGCTTTCCATTACTGTTTTTTGGTTAAGCAATTTGAGCAACAAGTTTATGCTTTGTTGTAGTTCCGTGCGCAATGCATCACCGAAGTGCCTAAGCTGTTCAGGTACTAAGCTTTGGTCGTATTCTTGGCTTATTTTTGGGTCGGCCTTGGCGAAAACCATGTCTAACATAGATAAGCGTGAATAGAAAAATGGCCAATTAGCTAACATGTCTTGAATGGTGTCTTCTTTGCCTGCGTCCAACGAGCTTTGTACTGCCTTCATTACACCTAACCAAGAAGGTAACACCATGCGAGTTTGTGCCCATGCAAAAATCCATGGAATAGCACGTAAACTTTCAATGCCCCCTGTGGGTTTGCGTTTAGCGGGGCGACTGCCTAATGGTAGTTTACCTAGTTCTTGTTCTGGCGTGGCTACGCGGAAGTAAGGTACAAAGTTTTCATCATGTCTGACGATTTGGCGATAGTTGTCTCGTCCGTCTGCCGCCATTTTTATCATTGCTTCGCGCCATGCTTGTTTGGGTGCCGGTGGGGGTAAAATTAATGCTTCAAGTATTGCACTGGCGTACATCGCTAAGCTGCGCTGCGCTAAAATAGGCATACCAAATTTATAACGGATGGTTTCGCCTTGTTCGGTGACTCTGAAACCACCGGTTAACGAACCCGGTGGTTGTGACAGTATCGCTGCGTGAGCGGGTAAACCGCCGCGGCCAATGGTGCCACCACGTCCGTGAAATAAAGTGAGTCCAATATCGTTTTCTTTGGCCAAGGCGACTAAGGCTTCTTGAGATTCATACTGCGCCCAACCAGCGGCCATGGCACCTGCGTCCTTCGCTGAGTCTGAATATCCAATCATCACATGTTGATGGCCTTGGATATAACCGCGATACCAATCAATAGAAAACAGTTTTTCAGTCACACTTGCTGCTGCGTTTAAATCGTCTAATGTCTCAAACAGAGGTGCCACTGGCATCGGCCAAGTGACGCCCAGTTCTTTAAGTAATAAATTCACACTTAATACGTCTGAAGGGAGGCTAGCCATGGAGATGATATAGATACCAAATCCGTCTTTGCCGTTTTGAGCAATTACTTTACAGGTGTCTAAAACTTCCTGTACATCTTGACTGGGCTGCCATGCTGGCGGAAACAATGGACGTTTTGAGCCCAACTCTTTAAGTAAAAAAGCTTGTTTGTCATCTTCACTCCAATGCCCATAATCACCTAATCCTAAATAACGGGTCAGTTCAGAAAATACATCTGCATGTCGTTCTGAGTCTTGACGTACATCTAATTTAAGTAAGTGCACACCAAAGCAGTGGACTCTGCGGATCGTGTTTTGAAGATGTCCTTTGGCGATAACAGACATGCCGCATGATTGTAATGAGTGGTAACACGTCATCAAAGGAACAAGTAATTGTTCTTTATCGTCTACCCAATCGGTCATATCTACAGGTACACCTTTGAGCTTTTCGACGATACCTTTTTGGGTTTTAACTAATTTATCTAAAAGAGGTCTTAGAACAGCACGATAGGGCTCTAGTACATCGCCTACTTGCTGTCTAAGAGTATCGTCGCAATCGCTCATGGATAATTCGGTTTGCAAAATATCAATATCTTTTGCAAATAATTTTGCTGCGCGTTTACGTGCTAATAGCAATACTTGCTCTGTTACCTTTGAGGTAACAAAAGGATTGCCGTCTCTATCGCCGCCCATCCATGAACCAAATTTCACAGGTGAGACATCTAAAGGGATAGCCAAACCAAATTTGTCTACGAAACGTTTATCTAATTCACGAATAAACTCAGGGACGGCTTCCCACAGTGAGTTTTCAATGACGGAAAATCCCCAACGGGCTTCGTCAACTGGGGTAGGGCGTATAGTACGAATTTCTTCGGTGTGCCATGCTTGACTGATGATTTCAGCAATACGAGTTTCAATTTTGTCTCGATCTGATTCATTAATGTCCGAGGCATGTGCTTTGCTCAGGCATTTAGCAAGCTCGCTATGTTTATGAATAAGTGTTCTACGTGTCACTTCTGTTGGGTGAGCGGTTAAGACCAGTTCAATATTAAGGTGCTCTAAAGCCTTTTCAAACGTGTCTGCTTTTATACCCGCTTCATCCAAATGATTAAATAATGTATCGATAGGATCGTCTTGATCGTTATTGCTATTAAATTCCTGCTCGGCAATATTGGCCAAATTTAGAAATTGTGAGAACGCTCTACCTACAGTGAGTAATTCATCGTTTTTTAATTCAGAAAAAAGTAATTTTACGCGCTTTGCGCAATCTTCGTCACCTTGATGTGCCTTTCGCCCATCTTTTCTGACTGCTTCAATTCTCTGTAACCATTGTTCGCCCAACTGATCTCGTATGGTGTCACCTAATACGGCTCCCAAATTACGTACCGTTCCTGTTAACTGGGAATCCAAAACTTGTGACATATACGCTCTCCAAAATTAGTAATAATCTAAATGTACGATACTTTTATGTAAACTATTTGTCTAAGTAATAAGAGCTATTAATCATTCCTAAATGTGTTTTTTGGTAACGTTTATCTATATAATGCGCACTTTTAAAGTAATAGTGCCTAGAACCTTTTTTTAAATATAAAAGAAGGAGGCAAGTTAGGAGCCAAAGTGTCAGATAAATTTTCCAGCATAGAAACACAAGCAAGTTACGGTATTGGTCTACAAATGGGCGAGCAATTACGCGCCAACCCATTTGAAGGATTGGACGTTGAAGCAGTGCAAGAAGGTCTTGCTGATGCATATAATAATCAACCCGCTCAAGTTGATAACGATACCTTACGTGTTGCGTTTAATGAAATTCATGAGATTATGCAAGCAGCTAAATCAGCTGAATTTGCAGACGTGATTGCCCAAGGTGAAGCGTATTTAGCTGAAAATGCTAAGCGTGAAGAAATTACAGTTACCGAAAGTGGTCTTCAGTATGAAGTGCACACTCAAGGCGACGGCGAAGTACCAACCTTGAATTCAACAGTACGGGTTCATTATCACGGTACTTTGTTAGACGGAAGCGTATTTGATAGTTCTTACGACCGCGGTCAGCCAGCTGAATTCCCCGTAAATGGCGTGATTAAAGGTTGGACTGAAGCACTTCAGTTTATGAAAGCAGGGACTAAGTTAAAACTACATGTTCCAGCCGAGCTAGCCTATGGCGAACAAGGTGCAGGCGGTGCTATTAGCCCCCACAGTACATTAATTTTTGACGTTGAGTTACTCGATATCATTTCTTAGCTATAAGTTTATAAGTATTAAGGCCGGTTTTCCGGCCTTTTTTATGCCTACTTAACCTTTAATAATTAAATTTTAATTTTGTTATGTAGGGTAAACTACGACAAATGTTTGCAAGCAATCTAAACGGATATTTAAATTCATTTAAGATTTTTTGCCCTTAGTGAACAAACCAAGGTCATTGACTATACTAGGGTAAGTTTATTATTTACTTCAGTTTTATTGGCTTGATATTGCTCAGATAAAGCTTCTTCTGGAAAGCGTTTAAGTATTGGTTTAGTATTAATTTTTTATTAAGCAGAATGTTGTTTGTTACGTTAAGGGATTATTACATGGAAGTTATTTTATTAAGGAGTAATCGATGTACAACTTTGACATCTTAGTCATCGACGATGACAAGATAACGCTAGAATTGGTTCAGACCATTCTTGAAGAAGTGACATCGGGAGAAATTTACGTTTTTTCTGACAGCAAACATGCGTTAGAGTATGTGAAAAGTGCCAGTATAGAAAATATTTCACTGGTGATATGTGACTGGTTAATGCCTCAAGTCAGTGGTTTAGAGATACTCGCAGCGCTTCGCAAGATCAATTCACAATGCCCATTTTTGATGATCACTGCTAATGCTACAAAACAGTTAGTGGTTGATTCTATGCGGTTGGGCGCAACCGACTTTATTGTAAAGCCTTTTCATACTCATCAACTACTAACTAAAGTCGAGCGACTTATCCGTGACGCTAACGGCTAATAAAGTTATTTTTCATTTTTTAACTTTTTCAATTTAAGTGACATCTTACATGCAGTTTGACAATATTATTGATAGAACACCCAGTTATTCACTCAAGTGGGAAAGATATAAAGGCCGCGATATTTTGCCCATGTGGATAGCGGATACAGAATTTAGGTGTGCGGAGCCTATTTTAGATGCCCTTAAAGAGCGTACCGAGCATGGTTTGATGGGGTATACACTCCCCAATGATCATGTAATGGCAAATCAAGCCGTAGTAGATTGGTTAGGGCGCCAATATGATTGGAGTATTTCATCTGACTGGATTGTTTGGACACCGGGTGTGGTGCCAGCATTTAATGTGGCCTGCAAAGCACTTTGTCAGCCGGGTGATAAAGTATTGATTCAAACGCCAAACTATCCACCACTTATTGCTGCGCCTAAACTCAATAATTTGATTAAGGTCGACATTGGTTCAGTGGAGGTCGATGGTCGTTGGACAATCGACCTTGATGAGCTTGAAAAACAAGCTGCCGATCCTGCATGCAAGTTGTTTATAATGTGTAACCCAATGAATCCGATTGGTTCAGTCCTCACGTCACAAGAACTAGAACGTATCGCTGATATTTGTATTAGCAATAATGTGATGTTGTGTTCTGACGAAATTCATTGCGATATCATTTTAGACGAGAATGCTAAACATATTCCAGCAGGGAAATTAGCAGGCTTTAAAGGTGAAGCCATTACACTTATGGCAGCTAGCAAAACGTTTAATGTGGCAGGTTTAGGCACGTCTTTTGCGATTATTGAGGATCCCGCTACTAGGCATAAATTTAACCTTGCTGCTAAAGCGATGGTGCCATGGGTAACCGTGTTAGGTTTAACCGCCACTCAAGCTGCTTTTACACAATGTGATGATTGGCATCAGGCCTTTTTACGTTACCTGCGTGGTAATAGAGATTATCTGGCTACTGAAATCGCTAAAATTAGTGGACTGAAGTTACTCCCCCCACAAGCAACATTCTTAGCTTGGATTGATGCCAGTGGTTTGGGCGTTGAAAATCCTCAAAAACACTTTGAGGATTTAGGTGTCGGCCCGTCTCCTGGGGCAGATTTTGGCGATAAAAACTGTGTGCGTATTAATTTTGGTTGCCCGCGCTCAGAACTAGAGCGCGCCATTGAATTAATTAAAGCTGGGTGCTAGCCCGATATTAAAAACTCACTTTAGCACCTAGTACGAACGAACGAGCAGGCAAGGGAGCATCATCTTTAAGAAACGAGCTGTGCACTCTTGCTAGTTCGTTGGTTAGATTATTAGCCCTGAGGTATAACGTCATGTCTGCACTATTCAAGCTTATATAATAATTAAACGCTGCTGAGATTAAGGTGTAACCATCGGTTTGTGTCTCAAATTCGGCAATTTTACTTTGCTTTGAATAATGTGTGGCGCCAAGCTCAGCATGCCAGTTGTCTTGTTCCCAATGCAACTCTGCACCAAAACGCATAGATGGAATTCTAGGTAAGTTAGTATTTTTATCATCACTATGACTTAATTTTGCTCGGATATAGTCAGTAAAAGCACTAACACGCAGGTTATCATTTAAGTGCCAATCGATATCTGCTTCAAAACCATATAGGTCAGCATCTTGTTGATTAAAAACATATACGGGCAAACCTTCCTCTTCGTGTTCATCAGACTCATGTTCTTCCTCTTCGTGCTCGTCACCATGGTCATCATCATCATGGTCTTTGTCATGCTCATCATGTTCATCGTGAAATTCTAAGCCGGTGTTTTGCTGAAACAAATAGTCATCAATTTGGTTATAGAACACACTCACGTTAGCATGCAGGTGTTCAGTTTGTATGCGGTAAGTAATATCTAGATTGTTAGATGCTTCCTTCTTTACCGACTGATTTGATTGAACAAGGCTAAACTCTATATCATCAGGATCTGAGTCATCGATGACTAAATTAAAACCCGCACCCACTTCATAGGTTGAGGTGCTTATATGAATGCCATTTGAAAATATTTCAGCCGATGAAGGTGCACGTTCAGAGTGAGCTAGATTAACCGCCAAAGATTGATTCTCTGCTAGTTGGTAAACAAAACCTGCCGAGAGGCTATTTGCGGTATAACTTAAGTCCTCAAAATTAGCGTCCACTTCACTATCGCTGAAAAAGGCATTGTCAGGCTTATGTGTAACATGCTCTAACCTTGCTCCCAATTGCCACAAGAAGTTGCCAATTGTTTTTTCTTCCAATACGAATAATGCGCTGCTGGTGCTTTCGGTTGAGGGAGTAAAAGCTTCTTCACCTACTGCAGAAAAATCTGCGTTTGTGTAGTGTAAACCTACCACCCCTGCCCATCCGTTAATAGGTGCATGTTTTGCCCACAGACGTGATTCTAAGGAGTCATTCTCGAAGGTTGTACCTATTTCTCCCTCTTCGATTTCGCTGTGTTGATAATCCGTATAGGCGTTATGCCAGTGAGCTTCTGTGAACCAGCCAGTTAGATTTTTCCAATCAACTATTGACTGGAAGCGGTCTTGTTGCATGCGAGCAAAGACTGATTCTTCTTCATCATGTTCTTCTTCTGTGTGTTCTTCATCATCATGGTGCTCCTCTTCTTCTTCCTCATGGTCTCCATGAGCATGACCTGGAATACCGTAATCTGTCTCTAATCTTCCATATGCAAATGATAAGGATACATCATCACCAATCCAGCCTGCGCCTATAGTAAAGCCTTGGGAGTCTATGTCAGAGTTTTCTAATGTGTCCACTACATCACCGTCATCAAGTGTGAACTCAGGTACATCATAATCATCCGTCTTACGGCTATATGCATCTAGATGCCATGCGAAATTGTCTTTTCCGCTGTTGAGATCTGTCGATATTGTGCGTTCGTTTGAAACGGTGTCATGCAAAGCACTGACTCTTCCGCTTAGTCCTTCTTGACGAGTTTTAGGTAAGCGATTATCTACCACATTGACTACGCCACCAATTGCACCGCTACCATACAATAATGTTGAAGGGCCGCGTAATACTTCTATTTGAGTGGCAGTAGAGGTTTCTGTTGTGGCTATGTGATCAGGGCCAACACGGGATGCATCGGAACTGTCCATGCCGTTTTGAAGGACCTTTACCCTTGGTCCATCCAAACCACGAATAATTGGGCTGCTAGCCACAGGGCCAAAGTAAGTACTATTTACTCCCGGCACTGACTTGAGTGTTTCGCCTAAGGTGGCGCTTTGATTTTTTTCTAATTCATCGCCACTTAAAATAGAAACAGGGGTGGAGGACTGTAAAATTGAACGTCCAAGTGGAGAGGACGTGATAATCAATTTTTCAATATCATTTTCATCTTTTTGAGTTAGTTTATCTTCTGACAAAGCAGGTCGACTGGCTATAACGGCTAAAACAAGTAGGGAGATTTTTGATAGATTAAACGGCATATGTCACTAAAGGTAAAATTATAAAGTAATGTTATATTATAACAATTAAAGCGGTATGCAATCATTTTTTTGAATAAATGGTATCAACTGTTAATCTGGACCCATAGAACGAGATCAATATATTTTGAGCACAACAAGGCAAAAGGTTAATCATTTTAGATTATGCAAAAATATGAATCATCCACACATGCCTCTCTGCATTCATTATGTGAGTCCGAAGAATTACTCGGTGTACTGCATCCTTATGCCTTTATTCAAGGCGTTGTTTTCGCGGTCGCGGCAGCACCTGAAATTCCTATGCCCGAAAAATGGTTACCTTGGGTAATGAAAACGAGTCATCAACTGACTAGCATAGAACAAGCAGATAACCTCACCGATATCTTGATGAAAATATTGCAAATACAGCTAAAAAATATGAGTGAAGAAAAGATATTCTTACCCATGGGGGTGACATTTAATCAGGACGGTCAAAAGCAAAGTTCAGTAGCCACATGGTGCCAAGGTATGCTATTTGGGCACAGTCAACTTGAATCAGTCTGGCAACATGCTTGGAATAAAATGCAAGTGAGTGACGCAACACAGATGCAGCCACTTCAAAAAGATTTAAGCCATTGCTTATATATGTTTTCTACCTTCGCAGATATCCCACTAGCGGTAAAGCAAGCTGAAAATAGAGGTAATGACCAGTTGCTTAATATACTGCCAAAAATATTTTTATCTTTCCCACAAACGCTAAAAACCTACGTTGGGTTGTCTGGCAGATTGGTTGACTATTTACCCAACCAGTTTGAGACGTTTGAGCAAAAATAAAGTAGCTTTGATAAACTGACCAAAGACCGGTCATACGATTGAATAAAACGTGACTGGTAAGCGATTGATCATAGGAGTCGTTGAGTAATCTCGGTAAAAGTCAAAAATTGGCACATGGCCGACGGATAGAGAACATTCCTAAAGATGGGTTTTAGCCGCAAAATACAGCAATAAAATGCTTAGTGCTAATGACGGCTTTGTCGGAAAACTTGCCGTTAGCAAAATGGCGACTGACGGCAATAAGCCATCAATGGACAGTCAGCACTTTCATTATATATAGCGCATTGTTGGGTTTCTTTACACATTTTCACAAGCAAAAACAGCATAAACGAGGCAGAGGTCACTGGAAACGGCTTTTGTCATTCAAATGGGTTAGTCAGGTTTATTTACACTATTTTAATTCGTGAATTTTTGTCATAAATTGGTGATTTATAACAGATGAATTTAGTCGATGTCACCTGCCAGCCAGTGTTTATTATTGTCCGGCTCCTTCGAGCGATCTGCCGCCAATCGAGGGGCATTCAATCCTATGACCGATTTTCGCTCATTGCAGTCTGCCAATTCGATGAAGTTCCATTCATAATCATTGTTAGAGCGAGTGATGATAAATCCAGAAATGCTTTATTTTCTTGCTTTTGTCTTTAATTCAAAATCAAATTCTTGGGCAGAAATCACTAATCCTTCTTCATTTTCGCTAGGGAAAACCGCAATGGCCACATCATCGTCTTCTAACCCTTGGGTCCAGCGACTATGCCATGTTTTTAAATCAATCGCCTTAGGTTCGCATGCTGACCACTCTCCAGTAGCCCAAGCTTGGGCAAATGTTTCACTTGGCCATACGGGGGTGCAATCTTCATCTTCTGTATTCAGCATCACGCAACCGTCTTGGTCGGTTAGTATCCATACTTGTTTATGTGAGATGCATTCTTTTACTAGATAAGAAAGACGTTGTTCTGGCGTGAACTGAGCAATATCGTTTGGGGTATTCATCCCCTGAGAGTCTGACATATGAGATCCAAAATAGTAAAGTGGTGATGGTTTATTCAAGGATAATGGAAAGTTTCCAATTAATCTTTTACTTATTAACCCAACCTCTGAGTATATGATAAAATCTAAGCTTTATTATCAAAGGTTTAGTATTTATGGCGTCAGAAGAACTCAGCCAAGAGCAATTATCCGAATGGGTTAGAGAGCAATATCAAAGAGCTAATAAACACTTGGCAGAACAAGGTGTGTTGTTCGACAGTGTTGTGACAGAGGAAAGTCGCTACTTGGCTCCCTATGTTGCTGTTTGGAAAATAAAATCCACTGAAGGAAAATATTATTGGGTAATAAGTGGTGATCTGCCTGCTGACGCCATACCTTATGCATCAGAAAAAAATGCTAAAGATACCCTTAGAGCGTTTTCAATGCGTTGGCAGCTTCAAGCTGAACAAATTTTGCAAAATAATACTAACGACCAGTTACGCAAAGATTTTGCAGCCTTATTAATAACCAAAGCTGAAATGATATATGACCTTTTTGCGAACCCAAAAAATTGGCAATAAGTGATGACTGTCCTAAATTGGCGGTAATTTAACAGCCAGTCCCTTGATAGGCTATATATTACAAGGGACTGCTATTCATCATGAGTTCAGGTTATTTAACTAATTTTCAACCATAAACGGAATGTTTGCATTACCCACTTTATTTTTTCCGTCATAAGCGTAGTGGAACAAACGATATTCCCCATTTTCACTTGGTGGATTAAATGTCATTTCAACATAATCTGGTTGAACGTCAGATGTGAGTATTTGCAATGACAATGCTGCAGGTTTTGCTTCAAAGTGCCCCCCTTGGCTGCGAATTTCTACCTCATTCATCAATACCCATTGATGCGTTAATAGGTCGCCTTGTGTGTCGGAAACTTGTACTTTGACTGTGGCAGGTTGTTCAGGTTTTAATTTAATACTTTCAACAGCTTGAATATTATTGATAGTGATAGCCTTAGATTGTGGCGCGCGATTGGCTGGGTATTGCCCAGTCCAGATACGAGTCAGTTCATCTATGCTTGCAGTTTGTTCACCCGACTCATTAAACATGCCATACCAAGTAGGTGTACGCTCTTGCTTTTGCCCCCAGAAAAATACGAATGAACCAATGATTTTACCTGTTTTATCATCAAGGATGACATCTTGCATCCGTTTGGCCATACCTGCAGCTTTGACTGCACTAGGTTCTTCAATTTCTCGACCCCATTGTGTGGAGGGTAATTCCCAATGTCCCATAGGGCCAAACTCGGTCACCATATAAGGTTTATCTACGTTACTTTGGACGATACTGTCAGGTAATGTGACTAAGGAGCCATAACTCTGCACAGACAAAATATCGATATTTGGTGCATGCTTTAGTACCAGCGCGATATCTTTTGGATTGTTTCCCGCTAGACTAAAAGTAACAGGATGATTGGGATCAATTTTATGAATATGATCAATGATGTCACCCATAGCAGCATAAACCTTAGGGTTGACGTTTTTTAATTGTCCTTGTTCGTCATATAACAAATTAGGCTCGTTGTTAATCACCCACAACAATATGTTGGGGTGATTTTTGTATTTTTCGACGGCAGTGATAACACGTCGAAACTGCTTTTCCACAGCTTCTTTGTCGTTGTAATCAAAGCCTAGTAATTCTTTACCTGTTGGTATGCCTACTGCAACCATCAGCCCCAGTTTTTCTGCTATGGCTAATTCTTGCTCGATATGAGTTAATTCCCAAGTTCTAAAAGAATTACCTCCTGCATCTTTTAAGGCTATGACTGTTTCATCATCTTTGTAGCCCAGCCCCACTCCTTTTACATCATAAGGTTGGCCATTTACAGTAAGAGAATATTGATTGTTGTGTTTGACTATTTTTACCACTGAAGGGGTTTTAGTAGAATTGGTACATGATAATAGTAAACTGCTCAGGGCCAAAAATAACATTGAAGAAAGTAAACGTGAGATCATAACGACATGAAGTTGCATATTGTGTCCATAAATTGCTAATAAATTGATAAAAAGTATTATTAAATAAATTTTTTTGATGAATAAATTGTATTCTACGTCTTGAGCATTGCGTAGACAAACAAAGCGTAAATCGGCCAATCGGGTCATTGTTAGGACTAAGCGGATGCAAAACGTAGTTTTTTGGAATGGTAATAAATCCCCAGCAAGGCAGAGTTACGAAACAGCTTTGCTTCAAGCATGTCTAAAAGCTACTGAGCAAGAATATGGTTCAGTGGACGTGCAAGTGGATAACACGGATTATCCTAGCGCTGATGACGAAGCTAATACTTTTAATGAGGGCGCCGATATTCTGGTCACTGTAGCTGGAAATGTGAAATTTAAAGATAAAAAAAAGTTAGTGATCCATCAACCGCTTACCAAGGGATTACTGGGTTACCGATTGCTTTTAGTTAAAGACGAGTCTCTAGCTAAGTTCGCTCAGATTAAACAACCCCAACAGCTCCAAGCCTTATCTATCGGCATTCCTCACACTTGGGCTGATGCTGACCTGTTTCGTCACAATCGATACAAGGTTGTTGAACAGGGATCCCTAGAGAATTTATTTACGTTATTACACAATGGTAGGTTCGATTATGTGGCCTTAGGGGTGAATGAAATCGAGGAGATATTTAAGCATCGCGCTGTTCCCATCGGTGGTATTAGTATTGAGCCATCTCTGATGTTCTATTACCCTTTTCCATTGGTTTTTTATGTTAACCCCCGCAAACCTGTCTTGGCAGAACGCATAGGCAAGGGGCTTAAATTGATAAGCTTGAGTGGCGAACATGCAACACTCTTTAGTCAGCATCATGGTAATGTTGCTCAGCGACTCAACTTGCGAAATAGACAGATACTGACTTTAACTAACCCTATGTTGCCAGACGACATGGCAGATTTTTCAGCAAGCTTATTGGATTAGACAAGCGGCACTAAGCTGAAATACAGCCTCAATTACAACTAGCTTCTTTTGGTTTGCAGTACTTTGAATATCGCTGACATCTATGTGTTGGCGATAAGTTAACTCCACTCCAACATCTAAGCTGTAAATTTTGTCAATATAGTGATGATAATTTTGTCCTTCGAAGGCAGTTTTTTAATATCCTTTGGCAAAATCTAAAACGTTTTGAAGTGTTTCCCCCTTGATATATCTACGATAATTGTTACTAAATAGTGGAAAAATATCTTCAGGCAATGATTCTGCAGCTGTGTGTTGTGTGACGAAGAGGTTGTCTAACTCCCAGTATGGATGCTGCTGAGGCAATGGCTCTTGCTCAAACACATCTAACACCGCGCCTTGAAGTGTTTTATTTTTTAGCGCTTCGATTAGTGCGGTATCCACTATTGTTGCACCACGTCCAGCATTGATCATTACACAATGTTTGGGTAAGTAAGATAAAAATGTACTGTCGATTAGTCCTGTCGTCGCGTTACTTTGAGGTAACAGGCACACCAGGTAATCTAGATTAGCAGCAAAATTTTGTGCATCGTTGCAAGTGTAATATTGATCAATATATTCACAGCCATTGCTAGTTCTAGTATAACCACGGGTCTTCATCGAAAAGTGTTTAGCCATCTTGGCAACAGCTTGACCAATATTACCTACACCCATTATGCCTAAGGTTTTCCCCGCTAACGAACCATAAGTCGGTGCTGCCCATGTCTTGTTTATCTGCGCCTGATTAAAACCAGCCACATTACGAGAAAAATACAGCAGGTAAGCAAACACATATTCTTGCATGGCTTGCTGAAAGACATCTTTCACCCCACACAGTTGATAATCGATTTTATCTAAGGCAAAAAGGGGAGTGTTACCAGCCCAAGTAGATTGTAGCCATTTTAATCCAGTGCATTGGCTAATAACTTGCGCAGTTATATCAGGATCGCCCAATAAAATGTCCACCTGTGAATAATCAAAATCAGCCGCTTTATTATCAACTAATACTAGTTTTAGCTGCGGCAACTGCTCAGCTTTAAGTAATGTAAGGTAGAGTGCTGAATCACGACTCAAAATGGCTACGTTATGCATAAGTTAAATAGATACCATGTAAAGATTAAGTTACTAATTTGTTATTTAAATAAATTATATTTGTCATTAATGTATTAATATTGAATTAAATTTGGTTATTATTGCTTATTACAAATTATTATCCATAGAGATATAGACATGAGTGCCAAAAATATAACTGATCATGCAAAAATTCTATCACCTAAAAGAAACACTACACAAGCTACCACAATCGATGAACTAACAGACGAACAATTGGCTCACTTTGGTATCGAAAAAGAGAGTGAGTATGGTCAAGCTTTGTTTAATACGGCACAACATTTGTATTATACACAAGCCAACATGCAGCAACTTTGGCAGATCACCAGTGATACCCTTGAAGGCCTCAGTAAAGAAAACAAAGTGGCCTACTTTAACGCTAAAAAGTTTTTGTCTTTTCAGATAGCTAAAATTCTTGATACTTTACAAAACCCGTTTCGTGCTACTTATCAAAGTTTAAGTAAACAATCAGGCTCCCAAGTGAGTAAAAGTCATTATCCCTTGTTTGATAATGTCACTGCTTTGTTTTCAGCCACGCCAGTGGTGGTTAGAACTGCGACTTATGTTTATGCATGCACTGAATGGGTGGATGATGCTTTTCAAGGCAAAGAATCGGCCCATCAGATATATTCACGTTTACTTAACCCCACTAATATTTCATTGGCTAATGCCATAGTCGACCTGGAAGCGGGGCCTTATGCTGCTGATTATTTAGCATGGAATTTTAACTCAGGCATGGCTGCTATCGATGCTTTGTTATCAAATATACTGAATCATGGTGATGTATTGATTGTATCGCGCAATGTATATGGCGGTGTGTATCAGTTATTGCACGATTATTTTGCTCGTGAAAATCGTATGAATGTGCAGCTTGAATGGTTTGATGGATATTCGGCAGATGAGTTTGCAAGTTTTATGCAACAAACTAAGGCTAAACACTCTGAGCGCCTCGAATCAAACCATGCTTTGCATGTGTATATGGAGTCTCCATGTAACCCCCACGGTTATGTACTTGATGTGGCAGGGATCAGTAAAATTGCCCATGCATCTGGCCATGTTGTGATGTTAGATGCCACACTCGCCACACCTATTTTACATCAGCCTCTACAGCGCCTCGATAAAGAAGAACGACCAGATTACGTCATGCATAGCTACACCAAAGACATTTGTGGGAGTGGCGCTACCACAGCAGGCGTAGTGATTGGCGAAGCTTATCGTATGTTTCAGGGTAAAGGTGATTGCGTCAATGGTTATGACTGGTCAAAAACTATGTTCTGGGATGTGTATTATATAAAGGGCGCATTTTTAGACTCTGAAAAAGCGTTTGATGTATTAACCGGTATGAAAACCCTTGAAATGCGTATTATGCAAAAGGTGATCAATACTTTTGTATTGAGTCAGTTTCTTGCTTCTCACCCAGGATTCAACGTTAATTGCCATGCCATCGATGGTCATCCTAATGCTGCCCTAAGAGAGGGACAAATGCGTCACGGTTGGCCATGTGCTTTGTTTACAGTGGACATGCAAGGTACTGACATTAGTCACGCTATTATTAGCCGCGACACTTTTGTGCGCTTTTTTGATGCCCTTGAACCGGCTTTTAGTCATCAAGTGAGCATTGGGCAGCACAATACCATTGTTTTATGTCCGGCGTTAACCTCACATAGTGAACTAGACAAAACGGCACAAGCCAAGAGTGGCATCTATCTGACAACTATGCGTATTGCGATGGGTACCGATAATGTTCGAGAATTAATAGCGCACTTTATCAACAGCGCCAAGTTGCATATAGATCCGGTTTTACCTGGCTTTAGCGAACAATTTATGTCGGCGCCTGAGATAGATGACTTGTATTTACAAACCTGCATGCGAGTAAGTCAACAACACTTCTCTAGCGGCGGCTCTATCAGTGATATGTTGTCTTAATTTGGAAAGCTAAGCTAAAACTAAGTCAGCTGTCTAAGAGTCAAGTTTAATGTCAGCCACGTCTGTTTTATGGCTTTATTCTTACAATGGAGTCAATATTACTGAGTTGTAGTTAATTTAACTTAACTTAACTTAACTTTTGGCTTGGTAACGGGGGCAGTCAACGAGTCTGTTTTAGCGCTAATGGCTTCGATTTTTGAACGACATCAATTTTGTTCAAACCCCGTTTAGTGAGAGTGTTTCAACACTGTGGTTTATGTCAGCTTTGATTAATATTTTAGTAAACCCTCTGCGAACTTGTTATTGCCTATCGTTTTAGGTTTTTGACATTGTCTAATAGATTAGTAAGCACTTTTTGATTCAGCCTTTAAAAATCCAAAATAGCTGTAAGTCTCTTCAAATGCCATACCCCAGTCTCCAAAGCCAGATAAGTGAGCATTACAAGCCATTACTTGAGCTTTAGAAGCTTTGTTTTTATCATTTCGATGTGGTTTATAACCTTTTCTTCGCAGATTGTTTAACACGTTGGGTGCTGCAATGGACACAACGTTACCCAGATAAATTTCAAGCTGGATGCTAATCGACTAATTATTTTAAGGAGGCATGAGTATCTAAGATAGGATAAATTTTAAATGGGCTGAAGTTAGCTAACCTTTTTTAAACAAAGCTGTGTCAAATTGGAACCTAAACAATTTGTAACGAAACTAAATTAACTAATGTACTGAATTCAAGTTCAATGGTTTATTATCATTTTTAATATTGCGTACCGTTTACTTTTAATCATGCTCAAAGACATCTTTATCTCCAAAAAGAACGTAAAAGGGCAATATCAATAAAGAAATATAATAGACATGCTATCACTGACTAATATCCACAAAACATTTCAAAACGGTGAAGAAGTTGTCACCGCCCTAAACGACGTCAGCATTGAAATAAAAGAAAATGAATTTGTGGCTATTATGGGCAGTTCGGGTTCAGGTAAATCAACATTAATGAACGTACTGGGTTGCTTAGATACGCCCAATAGCGGTGTTTACAAGCTTAACGGTCAAGACGTAGCTAGTATGACCGATGACGAACTATCGCAAGTACGCAATAAACATATTGGTTTAATCTTTAAGACTTTCCATTTCTTGTATAACTTGGATGCTGTGGAAAACGTCAAACTCCCGCTGCGGTATTCTGATACAGATGAAGCAGAGGGTGAAGAACGCGCCCTAAAGTTAATTGAAAGAGTCGGCCTGACAAATCGTAAAAACCATAAGCCGTTTGAAATGTCGGGCGGACAACGCCAGCGAGTAGCGATTGCCAGAGCATTAATTAACAAACCGAGCGTTATCTTAGCAGATGAACCTACCGGTAACTTAGATTCAAAAACCTCCAAAGAAATCATGGATTTGCTGACCGAATTACACCAGCAAGGACAAACCATAATCATGGTAACCCACGAAGACGAAATTGCAGAGTACGCACAACGTGTCATTATAATGAAAGACGGCGAAGTAGTAGGAGAAAGATAATGAAGGCTATATTCGGTATGGTTATATTTGGCATGATGGTCACATGTGTACTAATTAGCACAAAGGTTCATGCAGAAAAATTATTATTAACCGGGCAAATAGGTTCGTCGGCTAAACAAGTTGTCAATGCGCCAACAGGTAGCCGGCAGTTGCAAATTCAGTGGATGGAGGAAGAAGGTAAGACAGCAGAGAAAGGCGAAACTGTTGTATTGTTTGACGGTGCTGCTTCGCAAGCGCAACTTATAGCAAATGAAGAAAATTTAGCCCGTTTGTTACTTGAATTCGAAGAATTAAAAGTTCAGCAAGAGCAAAGCGTAATTGATGCAAGCGGCCGCTTAAAAGTGGCTAAAATGCGCGTAGAAAAAGCTAAGATTGAGGCGTCGGTGCCTATTGCCCAAGTAGCCGCATTTGAAAAAGGCCAATTTGAACTCGCTTTGCAACGTAATGTAGTAGAAGAAATTAAGGCAGAAGAAGCATTGCAGCGCGCGTTAAAAGAGCGACGTGCTGAACTCACAAAAAAAGAAGTAAACATTCTAAGGGTCAAAGAAGAGCTTGTCTATTTGACAGATATTTTAGCCAATCTTAATGTCATTGCGCAGGTCACAGGTCCGGTAACCTACGCTACCCATCCTTGGTTTGGCACCAAGTTAAGTGCTGGCATGAATGTTAGAGCCAGTTGGAAAGTCTTGGACGTGCAATCTACCAGCGATTTTCAAATAGAAACCTGGGTGCATGAGATAGATGCAGTTGGGCTAGATGAGAACATAAAAGTTGAAATTGTGTTAGATGCTTATCCAAATAAAACATATAGCGGTGTCATTTCAAGCTTGTCGAAGCAAAGTGAACGTAAAGCGTTGTGGGGTAAAAGTGCATATTTCCCCGCCATCATCACTTTTGACAAAGCGCCAGAAATTAGCCTGCTACCTGGTATGAGTGTTCGTCTGTCGATAATTAAAGAGAGTGCAAGCAATGTTTAAAGCAGCACGTTTATTAGCCTTAGCAACAGGTGTATTTTTACTAAGCGCGTGTGGTGAGCAAGTCAGTGATGTTCAAGTGCAAGGCAGTCAACAGCCAAATAGTAATATTATTTCGGCCCCTGCTGAATTGGTTTCATTACAAAATATTTCTATTTCAGCGCCGAGTATTCAAAGTATGTGGCAATATAAAATAGAATATATTGCCCGAGAAAATGCGCTGGTAAAAAAAGGTGACGTATTGCTAAAATTTGATGGCCAGAGCTTACGCACTAATATGGTAACTCGCCGAAGTGACTTTGATGCCGCAGTCAAAGAGGCCGAACAGAAGAAGTTAGCGAATGAGGAAAAATTTGAAGAATTCAACCTTGATTTAGCTGAAGCCAAAAAAAACATGAATATCGCCGAACGAAAAGTGGAGATAACAGATATTTCACGCTCAGATATTGAAAGACGAAAGCAACAATCAGAATTCGGTATTACGACAGAACTTCATAAACAAGCCCTTCAGCGCTTAGCACAACACAAAAAATCCATGCAAATTAATGAGCAGGTTCAACAAGCTAAAATATCCAAAGCTAAATCTGAAGTCGACGAGCTCAAACTTAGTATGGAGAGGCTTAAAATTATGGCGCCCAAAGAAGGTATGGTCGTGTTAATACCAAATGGTGACGATGAAAAGCCAGCAGTGGGGGACACTGTCTACAGGGGCAGCCGTTTAATGTCTTTGCCGGCCTTAGATAAGATAGCGGTAAAGGTCGAGTTTGACGAATCGTTTACATCTAACATCATGCTGGGCGCTTCCGTACGCGTTACTTTAGATGCATTTCCTGAGCGTCCTTTTACCGGAAAAATCACAGAGCTCGGACAGTCATACCGCACCAAGTCAACGAATAACCAAAAAAGGGTGTTCGACGCTTGGGTAACACTTAATGAGCTCGAGCTTAGTATTATGCGGCCGGGAATGAAAGCGACCGTTGATACTTTAGAGGGAACAATATGAAATTTTTAACACCGAGCTTGGTATTAGCCGTTATGTTCCTAAGCGGATGCGGCTCACAAGAACAAAGCTCGATCCCACTTTATAAGGTCATTCAAACCCCTTTTTCGATTGAAGTAGAAGGATTTGGTGAAATTGAAGCCGCGCAATCGCAAAAAATTATGACACCAGGGCGCAGAGCAATGACAATTGCTTGGCTGAAAGACGAAAATACTTATGTTGAAAAAGGCGAGGTCATTGCCAGATTTGATGCCCAGCAAATACTCAAAGACAGTCGCGATGAAGAGCTCCAATTAATGTTACTTGCACAGGACATTGTTAAAAGTAACGCGCAACAAAACCAGGCCAAACAAGACATAGACTCAGATCAAAGCTTCGTGAAATATGAGTTTGATTTCACAGATCGCTTTGCCATTGATGACCTGCGTGTTTATTCACAACTAGAGATAATAGATACGCTGGCTAATAGAGACTTTTTAGAAGCAAAAGATGATTTCTTAGAATGGAAAGAAACCAGTATTGTTGAACAGCATTCAAATGAGAATGCGGTGCTGGATATCCGAAAAACCGGTGTGGAAACTATGTTTAATAGACATCAGCAGGCTTTATCCAGTTTAGAAGTCGTCTCACCTTTTTCGGGTTTGTTAGTATATGAAAAAGACAGGCGCGGAGAAAAACCGGCCATCGGACAATCTGTATTTCCGGGCCGACCTATTGCTCAAATTCCCAATTTAGACAATATGCAAGCGTCTTTATTTGTGCAAGCAAACGATGCGATTGATTTAGCCAAAGGATTAGCAGTTGATATCCGCTTAAACGCTTTTCCAAATAAAGTGTTTAGCGGTGAAATTTCTAATGTGTCGGGTTTTCCAAGAAGCATTGAACGCGGTAATCCAGTCACTTATTTTGAAATTGTAGTGACGCTACTCGAGCAAGATAAAAGCATGATGCAGCCGGGTAGAAAACTAACTGCCAAAATAAATGTAAAGGCGCCTACCGATCAACTTGTTGTGCCTTTACAAGCGCTGCACTTTGAAGATGGAAGCACCTATGTATACCTTCAAGAAGGTAATGAATTTAGCAAACAGGCTGTTGTTAGCGGACGAAAAAATTTATATCTTGTTGAAATCACAGAAGGCTTAAGCAATGGCGATGTCATCGCCTTAAGCTTGCCGCAAAAACAACAAGTGCAGGGAAGCTAATGATGGCTAAATATTTAATACTCATAAAAGACGCTATTGCAGAGTTACTTGGGCAAAAGTTACGTACATTTTTAACCATGTTGGGCATGATTTTTGGTGTTGGTTCAGTCATCGCCATGCTAAACATTGGCGAGGGTGCAGAGAATGAGGCTTTAAAGCTTATAGACTCTATGGGCGTCAATAACATCATTGTGAATGCTAGAGACTATGAGAAGGAAGAATTGTCTGAAATACGGGAAGAAAGTTTGGGATTGAATTTGGGTGATGTCAATGCCGCTTTAGCTACGTTACCTTTTGTAGAGGGTTATAGTGCCTCCAAAAATATTGACGTATATGATATGTACAGCGATTTCAATAAAAGCCAAGCGCAAGCATTGGGCGTGACCGTGAGTTATTTTACGAATGCTAATATGCAATTGTCCGCTGGTAGATTTTTAACACAACAAGATGATGACAAAATTTCGCAATTGACTGTTTTAGGAGCCAACACAGCCAATGAGTTATTCACAGGCACTAATTTCAGTGCTGAAGAAATGCTGGGTCAGTATGTTAAAATCAATCATGTGTGGTTAGAAGTTGTAGGGGTCTTAGAAGCTCCTGCAGGTAATAAAAACGAATTTCAAGGTGTGCAAATAGGCGGTGACCGTTACCGTGTTTTTGTGCCCTTAAGCGTCAGTACACAAAAATTTTCAAGCGATATACTCGCCAGTGAATTAGACAGTATTAAGTTAAATATTGCCAAAGGCACCGATCCTGTTGTGGCTGCCAAAGCCATTGATAGCCTAATTAAATTACGCCACGGCGGACTAGATGATTACAGCTTAATTATTCCTGCTGCCTTATTAGAACAGCAAAAACAAACACAACAAATTTTTAATATTGTCATGGCCTGCGTTGCCGGTATTTCCTTACTCGTTGGCGGTATTGGGATAATGAATATTATGCTTGCAAACGTTATGGAAAGGACAAAAGAAATTGGTTTGCTACGTGCTGTGGGGGCCACTCAAGACGATATTCGGCAACAATTTATAGCTGAGAGTTTTACTATATCTGTTCTGGGGGGATTACTAGGTATTTTCTTTGGGTTGGTGTTATCTGAGATTATCGGGTTTTATTCAGGTTGGGCGGTAAGTTGGTCTGGTACTGCTATCATATTGTCTTTAAGTATTTGCATGTTGGTGGGTGTCGGGTTTGGGGTATTCCCAGCTATAAAAGCCAGTAAGCTCAACCCCATCGATGCTTTGCACAGTGACTAGTCTCAAAAACAGGTAACAGGACTGTTCTATCAGCGCTGCTATCATCGACCTATTTTTTTATTGTTATTGAGCAACTTATGAGCCGAGTATGATTGTAGTCATACTCGGTTTTTTATTCTGAGTACAACTTTTGATATCTAAATTTGAATTCTCAGCACAGCTAAAAGACCCCCTCAATTAAACATCACATATTTATTTGCGTAAGCAAATGGATGCCGAATAAGGACAATTTGATACAGACTTTCTTTTAAATTTTATTTATAAAGAAATGGGTAGAATCCAGCATATTTAGGGGAACAAGTAGTCTTTGGCATGCAATTTTAATGATTTGGTAGCACTTAGGGGGGGTGTTTTAACGTTCTAAGCATCTAGTAACAATTTTCCTGCCTAATTGATGTTTTTCGCCATGATCTTGCTATAAAAAAAAGTTAAATTACGCTCAGTTAAATTTTCTCGGATAAATCATGGCGTTCACCATTAACAAACTAAAACAGCAACCTGCATGGATTGCCTTGATCATATTTATT
>Ga0075467_10001039_pt1 | contig 22922 bp, 19 predicted proteins | sample DEB08_DNA_9_FD_75067 | JGI IMG/M metagenome (GOLD analysis project Ga0075467, IMG submission 75067) | Aqueous microbial communities from the Delaware River and Bay under freshwater to marine salinity gradient to study organic matter... | ecosystem: Environmental > Aquatic > Marine > Coastal ... | reverse complement strand
CTGAAGATGGAAATGTCAATCTCATTTCTACATTGAAATCCTTTGAATTTGGTTACAAAGGCGTATTTAATAAACGATTGTCCGTTGGTTTTGATCTCTATTATTTAGAGCAAAAAGGCAATGCTGGTTTCCAACAAATCAGTCCAGTTGCGACTATTGTGGGCTTAGAGGGTGCTCTTGGTCAAGGAGTACAAACTACAACGCAGCCGCAAATTGAAGCGCTCCTTATTGGTGCAGGCTTGGATGCTGCCACAGCCGCTGCTACTGCAAACGCTGTTGGTCAACAGCTTAACGGTGCCTATGCCCAAGCTGGAGCTGGATTTCTTCAAGCTCTTACAAATGCTGGTCTTCCTTTCCATGGAGTCATTCCGACGGAACAAGCTCCCGGAGGAGATGCTGCTAAATTAATTTTTGGTTACATCACACAAGACCCAAATCGAGTGAGTACGAATTGGGGATTTGAGTTGAATTCCAAATATTTCTTAACAGAACATTTAACTTCATTTGTCAATTACTCTTGGTTTAGTCGATCTGAAGGACAACCAGGCGATCTGAATTTCCCACAAAATAAGGTGCGTTCTGGGGTGAGTTATCAATCTGAAGAAAGAATAAGTGGAAGTTTTTCTTACCAATGGGATCAGGGATATACTTCAAATGTGGCTAATTTTCCAGGCGAAATTGATGCCAAGTCCTTATTTGATTTAACGTTAGGATTTAAGTTTACACCAGAATTAAAACTTGAACTTGCCGCTACAAACATATTCAATAATGAATTTAGAGCATTACCAGGATTACCTAAGATTGGGAGAACAGCTACAGCTAGAATACTTTTCGACTTCTAAGTAGTTAAAATAAAAAGTGTACTTTTAATAAAATCAGACCATTACTATGAAAAAAATCATTTTAATTTTAGGGGGAGCTTTGCTCCTCCTTGTTCTTTATAAAACAGTAGGATCCCGTTTACCAGAATACAACCCTGAGCGTTCTTATGTAAATCTTGAAACAGAAATTTTAGAAGCTTTTATTTTGGCAAAAGACAGTGCAACCATCGAACTTTCAGAAGGGCACTTCTTGTTTTCTCAGTCCCTTAGTATGGATGGCAAAAAGCACATAACCATCAAAGGAAAAGGGATGGATAAAACGATCCTTTCGTTCAAAGGACAAACAAAAGGAGCTGAAGGAATCTTAATCACAAACTGCAATTATTTTACCATTGAAGATTTAACCATCGAAGATGCTGCTGGAGATAATCTTAAGATTAGCGAATCGAAAAACGTTACCATTCGCAATGTACGAACGGCATGGACAGGAACTATTTCTACTCAAAACGGTGCTTATGGTATATATCCTGTATTGACAAAAAATCTTTTGATTGAAGGCTGTGAGGCCATTGGTGCCTCGGATGCAGGAATCTATGTTGGGCAATCGAAAAATGTAGTGGTGCGCAACAACAGAGCTTTTTATAATGTAGCGGGTATTGAAAGTGAAAACAGTACCGGTGTAGAAATCTACGAAAATGATGTCTACGAGAATACAAGCGGTTTATTGATTTTTAATCTTCCAAAACTTACTCTTTACGGTAAAAATGTAACCGCTTACAACAATCGGATTTATAACAACAACATTGAAAATTTTGGTGTAGAAGGATCAATTATCAGTGGCGTTCCTAAAGGAACTGGGGTTATTATTATGGCAACTCAAAATGTCGATTTTTACAACAACACTGTTGAAGATCATGTAACAAATAACCTTTCGGTAGTAAGTTATTTAGTGTTTGCTGCAGAGGAAGAAGCTGAAGCCATAATAAATCAATCCATCCAAGATCGAGGAATTCGAGCAGTAGAGGCTGATTACGAATCCGACACAGCTTACAACCCCTACCCAGGGAATGTTTCGATACACAGCAATATTTTTAAAAATAAATTTTGGTTTCCAACTTTGAGTAACGAATATGGTTGGCTGATGCTTTTTAAAAACAAAGCAACGATTCCCGATGTAGTTTATGATGGGATTCTTCCCGATGGAGCAAATCTTCAAGATGACGAACACAAGATTTGTATAGGTGATAATGGAACTTTTAATTTTGTGTTTATGGATGCCGCTCATGACTTTGATGCTTTTTCTAACGATGTATCGCCCTATACGTGTACAATCGCTTTATAAGCATAAACAATGACATACCAACGAATTCTATTGATCTGCTTAATCTTCACATGCTGCCTTTCTTGTCAGGATGAAGCAGATAAAAGAATTGCACCAAAAGCAAAGAAAATAGCCTCCGTTAAACCCCTAATACAACACAACAATACAGAAAAAGAAAAGCTGTCGGATTATGGTTTTTTCAAATTGCCTTTAGCCAATTTAGAACCTACCGATCAGGTTGTTTTATACGACCTCAATACCCCACTTTTCTCTGATTACGCATTTAAAAAACGCTTTGTTTATCTTCCAGATTCTACAAAAATAAGCTATAAGAACAAAGGCGTAATGGATTTTGAAAACGGAAGTGTTCTCATCAAAAATTTTTATTATCCAAAAGATTTTAGAAAACCTGAACAAGAAAAAAGAATCATCGAAACTCGGCTTTTGATCAAAGAAAATGATGCTTGGAAACCCCTCAACTACATTTGGAACGAAGAGCAAACCGAAGCAATACTGAACTATGTTGGGAAACAAGAACTGGTTCATTGGATCGACAATGAAGGAATTGAAAGAAGTGTTTCTTATGCAGTCCCAAATTTAAATCAATGTAAAAACTGTCATGCCAAAGGAAAAAATATTACCCCCATTGGACCTACGGCTGCTCAATGGAACAAAACCTATTCTCTTGCACTCAGCGATAAAAATCAACTAGATTATTTTTATGAAAAAGGAATTCTGGAGGAATTAGTCGAACCCGCTTTACGTCCTAAATTACCCGTTTGGAATGACGCTCTACTACCTGTAGATCATCGTGCCAAAGCATACTTGGATGCCAACTGTGCACATTGCCATAACCTAGAAGGAAGTGCCAAAAACTCTGGATTATACCTCAGCTACAACCAAACCGATTCTCGTAAACGAGGAATTTATAAACCTCCAATTGCTGCGGGGAAAGGGTCGGGCGATTTCATCTATGACATTGTTCCTGGGCATCCCGAGGAATCTATTTTAATTTATCGCATGAAAAGTAATGACCCCTCCATTCGAATGCCCGAAATAGGGCGTTCTATTGCACATACCGAAGGACTGAATTTATTGGAACGCTATATAAAAGAGCTCGCGCAAAACAAGTAAAATATCATCTCTTTCTGGCGAAAATGTTCTCTTTTTTGATCTATCTTTGAGTATTAGTCTTAAAAAGAAACATTCCATGCTTCCGCTCGATTTTAAATCCGGTTTTGTGTTTTCAAAACACAAAGAAAAGGTGCAAACCCCTTTCGAACGTTTATTCGAAATATTCAAAGAACTCATAACCCACACCTCTGGAGATTTTGACGAGGCCATTGACTGGCTTCGAGAATTGGATGTTGAATACAAACTGACCGATGAAGATTATACCATCGATGATTTTATAGAAGATTTATTAAAAAAATCCTTTGTTCAGCCTAAAACTGGAGCTGGCGGAAAAGGAGATGGAATGCAACTCACTGCTAAAACAGAAAAGTTGTTACGAGAACATGCATTAAAACAGATTTTCGGAAAATTAAAACGTTCCGGCTCTGGAGATCATAAAACCAAAAAACAAGGGCAAGGAGAAGATGGGTCTGGCGAATTGAAAGCCTACCAATTTGGAGATGGCCTAGAGAAAATCGATGTTACTCAAAGCATCAAAAATGCTCAAATACGTTCGGTTGGGGAAGATTTTACCCTACAACACGAAGATCTTGTTGTTGAAGATTCGATGCACAAAACTCAAATGAGTACCGTTTTGATGATCGACATCAGTCACAGTATGATTCTTTATGGAGAGGATCGGATTACACCGGCAAAAAAAGTTGCGATGGCTTTAGCCGAACTCATTACGACTCGCTACCCAAAAGACACCCTCGATATTTTGGTCTTTGGGAATGATGCAACTCCCATTGCACTTAAAGATATTCCATACCTCGAAGTTGGACCCTATCACACCAATACAGTTGCTGGACTCGAATTGGCTATGGATCTTTTGAGAAGAAAGAAAAACACCAACAAGCAAATTTTTATGATTACAGACGGGAAACCGAGTTGTCTTAAAATGCCTGATGGAACCTATTACAAAAACAGTGCAGGGCTTGATGAGATGATTGTAGAAAAATGCTACAATATGGCACGTCAAGCTAAAAAGCTACACATCCCGATTACCACTTTTATGATTGCTCAAGATCAATATCTCAAACAATTTGTTCGTGAATTTACCGAAGCCAATCAAGGGAAAGCCTTCTTTACTGGTCTAAAAGGTTTGGGTGAAATGATTTTTGAAGATTACGAGAAAAATAGAAAAAAACGCTTAGGATAACATTCCGTTACAACTATACATTACTATGAAGAGAGAACTTGCTACTACCCTTGGGGGATTAAAAAAAACCGATTACACTTCTAGAACCATCCAACTTGAACTTGCTGAAAACCTAAAAGCATGTTTACGTTCTGGCAAAACCACCTTCGAAGGATTAATTGGTTATGAAAATACAGTGATTCCAGATGTAGAACGTGCTATTCTTTCAGGGCACAACATCAACTTACTTGGACTAAGAGGACAGGCAAAAACGCGTTTAGCGCGACAAATGACTGAATTACTTGACGAATGGATTCCAGTGGTGACTGGATCTGAGATCAATGACGATCCCTTGGATCCAATCAGCCTTGAAGCAAAAAGAATTATCGCGGAACAAGGCGACAAAACTCCGATTGAATGGCTGCACCGTACGGATCGTTTTTTCGAAAAACTAGCAACTCCAGATGTAACCGTTGCGGATCTTATTGGTGATGTAGATCCTATAAAAGCATCTAACCTTAAACTTTCGTACGCCGACGAGCGGGTTATTCATTTCGGAATGATTCCGAGAGCGCACCGTTGTATTTTTGTATTGAATGAACTTCCCGATTTACAAGCTCGTATTCAGGTTGCTTTATTTTCTATTTTACAAGAAAAAGAAATTCAGATTCGAGGATTCAAGCTTCGGCTTCCAATTGCTGCGCAATTGGTTTTCACAGCAAATCCAGAAGACTATACCAATAGAGGGAGTATTGTTACGCCTCTTAAAGATAGAATTGGATCTCAAATACTAACACATTATCCTCACAATCGAGATATTGCGAAAGCGATTACAAGACAAGAAGCTGTTCTTACTGAAGAACAAGCAGCACAAATTCATGTACCCGAACTCGCGCGTGATATCCTTGAACAAATCGGTTTTGAAGCTCGAAAAAGTGAATTTGTAGATTCTAAAAGCGGGGTTAGTGCACGAATGAGTATAACTGCTTTTGAGAATTTAATCAGTACCGCTGAACGCAGAGCACTTATAAATGACGATGCTACTACCTCCATAAGAATGTCTGACTTTATGGGAATAATCCCAGCTATCAATGGTAAGATTGAATTGGTATACGAAGGAGAACAAGAAGGGGCTGAGCAAATTTCCTACCACTTGATTTCGGAATCAATCAAAACACTTTTTACTGATTATTTCCCTAAAATAGAAAAGCTTCAAAAAGATGATGAAGTTGGACCTTACGACACCATTTTAGAGTGGTTCTTTAAAGATAATGAACTCTTTTTAGAAGACGTACTCCCAGATCGTTCGTATCAAGATTCATTGACCTTAATTCCTGGAATTAAAGAAGTTTTAGATACTCACTTAGAAGCATGCGATGAAAAAGACCGTTACTTTATGATGGAGTTTTTACTTTGGGGATTGGAGTCTAATAAAAAACTAAATAAATACCGAACTTTAGAAGGATTTCAATTTAAGGATTCTCTTGGAAGCTATTTAAGTGGTTTATAAATATTATTGGCGCATACTATCAATCGAAGTAGAATTTAAGACTTTTAAGGTCTGATCACGAACCTCTTCAAATACAGGTTTGATTTGACATATCTTTTCATCACACTCTTCGCAATTGGCATAGTAATTCAAAGAAACACAGGGCAACATTGCAATGGGGCCATCTATCGCTCGCATCAAAGCAGCTAAATTGATTTCCTTTGGATCTTTGAGAAGCTTATAACCCCCTGTTTTTCCGCGCTTACTTTGAACGAACTGAAAGTTCCTCAATTCTCGTAAAATTGTTTCTAAAAACTTTTTAGGAATCAACTCTTGTTCTGCTATTTCGGAAGAAAAAATAGATCGATCTTCTTCTTGATGATCTGCTAGATACAACAAAGCCTTTATGGCGTATTTACATTTTTTCGAGATCATATTTCAAATAAAAATTAATGTTTTAATGCTGCTTTTACAAATGTAGAGAATAAAACTTAAAATCTAATTACTATAAAGTTAATAGAGTTTATAGGATTAGTTATAAATAAAAATTACATTTGCATTCTAATAAACGCTATGATAACGGAAATTCTATTGAATAAAGTCAAAAAAAATGAGCCAAAAGTTATTGGCGAGAAAACATCTCGTAGTCTTTTGAAGTCAGTTAGTTGGCGCATTCTAGGCACTATAGATACCATTATTATCTCATACCTAATTACAGGCACATTGGAGTTTGCCCTTCGTATTGGATTTGTAGAACTACTGACTAAAATGGGACTGTATTTTTTACATGAGCGATTATGGAATAAAATAAAATGGGGTAAAAAGTAAGACTATGGAAAAAGAATACCTTGAAAAGCTAAATAAAAAAGCAGCACATAAAACACTTGCGGAAGTTTTTGAAACCCTTCTTGAACTGAAACTAGGAAAACTTGCCTTTTCAACTTCATTCGGACAAGAGGACCAAGTTATCACTGATTTTATATTTAAAAATGACTTACCCGTTTCAGTTTTCACTCTTGACACAGGAAGATTGTTTGAAGAAACCTATGCCGTATATCACCAAACACTCAAGCAATATAAGAAACCTATCACTCCCTACTTTCCAAACACTAAAAAGGTAGAAGCATTAGTAGAAACAAAAGGGCCGTTGAGTTTCTACGATAGTGTTGCAAACAGAAAAGAATGTTGTGGAATAAGAAAAGTAGATCCGCTTCAGAGAGCACTCAAAGGAGTAGACGTTTGGATTACTGGCTTGCGAGGATCTCAGAGCTATTTTAGAGAACAGCTTCAGGTATTCGAATTCGATTCTTCTTTTGGTCTCATCAAATTTAATCCGTTGATTCATTGGAGTTTGGAAGAAGTGATCACTTATTTAAATCAAAATAACGTTCCTCAAAACAACCTACACTCCAAAGGCTTCGCAAGTATAGGTTGTGCACCTTGTACTCGAGCGATCGATAAAGGAGAAGACATTCGTTCTGGAAGGTGGTGGTGGGAAGATTCAAAAAAAGAATGTGGACTACATCAAACTCAAATCGCTAAATAGCAACCCATGAATATACTCAAACAACTGGAAGAAGAAGCCATTTACATCATCCGTGAGGTGGTCGGTCAATTCAATAAACCTGCCTTACTTTTTTCTGGAGGAAAAGATTCGATTGTCCTGTTACACCTATGTTATAAAGCATTCTTACCCGCACGAATCCCCTTCCCTTTAGTTCATATTGACACTGGTCATAACTTCCCAGAAACCCTTACCCTTCGTGACAAACTCATTAAACAATACAACGTTAAACTTCATGTTGGTTTGGTACAAGATAGTATAGATCAAGGTAAGGTTGCAGAAGAAAAAGGTCATTTTGCAAGTCGAAATAGTTTGCAAACCGCCACCTTACTGGAAACCATAAGCAACTTAAAGCTTGATGCATGTATGGGTGGTGCTCGGAGAGACGAAGAGAAAGCCAGAGCAAAAGAACGTGTGTTTTCTGTTCGTGACGATTTTGGTCAATGGAATGAAAAATTACAACGTCCAGAATTATTTGATCATTTGAATGGTGCAATTCACTCTGGAGAAAACATTCGAGCATTTCCCATAAGCAACTGGACCGAACTCGATGTATGGGAATATATCCGTCAGGAAAAACTAGAAATTCCAACAATCTATTATGCGCACAAAAGAGCTGTTTTTAAACGGGAGGGTCAATTCATGCCAGTAACAAAATTTCATCAAATTGATCCAGATCAAATCGAAGTTCAATCCGTTCGATTTAGAACCGTTGGCGACATGAGCTGCACTGCTGCTGTCTTATCAGAGGCTGAAGAACTTGATGTTATTATTGAAGAAATTAGGACCTCAACTTATTCTGAAAGGGGTGCACGAATGGATGATAAACGCTCAGAAGGGGCAATGGAGGAACGAAAAAAAATAGGATACTTTTAAACTAAGATCTATGGATTTATTACGAATAGCTACTGCTGGCAGTGTTGATGACGGGAAAAGCACCTTAATAGGAAGATTACTTTACGAAACTGGTTCTTTGAAAGAAGATCAATTGGAACACATAGAAAAAAAGAGTGCATCCAATGGCTTGGATCACTTAGATTTTTCTTTGGCTACAGATGGTTTACTTACAGAAAGAGAGCAAGGGATTACCATTGATGTTTCTCATCTGTATTTTAAAACTAAAAAAAGACGCTTTATCATTGCCGACTCTCCTGGGCATATAGAATATACAAGAAACATGGTAACTGGGACCTCAAATTCAGATACTACGCTTCTGCTTCTAGATGCTAGAAAAGGGGTTATTGAGCAAACTAAACGACATTTCTACATCACACAATTATTGGGAATTAAAAAAATAATATTCGCTATAAATAAAATGGATTTAGTCGCTTACGCTCAAAAGACGTTTGACCAAATTAAAGAAGATATAGCACAGCTAATTAGGAGTCAAAACACAAAAGGTCTTACGGTTTTTTACATTCCACTTTCAGCACTCAAAGGAGATAATCTCCTTCTGAAAAGTACGAAAATGCGATGGTATACAGGCAAGACACTTTTCGATGTAATTGAAAACATCTCTGTAAATGAACCTCCATCGAAAGAAAACGTACTTCAAGTGCAAACTGTTATTCGTCCAAAGTTAGATGCCTATCATGATTATCGAGGTTTTGCAGGAAAGGTTAAAAGTGGATCTTTTTCAGTTGGTGATGCGATCGAAATTTTCCCTTCTGGAACCAAAACAAAGATTAAATCCATTGAACAATATGGCATTAATCAAGAACAAGTAAATCAAGGTGAAAATGCAACTCTTTTACTAGAAGATGAAGTAAATATCTCCCGAGGCGATTCTCTTTTTACACCAAGCCACTCTATAGAAGCTACAAAAACAATCAATGCCAAAGTTTGTTGGATGCAAGACAAAGCACTGCAAGTTGAAAATAAATATTTATTGCAGTTTGGGTCTAAAAAATCGCTTGCCAAAGTAGCTGCTGTTGACGAACGAATTGACATATCGGGAGGTGGTTCCGAAAATACAGCAGCGCTTGAATTGAATGACATCGGTATTGCTTCTTTTCAATTAGCACATACAATTCAAAGTATCCCCTATCAAAAAAACAAAAACCTTGGGAGTTTTATAATCATCGACATACAAACGAACAATACAGCCGGAGTCGGCTTCATAGAATAAGAATGGAAAGTTTTAGAACAGAATTAGAAAACCCAATTGTAGCAAAAGATATTCTTGATTTAGAAAAGAAGATTTTTGAATTTAAAAACAATCAAATTGACGAAGAGAAGTTTCGCAGTTTACGCTTAGCCCGCGGAGTATATGGGCAGCGACAACAAGGAGTTCAAATGATACGCATCAAACTCCCCATGGGGAAGTTTACTGCAAAACAGTTGCGTCGAATCGCTGATGTTTCGGATGAATACGCCAGTAGTAATTTGCACATAACCACACGCCAGGACATTCAAATTCATTATGTTTTATTGGATCGAACTCCTGAATTATGGGCTACGTTAGAAAAAGATGAAATTACCTTAAGAGAAGCATGCGGAAATACCGTACGAAATGTTACAGCTTCCGTCATGGCTGGAGTTGATCCGAACGAAGCCTTTGATGTTACTCCTTACGCTCAAGCTTTTTTTGAATACTTCCTCCGCAATCCAATTTGCCAAGAAATGGGACGAAAATTCAAAGTTGCTTTTTCAAGCTCTTCGGTAGACGATGCATTAACATTTATTCATGATTTAGGGTTTATTCCTAGGATTGAGAATGGAATACGTGGTTTTCGTGTCCTTTTAGGTGGTGGAATTGGATCGCAACCCATGGATGCACAGGAAGTTTTTAGTTTTCTGGCTGCTGATAAAATCATCCCTTATAGTGAAGCGGTAATTCGTGTCTTTGATCGCCATGGAGAACGTAATAAAAGGAATAAAGCACGACTCAAGTTTTTAATTAAAGAAATTGGTCTTGACTCCTTTAGGGTTTTAGTTGAACAAGAATTGAAGGTTGTAAATCATCAAAAATATGCTATTGAACCTATAAAACGAGCCTTAAAGGAGGCAAAATTTGTTGGTGAAATTTCATTAAACTCTAGCCCTGCCTTTGAGGCTTGGAAAAAAGCGAACACTTTTAATCAAAAACAAACCGGTTATGTTGCTGTAGGACTACCGATAAAAACAGGGGATATTGCTTCGGGTAAAGCGCGTTTATTAGCGGACTTAATCGAACAATTTACTCGAGATGACAATCGTTTTTCGGTAGGTCAAAGCATCTTACTCCGTGATGTGAAGGAAGAACATCTTCCTGCTCTATATCGTGCCCTTGAAAAACTAGACCTACACCGCATTGGCTTTCATAAAATAAACGACATTGTTACTTGTCCAGGAACGGATACTTGTAACCTTGGAATAGCAAGTAGTATGGGCTTAGCAAATGAATTACAAAAGTTGATCGAGACCGAATTTTATTCCCTAATCAACACCCACGATATCCAAATAAAAATTAGCGGTTGTATGAATGCCTGTGGGCAACATACCCTAGCTCATATTGGTTTCCAAGGGATGACTCTAAAATCAAATGGGTTGATTGCTCCTGCCACACAAATCCTTTTGGGAGGGGGAGTTCTTGGAAATGGAACTGGGCGATTCGCTGATAAACTCCTCAAAGTGCCTGCAAAAAGGACACCCGATATTTTGCGCTGGATTTTGACCGATTTTGAATTCAATCGAGCAGAAGAAGAGGATTTCTTTGCCTATTATGATCGACAAACCAAGGATTACTTTTACCAAAATTTAAAACATTACAGTGCAGTTGAACATCTAGCCGCCGAAGATTTTATCGATTTTGGAGCAAAGGAAAAGTATGAAAAAGCGATCGGCATTGGCGAGTGTGCTGGAGTTACTATCGACTTGATTCAAACATTGATTTTTGAAGCAGAAGAAGCCTTAGAATGGGCTAATGAAGCCTTGGCTGAAAAACGATTTGGAGACGCTACTTATCATGCATATAATGGACGCATTAGGGCAGCGAAGGCTTTATTAACTTCGGTCGATGCCAAGACCAATAGTCATGCCTCTATTATAGAACGTTTTGATTCGTATTTTCCAGCATTCGAAACGGACCAATCCAGTACCTTTTTAGCAGGAATAGAAGATTTTAGAAACAAACAATCCGATGAAAGTTTCGCAAATACTTTTTTAGAAGAAACCAAAAAAGCTATTCAATGGATCAAAAACTCAAGAAATGCAGCAGTTGAATAAGGGAAATATCTGCCTCGTTGGAGCTGGTCCTGGGGATCCAGAATTGATCACCCTAAAAGGGCTTAAAGCAATTCAAAATGCAGAAGTGATTCTATACGATGCTTTGATTAATCCCTTGCTTCTAGATCACAATCCTGTTGCTCATAAAATATTTGTAGGAAAGCGAAAGGGCTTTGCGCAAAGAACTCAAGAAGAGATAAACCATTTACTAGTGCATTATGCTGCACAAAACAAAAAAGTGGTACGCCTTAAAGGTGGGGATCCTTTGATCTTTGGTCGTGCATGTGAAGAACTTTCTTATGCCGCATTATTCGATATTGAAACGTCTGTTGTCCCTGGAATATCTTCTTTCACAGGAATAGCTGCTCAGCATCAAATACCGTTGACCAAGCGATCGGTCTCCGAAAGCTTATGGGTTACCACTGGGCATACCCATGATGGGCAAATATCGTCTGACATTCCACTTGCTGCTCAATCGACTGCTACCGTAATTGTTTTAATGGGTATGCGTTTTCTGAAAGAAATTGTAACTGCTTTTAGAGAACACAAACCCGAAACTTATCCTGTAGCCATAATCCAAAACGGAACAACCAAGGCCGAAAAAGTAGTGTTGGGAACTTTAGGAACAATTGAAGAAGAGGTTCAGAAGCATTCAATTTCAAATCCTGCAAATATTATTTTTGGGCCTACGGTTCTCGATCAAGTAACCCAATATAAAAACTTAAAAAGCACATTATGTTACCAATGAATGAGCTCTACCCTATATTCCTCAAAACAGAAACATTACAGTTCCTGATTGTCGGCGGTGGGAATGTTGCGCTTGAAAAATTAGAATTTTTAATCAAGTCTAGTCCCAATGCGCAAATTACAATGGTGGCTCCTTACTACCGAAAGGCCACACTTGATTTTGTGACAAACAAACCCAATATCAGTTTGATTCATCGAACTTTCAATTCTTTCTTTTTAAAAGAAAAGCATATTGTAATTGCGACTACCGATGACCCAGTGGTCAATCAAAAAATACATTATTTTTGTAAAAAAAAGAGAATATTAGTTAATGTAGCGGATACTCCCGACCTTTGTGACTTCTATATGGGAGGAATCGTTACCAAGGGGAATTTAAAGATTGGCATTTCGACTAATGGAAAATCGCCAACCTTAGCCAAAAGAATTCGACAATTTTTAGAAGAATTGTTACCCGAGGAAATCAATGATTTGCTTGATACATTGCAGAACTATAGAAAAACTTTAGATGGAGATTTTGAATTTAAAGTAAACGAAATGAATAAAATGACTAAATCTATTTTAGAAAGAAATGATACAAACTGATATAATCATCATTGGAGCTGGTCCCGTAGGCCTCTTTACCGTATTTGAGGCTGGTCTCATGAAATTAAAGTGCCACCTAATCGACGCTATTCCGCAAGCTGGAGGGCAATTATCCGAAATTTATCCTAAGAAACCAATCTATGACATTCCAGGCTTTCCTTCTATTTTAGCTGGAGAACTAGTCGATAATTTGCTGAAACAGGCGGAGCCTTTCAATCCAGGATTTACGCTTGGAGAACGCGCAGAAACTATTGAAAAACAAGAAGACGGAAGTTTTGTTGTAACCACGAGCGAAGGCACACAACATCAAGCGCCAACAGTAATGATTGCTGGCGGACTGGGGAGTTTTGAACCTAGAAAACCGAAAATTGAAACATTGCCTCAATTCGAAAAAAAGGGCGTTGAATATATGGTTCGAGAACCAGAAGCTTTTTTAGGTAAAAAACTATTCATCTCAGGAGGTGGAGATTCCGCACTGGACTGGGCAATTTATTTTGCTGAAAACCATGATATTCCTGTAGGATTAGTTCACAGAACGGATATGTTCAGAGGGCATAAAGATTCAGTTGAAAAAGTATATGCTTTACAAGCTCAAGGAAAAATAGATTTATATACGCACGCTGAAGTAGTTGACTTACATGGAGTAGAAAAATTGGAGCAAATAGAACTGAAACAAAAAGACCAAGACAACATTAAAGTTGATGTCGATTATTGGTTACCGCTATTTGGTTTATCTCCAAAATTAGGCCCAATTGGAGATTGGGGGCTGGAAATTGAAAAGAACGCGATTGTTGTAGATAATACGCTAGACTACCAAACGAATATCCCTGGCGTATTTGCAATTGGTGATGTAAATACCTATCCTGGGAAGTTAAAACTCATTTTATGTGGTTTTCACGAGGCAACACTTGCGGTTCAAACAGCTTATAAGATAATACATCCTGACAAACGTTTTACCATGAAATACACTACTGTTCAGGGGATTCAGGGTTTTGAATAGCGTTATTCCCTTGTTTTTTGAATCTTTTCACAGACAAGTCCTACTAATTTTAACAGATTCTTTAGAAAACATTACCAAGCCCTTAACAAGAGTTTCGCCTCTAACAAGATACTTTTACTCTATAGTTTTCATGTATTAGTTAATAATTTTGATTAATTGCTCCTCAATCCTTACTGGTGTTGGGGAGTTTTTGTTTTATATCTTTACGGTTGGATGAGAACAAACAAAGACAAAATACACAGCATCGATCTTCACGGGATTCGGCATAAACAAGCACTTGAATTGGTTCATAAATCGATAAAAGATTGCGCTGAACATAGCAACTTTTCGTTGACTATTATTACTGGGAATTCGACCGTACTCCAGGATCGGATTTTTAAGGAGTGCTTAGAAGGAACCGAATTCACTTATTTTATTCCATCTTGGAATATGGGACAAATTATTGTAGAATACGTTTTGCTTTAAATCAAATTTAAAAAATCAAGAGGCAATGAGCTGGAATAAATCAGAAATAAACCAAGAGCTTAACAAGCATCATCAAGAATTCGATGTTTTAATCGATCAACTCGCTCCCGAAGTATTTGAAGATAATTCAGCTGGCAAATGGTCCGCTGGACAATTACAACAGCATATCATATTGTCACTAAAACCAATTGTTCTTGCAATGAGACTCCCTAAGTTTTTATTGCGTTATCAATTTGGATTAACCAATCGTCCTTCTCGGTCTTATGATGAATTAGTCGCACGATATCAAAAGGCATTGGATGGAAGAGCTGCGGTAGCTCCAAAACGATTTACTCCCAAGCCAATCGGTAGTGAAGTAAAACAACAGCAAACAATTCGATTCAATAAACTCATTAATCGATTGATGAAATTGGTAAACAGATGGGAAGAAGATGACTTAGACCTTTATGTCATTCCACATCCATTAATGGGAAGGTTAACCTTCAGGGAAATTTTATACTTTACAATTTATCATGTACAGCATCACAAAAAACAAGTTGATGTTATTACAAAAAAAGTAAAATGAACTTACTTAAACTGAAAGTCTTTTTTTTAAGCACCCTACTGCAACTTTGTGCACTCACAACTACAGCACAAGAATCACCCTTTGATACTATGGTAAATGCACTAATATCAGAGAATGTTCCTGTTCTTAGCGTTGAAGAACTTCAAACCAAACCTAACATCATTCTTTTGGATACTCGTACAAAAGCAGAGTATGACGTCAGTCATATTGATAACGCTGTTTGGGTGGGAGAAAAAGACTGGGATTTAAAATCTTTTGAAAAATTTAATAAAGAACAAACAGTAGTAGTATACTGTAGTGTTGGTTATCGAAGTGAAAAACTTGTGAAAAAACTACTCCGTTTAGACTTCGAAAAGACCTTTAACCTCTATGGCGGTGTTTTTGATTGGGTCAATAAAGGGTATCCTGTTGAGAATAATCGAGGTTTAACCGATAGCATTCATGGGTACGATAAAAGCTTTGCTCGTTGGATAGAACAAGGGGTGGTTATTTTTTAAAAGAGAGCGCTTTTCCGTAGTGATTTGATGATTTCCAAGTTAAATAATGATTTATTCTTATTATTTAGTTGTAATTTCCTAGAAACTATTTTATTATGAATGAGATTATTATTGTTGTTGTTGCTATAGTTGTTCTTATTGTGGGAGTAATTGTCTACGGAGTTATCAGTACAACCATGGGTAGTGAAGAAGATGTTAATAAAAATTATATTCCGGATCGTTTTGAACGCATGGTTGGAAAAGACCCTAAGAAAAAAGAAGAATAAGCATTTTCAGGTCAACCGATAATTCGCCATTGCGAATTAATTTATTTAAACTCAACCTAGAGTAGATTTAGATGAAAGGCTACTGTTATGGCCTATAATAATCCCATTTGTTCCATAAAAAAAGACCCGATAAACGGGCCTTTAAAATAAGCATTAAAAATATTAAGCAACGTTTTGCTTCTTGATTAGGTTTAAGGCAGAACCTTCTTTGAACCACTCAATTTGCTGTTCGTTATACGTGTGATTTGCTAAGATAATGTCTTTAGATCCATCTGCATGAACCACCTCAACAGTGATTTGTTTTCCTGGAGCAAAGTCTTTTAAATCTATAAAATTAAAGGTGTCATCTTCTTGAATCAAGCTGTATTCTGATTCCGTATTAAACGTGATTCCTAACATCCCTTGTTTCTTCAAGTTTGTTTCATGAATCCGTGCAAACGATTTAACCAAAACCACTTTAACACCTAAGAAGCGAGGCTCCATAGCGGCATGTTCTCTGGAAGAACCTTCACCATAGTTGTGATCTCCTACAACAACAGTTTCTAGACCAGCAGCTTTGTATTGACGTTGAACGTCAGGTACACCACCATACTCGCCAGTCAATTGATTCTTAACAAAATTGGTCTTCTCGTTAAAAGCGTTAACTGCTCCAATTAAACAGTTATTCGAAATATTATCTAAATGACCACGGAAACGTAACCATGGACCTGCCATTGAAATATGATCCGTAGTACATTTTCCAAGAGCTTTGATTAATAGTTTAGCACCAATAAGGTTTTGACTGTCCCAAGGAGTAAACGGAGTAAGCAACTGCAAACGCTCTGAAGATTCACTAACGGCTACATTTACAGTAGAACCATCTTCTTGTGGAGCTAAGTACCCATTTTCTTTTACATCAAATCCTAGTGGAGGTAATTCCATTCCTGTTGGTGGATCCAATTTAACTTCTTCTCCATCTTGATTGATGAGGGTATCGTTAACCGGATCAAAGTCCAAGCGTCCAGATATTGCAACTGCAGCAACCATTTCTGGAGAAGCAACAAAGGCGTGGGTGTTTGGATTTCCATCGGCACGTTTAGAAAAGTTTCGATTGAAGGAATGAATAATCGAATTTTTCTCTTCCTTGTCTGCACCTTCACGAGCCCATTGACCGATACATGGCCCACAAGCATTTGTAAATATTTTTGCATTCAACTCATTGAAAGGAACTAATAATCCATCCCGTTCTGCTGTATAGCGCACTTGCTCCGAACCTGGATTGATTCCAAATTCTGCTTTTGTAACTAATTTTTTGTCAACTGCTTGTTTCGCAATTGAAGCTGCTCGCGCTAAATCTTCATAAGAAGAGTTTGTACAAGAACCGATCAAGCCCCACTCTACTTGTAACGGCCAATCGTTTGCTTTGGCAACTTTACTCATTTCAGATACCGGAGTAGCTAAATCTGGAGTAAAAGGTCCGTTGATGTGTGGGCGAAGGGTGTTTAAATCCAATTCTATTACTTGATCAAAATAAAGCTCAGGATTTGCATATACTTCTGGATCTGCTGTTAAATGTTCGCGAACTGCATTTGCTGCATCGGCAACATCATCACGATCTGTAGAACGTAAATAACGCTCCATAGAGTCGTCATAACCAAAAGTAGAAGTGGTTGCACCAACTTCAGCTCCCATATTACAGATGGTTCCTTTTCCAGTACATGACATGGATTCGGCTCCATCTCCAAAATATTCTATAATCGCTCCGGTTCCACCTTTTACAGTAAGAATCCCAGCTACCTTTAAGATAACATCTTTGGGTGCTGTCCAACCATTAAGTTTACCTGTTAGTTTTACACCAATTAGTTTTGGGAATTTCAATTCCCAAGGCATGTCAGCCATAACGTCTACTGCATCTGCTCCACCTACACCAATAGCTAGCATTCCTAATCCACCTGCGTTTACAGTATGTGAATCCGTTCCAATCATCATTCCACCTGGGAATGCATAATTTTCTAAAACTACTTGGTGAATGATTCCTGCACCCGGCTTCCAAAAACCAATTCCGTATTTATTGGAAACAGATTCTAAAAAATCAAATACTTCTGCAGAAGTGCTGTTTGCCGATTTCAAATCGATAGTAGCCCCGGACTTAGCTTGAATTAAGTGATCACAGTGAACAGTCGTTGGAACTGCTACTTGTGTTTTCCCAGCTTGCATAAACTGCAACAAAGCCATTTGGGCTGTTGCATCTTGGCAAGCAATACGATCGGGAGCAAAGTCTACATAATCATTTCCTCTTTCGTAAGGACGATCAGTTTTGCCTCCCCATAAATGGGAATATAATATTTTCTCTGAAGCTGTTAAGGGTTTTCCTGTTAGTTGACGTGCATTGGATACGCTTTTATCTAGTCGTGCGTATACTTGTTTAATCATCTCAATGTCAAATGCCATAGTGCTGTGAATTAAATTTGGGTGAAAATACAAAATTAAGCTAACAGATTTAGTACGGAATGTAGAATTAATTGCTTGTTTAAGAATGTCCTTAGATTCTTCCGTTTGAATACAATAGTCTTCAAAAAAAAGTTGAAACCTTTTAAAATTAGCACTAAAGGTTCTAAAAAGAACATTTTATGCGGAACAGAATTCTATAAGAATCAAAAAAGCCTTACCTGATCCTGATTAAAATTAACATGTGGTTCTTTGAGATAGGAATGGAACTTCCCCAATCAACTGAAAAAGATTAACGAATATAAAAGAAACCCGTTGACTGATTCTTATTGTGCCTTTCACAAATTAATACATTGTAAAATCTCTCGAAAAACACCAAACAAACCCTATTTGGTAATTTAAATTAATTTATTAACACCAAAATTAGTGTTGGATTATCAGATTAGCATAGTTATTATACTTAAATTTGGCTTTGTATGTATTATGAGTGCCTCACTTTAAAGGAACTTCACTTAATAAAAATCAGTAGTATATTTAATGTATATGGTTTTAAAAAATATTTATTTACTATATATATTATTGCCTATAAACTTGTATTCACAAGTTTTAAAGGAGACACTTTCTATACAAGGGGGTTCTGGTACAGTTGGAGACTCATATGTTTCATTTACCATAGGGCAATCCCTGTCAACAGGACTTTATACGAACTCAAATAGAACCCTTATTCAGGGTTTTGAATATGTATTAGAAAACACTAATCTAGAACCTGATGAAACTTTTCTTTTTGCGGAGAATACCCTAAGTGTTTCGGTTTTCCCTAACCCTTTTCAGAAAAGTATATTCATAGAAGGCGAGGACGATATCTTTCCCGTAAACGTTTATATTTTTGATATGATAGGCAGGTTAATCTCTTCCTATGAAAAGAAAAGTCATTTGGAAAGAACAATCATATTAGATAATTTAAAACAAGCCCATTATATTATTCGAATTGAATCTAAAGCTCGAAATTTTAATACTGTTTTAATAAAAAAAGATTAATGAAAAATTACTTCTCCTTACTGTTCCTGACGCTCATGCTTGTGTCTTACAATACAACAGCTCAAGACTCAATAAAAAAGGATAAAATTAAAATAATTGTAGGGTCCTTCAAGTATGAATGGAACGCAATTGCTCTATATAGTTTATTCAAAAGTAAAGGATATAAAGAGGTAAATGTTCTTCCAAAGACAAATGGTTTTCATAGAGTATCAATTAAAGCGTTTTACACAAAAAAGGAAGCCGACTTGTTTATTGTTGAGAATAATCTTAGTGAAAAAGATTATTGGTATATTTTTCCTAAAAAAAACGTTCCGCTTGTTTCAGTTAAAGAAATTGATTCGATCTCAGTAAGAAAAATAAACTCATTAAATGTAGTTGAAAACAACAAAAGAAGTGGTTCGGCAATATCTAGTTCGACCCTAGTTCCTTCTCTAATTGACACTTATAGCCCGAACGAATTAGAAGATGTCGCTGGTGTGAATGTTCCTCCAACTGATGTTGCTTCAGCAACGTCTAGTCCAACTGAAATCTCAAATGAAATTGATAATGCAGCTGTAACTGAGGTTACCACAACAGACACTCCAACAGCCACTATCCTTGAAGATTTTTTACCAATTGAAAGCACTAAAATCACATCCGATACAAGTTCAAATTCTAATGCTACTGCCAAACATTTTTTTGATGTTAGTTTAGGCTTTGCCTCAACAGATTTCACATATGTAGATTCCGCTGGAAATAGCGATGTTGAATTTATTCCTGGAAATAAAAACTTCCTGAGTTTAAACTATTCTTTTCAAATTAGGAAGAACTTTTTTATAAGAACTGGTATTGACCTATTGTCTTTTGGGACGACCTCTCAAGATATCGCAAATGGCAATACATACGAATGGGATACAAGTTATATAGGAATTGGTACTGGAATAGACTGGAAGATATTTTCAGTAAAAAAAATAAGCTTAAAAGCCCAATCAAGAATTGGTTTTGCAAACATAACCTCTGGCACTCAAAAAATAAATTTAACAACATTTGACATTACAGATGATTCTGAATTCAATGGAAACCACCTTTATTATTCTTTTGGACTCGCACTCAATTTTAAATTATCGAAAAATATAATTATCGGTATTAATGCATCGAATCTAGTCTATACTAATGTAGGGCTTACTGTATTCCCTAAACCTGATGTAGAAAGTCTGAAGCAGGTTGCTGAAAATTTCGGGTTTTCTGTAATATTCCCAATAAACAAATAAAAAATCATGAGGTATAAACTAATTACTTTAATCCTTTTTATAGCGTTTAAATTAAATGCTCAAACTGAAGGTATAAGCTATCAAGCAGTTATTATAGGCACTACAGACAAAGAACTTCCAGGAGTTAATGCATCGAACAATCTTCTTGTTTCCTCAAGTGTATCTTTTGAGTTCACTATTGTAGATGAAAACGATAATTCGCTATACCGAGAAACCCAATCTACCCAAACGGATAGTAACGGACTAGTACATTTGATAATTGGAAGTGGTTCTCCTTCAGTGGGAGTATTCAATGAGATTATTTGGGATGGAACATTAAGAAGCTTAATAGTAGAGATTGACCTCAAGGGGGGTACAAATTTCTCTTTCTTGTCTCAGCAATCGTTTTTGTATTTGCCTTATGAATATCACAGAGACATTACTGCTTCTGGTAACGTAGATATAGACGGGGATTTTATTGTAGATGGACTTTCTCGTTTTGGTGATGACGTTACGCTAGACGGGGACAACTATGTAAGTGGATTGTTAACAGTAGATGGTGGAACAATTTTAAATATAATTAGTTCTACGAGTAAAAGCAACAACAACAAAGCTTTGACCGTTAACGGTTATTCATTGATGAATGGAAATCTTGAGGTTGCAAATTCTTCGATCACTTCGCTTACAGGTAAGCTTATTGTAGACGGAATTACTGATTTAAATAACACGTTAAATGTTGATGGTGAAACTACGCTTAATGAAACATTTACAGTTACAAGCTCAAGTACAAGTTTTCTTACAGGAGATTTAAATGTAGATGGTACAACTCAATTAAACAATACACTTAATGTTTTAGGTAACGCAGGATTTGCTTCTAATCTGACAGTAAGTGACAACACAGGACTAGCTGCTAATCTAACGGTGACAGGCACAACTCAGCTGAACAATACACTTAATGTTGCAGGTAACGCTAGATTTGCTTCTAATCTAACCGTTAGTGGCAACACAGGACTAGCTGCTAATTTAACTGTTGGTGGAGCCACGCTAATTAACAACTCCTTTACAGTTGCCAATACAAGTCCAAGTATTCTTACCGGTAGTTTACGTGTTGATGGAATTTCCTCACTCAATAGCCTAGGTGTTACCAATAATTTAAATTTAAATGGAAATTTAACCGTTGGCGGTTTAACTCAACTAAACAACATACTTAAAGTTACTGGTAACGTAGAACTTGCTGCTAGTTTAACGGTTACAGGCACAACTCAGCTAAACAACACACTTAATGTTACTGGACCAGTAGGGATAGGAATTACAACACCAGAAGCATCTTCGGTTTTAGATGTTAGCTCGACTACTAAAGGTCTTTTAGTACCCAGAATGACAGAAATTCAAAAGAATGCTATTTCAACTCCCGCAGAGGGTTTGCTATTATACCAAACAGACCAAGTAGAAGGACTCTACGTGTATAATAGTCCAACCTGGAAATGGATTTTTTCTTCTGTTAATTCATCAACCCATGTAGACAGCAACAATACTATTGCTATTGGTGGAGTAGTTTCTGCAACAAATTCAGTTGCTATTGGAGTTAATTCACTTGTTTCAAACACTACTGGAACAGAAAACACCGCTTATGGTTATGAATCACTAAGTGCTAATACTACTGGGAGTAATAACACTGCTAATGGTTACCAAGCATTAACCTCAAATACTATTGGAAACTATAATACTGCCGTTGGATATTTGGCGTTAACCTCAAATATTAATGGGTTTTATAATACTGCAACTGGTTATAAAGCTTTACAAACAAACATTTCAGGACATCACAATACTGCTAATGGCAGAAGGACTTTAAGTAATAATACGGAGGGACATTATAACACTGCTATTGGAAATGCAGCTTTATATTACAATATCAATGGAGGGGATAATACTGCTGTTGGTCACGAAGCTTTAATTTCAAATCTCTCTGGGAGTCTTAACATAGCTAATGGTGGGTTGGCATTACGTCTCAATCAAACAGGAGATTTTAATGTTGCAACTGGCTATATGGCGTTAAGACAAAATGTTAGTGGAAGTAATAATACGGCTCTAGGTGGTAACTCCTTAAAATTAAATACTGGGAGTGGAAATACTGCATTAGGTTTCAATGCTGGAGACGTGAATACTTCAGGTACTAACAATACCCTAATTGGAAGTGAAGCCGACGTAAGTTTAAATAATTTGATAAATGCAACAGCAATTGGTGCTAATGCAGCGGTAAATGCATCGAATAAAATTCAATTAGGCGACACAAATATCACTAATGTAGGGACCAGCGGGACAATTACTGCAGGTGCTATTACTATACCAAATACAGATGGTACTGCTAATCAAGTGCTAAAGACTGATGGT
>Ga0075467_10001035_pt1 | contig 22971 bp, 16 predicted proteins | sample DEB08_DNA_9_FD_75067 | JGI IMG/M metagenome (GOLD analysis project Ga0075467, IMG submission 75067) | Aqueous microbial communities from the Delaware River and Bay under freshwater to marine salinity gradient to study organic matter... | ecosystem: Environmental > Aquatic > Marine > Coastal ... | reverse complement strand
CGTTGCTCGTGCCCGCGCAGGTGGCGGGCCTCAGCTTGTGGTTGCCTCCTTATTGCGCCTCACCGGGCATGGTGAGCATGACGATGGTTCCTATGTGGCCGAAGAGTTAAGAACTTCCAAGCTGGGCCGTGACTGTATTGATGTCGGTAAGCAGCAATTACTTGATGCTGGCTATGTCGATACGGTTGAGCTTGATCATTGGCAACAAGAGGCAGCTGAGCGCGTCCAGGAGGCCGTGGCGATAGCGCAAAAAGAAGCCGATCCTGACGCCTACAAGGATGATTGGATGGCGTATTCTAACCCCGAAATGCAATCCCGAAGATAACGATGAGCGACGTCACCTACATCGATGCCATTCACGCTGCTCTGGGCGAAGCCATGGAGGAGGATCCCAATGTCTTTCTCTACGGCCAGGACATCGGTAAATTTGGCGGAGCATTCAAGGCAACCAAGGGCTTGCAGGAAAAGTATCCTGGTCGAGTGCTTGATGCGCCTATTAGCGAGGATGCGATGGCGGGAATGGCTATTGGCGCTGCTATTGAGGGAGCCAGGCCTGTTCTGGAAATGCAGTTCGCGGACTTTTCTTCTGTAGCCTTTAACCAGATTGTCAATCAGGCGGCGACGCATTATTACCGGACGGGGGTTCCGGTGCCGCTGACCATGCGCCTGCCGTCTGGGGGAACCCCTGGATCGGGACCTTTCCACAGTCAGAGCATGGAGTCCATCTACGCGCACTATCCGGGCTTGGTGGTGGTGACTCCGGCAACGGTCGCTGATGCCTATTCCATGCTGCTGGAGTCCATCGCGATGGACGATCCAGTCATTTACTGTGAACACAAATTGCTCTATCGCTGGCTGAAGTCCGCAGATCATAAGGGTGACGGTCTTCCCATTGGCCGGGCTAGAATCACCCGCCCAGGTAAACATGCTACAGTGGTCACCTACAGTGCGATGGTTCACGAGGCCGTGCGTGCGGCGGATAAGCTGCAAGCAGAGGGCGGGTGGGAAATTGAGGTGGTTGATCTTCGCTCGGTGAAGCCTCTGGATACCGACACCATCATCGCTTCCGTTGCCCGAACGGGTCGTCTGCTAGCGGTTGGTGAGGCTTTTCCGTGGGGTGGGGTGACTGCTGAAGTGGTTGCTCGTGTATGTGCAGATGGATTTCATTTGCTTGATGCTCCACCCGCAAGACTGAATGCTAAGGACACCCCGATCCCATACCATCCGAAATTGTGGGCGTCTCACCGCCCGACTCCTGAATCAATCGCAGAAGCTTTAAATAAGTTATTGGCTTTCTGATGTTTATAATCAATTTTACTTAAATAAATTAACCTGCAAAGTCATGCCTAAAGTTCCTATTTTGATGCCGCAACTGGGTGAATCCATAGCCGAGGCGACGATTGTCCGGCTTGATATTCAGGTTGGAGGAAAGGTCGTTCCCGATCAGGAGGTCATTGAGGTGGAGACCAACAAGGCGACCATGGGGGTGACATCACTCTGTGCCGGCGAGGTTGTTGAGATTATCGCCCAAGAGGGGGTTAGCTATGCTGTCGGCAGTATTCTGGGGATATTGGAAGTCACCCAGGAGGAACTGGACAGGACAGGCGAGCAATCCATGGACGATATCCGGCTTGAATCAGCTGAGAATCAGGATTCTCAAAGTGGCGAGGAGGAAGAGAATTTGCATTTCAAGTCGGAGGATGGTGATTACCGCGAGCCCGTCCTCGTGGAGCCAAGTATCAAGGGCCTGCCTGTGCCTGCGGGTAAGCAAGGGGCTCATTACATATCGCCTCGGATGCGTGCCCGGATGGCGGAGCTCGGGCTCAGGGCGGCTGATATTTCTGCTATTTCCGGAAGCGGTGCCGGGGGCAGGGTAACCGTTGAGGACCTTGAGTCATTTCTTGAGTATATCAAGAGCTGGCCATACACCAAAGCTTCGCCGATGCGTCTTGCCGTGGCTGATGCCATGCGCAGAAGCTGGACGCGGCCGCTGGCGACCGTGGCGCGCCCGCTGGTGATGGATAAGATTCTTGAGCACCGCCGCCACCAGACACCCAAACCCGGGCCTGCCCTGTATTTACTGCGGGCTCTGGCTCTTGCTTTGGCTGAGAACCCGACCACGGCCGGTTATTTGATCGGTGAAAACGTGGTCCACCCGCGCGCGTTTGACATCGGCGTGGCGGTGCAGGTTGATGACGGTGTGCTGGTGCCCATTATCCGTAATGCCGATACCAAGAGCCTCAGCGAATTGGTCGAGGATTATAATCGCCTGGTTGAGCTTGCCCGCTCAAGAAAACTGCCTGAGGCAGCCACCAAGCATGGTATTGCGACGGTAACGAACTTTGGCACCTTTGGTTTAACCTGGGGAACTCCGATTCCTTTACCAAACGAAACCTTGATTCTGGGGCTCAGCGCTGGGGTCAAGCGGCCGGTATGGAGTGAGGAAACCGGCACATTTATTCCTGTTACGGAAGCTGAAATTGACCTGACCTTTGACCACCGCGTTGTCGATGGTGGTGGTGCCGGCATGTTGCTCAATCGCATTTCCGAGTTGCTGCAAAAACCTGAGGCTCTTTAAGTTAGCCGGTGGACAGGGCGATTAAGCTTGGGGTAATTCTGTGAAACATGGAGAGGCATAAGGGGTTGTACTCAGCAGCAGGTAGCGAGTAGCAGGTAGCGACAGCGGCAATCAAATGCACAATTTGACCATATGCTTGCCGCTACTTGACATTGCCGATCCTATAACGGCTAGAGCTTTGCATTTCATTTCCTGTTCCTGGCCTGATCGCCCTGAGCCGGTGGATAGTTGCTATCAGCTGAGCCGCGATTTAACCGTGGCGAGCACCTGAGCGTGGACTTGCTCGATGCTGGCATTGGTATCGATCACCTGAGCGTAGGGCTCGTCCTTGAGGCTAAGAAAAAGGTCACGGCAAAACTGAAGGGATTCGCGTTTTTCGAATTCGTTCGCTTCACCGTCCCTCACGCCAATGCGTTCGAGGGCGATGTCGACGGGTAGGTCGAGAATGATGAGGATATCCGGACGTGGTGCGAAGGCTTCATTTTGGACGCGAATCTCTGTTGGGTCGATTCCACGGGCACCCTGGTAGGCCATGGTGGAGAAATAGTAGCGGTCGAGGATGACAATGCCGCCTCCGTGAATGGTCGGGGTGATGACCTGCTCGACATGCTCACGGCGGTCCCTGATGAAATAGTCCAGCTCCTCCTCGATGCTTAGCCTGCCTGTGGTGGCACTTTCCCTGAGTTTACTGCCCCAGGTGCCATTGGTAGGCTCGAAGCTCTGGATGACCTCGTGGCCCTCTTTTCTCAGGGCGTCAGCCATCATGGCGGCCTGGGTGGATTTTCCGGTGCCGTCAATGCCCTCGATGACGATGAGCTTTCCTTGATTTGATTTCACGTTGATCTTGGGTGTTAAGAGCCGGAAGTCTGTTGCTTGAGCCAGTCATCCATGCCACCGATGACGTTATGGACGTTGGTGAAGCCTTCTTGCTCCAGGTATTCCATGACACGTGCGCTGCGTATTCCGGATTTGCATATGATGAGAAACTCGCGATCAAGCCCCATGGCTTTTAGTTCCGCAGCAGTGTCCGGGATCTCCGCCATGGGAATAAGGCGGGCGGCATCGATATGGGCCACATGATGTTCCCAAGGTTCACGGACGTCGAGCAGAAGGCCTTTAAATCCATCATCGAGTTTCTTTCTCAGTTCTCCGACATTGATTTCTCCAGTTGTGTCTTTCATGTTGTTTTCTTTTGGGAATGCGCAGAATTCCTGGTAGTCAACCAGGTCGGTAATGGTAGGGTTTTTACTGCAGAGTGGGCATTGGGGATCTCGGCGAAGGTTGAACTCGCGGAAGCTCGTGTGCAGCGCATCGTAGTGAATAAGTCGGCCCAATGGGGGCTCGCCGATACCTAGTAAAATCTTGATTGCCTCCATGGCTTGAAGGCTGCCCATGATGCCGGGAAGCACTCCCAGGACACCGGCATCAGCACAGCTGGGAACACTTTTGGGGTCAGGCGGCTGGGGCAGCATGCATCGGTAGCAGGGGCCACCGAGGTGGGGGGCAAAGACACTGAGCTGGCCTTCGAAGCGGAAAATGGAGGCGTAAACGTTTGGTTTTTTCAGAAAAAAGCAGACGTCATTGCTTAGGTAGCGGGTTGGGAAGTTGTCAGTGCCATCGACAATGATATCGTAATCGGCTGCTATCTGCATGGCATTTTCAGAGTTGAAGCTGCAGGCGTGTTTTTCGACCCTCACGTGTGGATTGATATCCTCAAGGCGGCCGGCGGCGCTATCCAGTTTGCTGAGCCCGAGCGTTGACTGGCCGTGAAGGATTTGCCGTTGGAGGTTTGAGAGCTCAACGACATCGGGATCAACAATGCCGACTCGTCCCACCCCAGCGGCGGCGAGGTAGAGGGCGGAGGGGGATCCCAGACCGCCAGCGCCGATACAGAGAACAGAAGAGTCCTTGAGTTTTTCCTGCCCCTGAATACCTACTTGGGACAAGGAGAAGTGCCGTGCATAGCGTTCATGTTCATCTGGGCTGAGCATGGATGAGTTTTGAACGCTAGCAGCGAAATAGTGAATGAAGAAATTGAATTATTTCATGCTGCAGCTATCTTACCGCAGGGGTGACAAGTGAGATGCCACCTAGCTTCGCAGTCTTTTTTCGTGAGCATCATTTGGCTGAGCTCCATGATGAAGGGCCATGCGGTAGTAGTCGAGGGCATCCTTCATGCGTTTTTGCTGAAGGTATAGAACGGACAAGTTATAGTAAGCATCCGGCAGGGTCGGGTTGAGCTTCACAGTAGAGAGAAAGTGATCCTCGGCCTGCTGGTAGCGTTTCGCCGCGCCGGCAAGATTGCCGAGATAGAGGTGGGCGTTGGCGTTGTCCGGTTTTAATTTGAGTGAGCGTTCGAAAGCGTTGCGTGCATTGTCCAGGTCGTTGTTTTTGTATTGTGCTACCCCTAACATGTAATGTGCATAACCGCTGTGCTCGCGCATGGTGATGGCTTCATCAAGGCACCGGATAGCGTTTTGAAAATTGCTTAGTTTCATTTCAATCACACCGAGTTTGCAGAGGATCCTGTAGTTGCCCGGGACCCTTTCATTGATATCAATGAGGATCGAGTGCGCCGGTTGAAGGCGCCCTTTTTCGACATGGCGAATCACGAGCCCTTCAACGTAGGATATCTCTTCCTGTAGTGCGTCTCCGTGGGCGCGGGCGTGGGCGAGGGGAACACGCCCAGGATTACTGAATTCTCCGTCTGGACGACGATGGGTGGTGACAAATTTTTCTTCCTCGTCAGTCAGGTCGATTTTTATTTTTCTTATATCCTGAATGGCTTTCGTCAGACCTTCGATCTTTACCTGTGATTTTTGATAGGTTTCCCAGAGTATTTGCTCGCCCATGCGGCGGCGTTCCTGGGCAGCGAGGAGGCGTTTAACAGTAGCGCGCAGTATTTCGATTTCCTCCTGGTTGGACTCTTGGTCTGAGCTTGCTTTAGCGTTGCTCAGGGATGTCTGAGCATCGCGGAGCTGGCTCTCCAGTGATTGAACAGCATGGCCGTGATCTGCCTGCTCTTGTTGGTAGCGTATGATGCGCGTTTTCGCGATGGTGAGATCGCTTCGGGCTTTGACGAGCTCATCCTTGGTTGCATTGTGATTGGCTTCGAGGAAGCTTAAGCGGTCCAGTGCTTCCTTGAGTTCCCGGCCGAGGCGCATATTTTCGGTAATCAGATTTTGCACCCCTTTGGAGTCGCTTTTTTTCAGTGTATTAGCCAGGGTATCACGTTCAATGCGGAGGTTGTCTCGCTGCTTGGTAAGCTCCTCGATGCTAGCCTGTGATTCTGCGAGATTGCGTTGCATCTGATTGATGCGCGAGTTGGCTTGGCCGAGATCACGGCGGGAATCTTCGAGCAGGCTGGTAACAGACTTGAGTTCCTTGCGTAATTCACGAATGACGTGATTGTTGACCTCGCCCTGCACGTTCATGTTTTTTTGGATTTCCTCGATACGTTTTTTTGCGAGGTTTGACTCGGCAAGGTGGTGTGCCGCGATTGCTTCAGCTTCTTTGATTTTGTTTTGGGATGTTTTGAGTGCTCGAGCTGTGATCTCGAGTTCTCGTTCACGGGTATGGTTTTCCCGGGAAAGGCGATCAAGGTCTTGTTGCAGCGGGGCACGAGCAAGGACATCGCGCATCATTTTGAGCTCACGGTCTTTTTCGGCGATGAGGCCAATCAGCCGTTTTTGTTCCTCAGTGTTTGATTGAATCGTCGAACGTGCTGATTCGGCCGTCTTACTGGCGGACTGGACAGCCAAGCGGGTATTCTTAAGCTCCTGATTCAGTGTACGGTTTTCGCGTTCCAGCTGTTGAATTTTGGACACAAGGCGGGGGTCTTGGGCAGGGATTGGCTGGCTGCGGATAATATTGGGCTCTACCGGTGAACTGGGGGCGCGTTGGTAGCCGCTTGCCGGAGTTTGTTTTGCCAGAGGATTTGATTTTTTCTCAGGTGGAGGTGGCAGAGCTGGACCTTCGACCAAATCCTGGGTCTTCATTTTTTTCCCTGCAAGTTCGGCCGTGGCCTTGGGCTCGATTGTTCTAATCGATTCCCTGGTGCTTATCACACGACTTTGAACGAGGTGAGGTTTCCAGTTTTTGTGAAACCGGCCCAGTACTTCATAATAATTGGCCGCCTGTCGGTATTTTTCCCAAGCTTCGCTGAACTTGCCTTCGGTTTCGAGTTTCTCGGCGCGCTTAACCTCAAGCCAGGCTTGAAAAAAAACATCCGCAGGGTCGAGTGCGCGAGGGTCCTCTTGGGCTTGTGCGCTTGGAGTAAAACAGCCACAGATCATCACGACGATCATCACAAGGGAGGTGATGGCCCGCGGAAGTGTGTGACGTGGGGTGATCATGTGGTAGGTAAGCTAGATAAATTTCTACTTGCTTGCAAACTGAAAGTCCGGGTGTTGAGGGCTAAAGGGCACCGGTCTAGGGCCGTTATCTCCATGAGATAAGGGCCAAACGATTAAAACGTTCCGTTGAGCTTGCGCCCAGTCCAGAAAATAGCAAGCAGGAGGATAAGGCAGGCTGCGCTCAGCCAGTGCGACCAGAGCGGGGTTCGGGTTTCCAGTGGTTTTGGGTCCGGCAAGGACTTGATTTCCTCGACCAGTGAGGAAATTATAGATCCATCGATCAGCCGCCCTTTTGCGACACGCGCCATTTCTTCAAGGACATCAGCGCGCGCTGGCATGCCGGTTTTTTCGAGTTCGCTTCCTTGTGCTAACAAAGTGGTTTTGGTGCTGTGAGCGGTGTCTTCACCGATCATGGCTTCAATTTTCCAAGCGCCTGGTTGAACGACCTTGAATCGCCCTGAAAAGCTGCCCCATGCACCGTCTTCCTTGTTCAGGGTGATGCGGCTCGATTGTCCGTCCGGGCTTGTGATATCAATGAAGACGTCACCCTTGTTCAGCGGAGCGCCGTATTGATCAAATGCATTGGCACTGAGGGTTACGGTGTCTCCGGGTCTGGGCCGGTCAGGGGTGAAGTAGAGCCTAATACGCGAGCCTGCCGCCATGTTGCGTTGGTAAGACATCCATCGCGCAACCTGTCCCCAGAAGCGGTAGTGGTAGAGGTCCTCGACGCCCTTTCGCCATCGCCATGCGGAGTCGTGGCCGAGGAAGAGAACCTTGCCGTTGTTCGCGGTTTTAGTAACCAGCATGGGTATACGTCCGTATTGGTTGGACTTATTGCCGTGTACGGCGAGCACATCGGAGCCGCCCTTGGCTTTGATGATGGGCGCATGCCAGTTGAAGCCAGGCAGGCTTTTCCAGATGCCTGGGTTGTCATCCTCGGTATCGCCTAACATAGTGAGGAGGGAGCCGCTGCCATTAGAGGTCAGATTTAGCTTGGAGGGGCTGATTTCGCTGAAGCCCTGTTTTTGTTGGTTGTCGAGAATGACGGGAATGAGGTCGCCGAGTGGGCTGTCCATCAAGGAGAAGATGTTTCCTTGAGATCCCGGAATAAATACAATGCCGCTGGCCTGGTTTTCAACGAGTCCCTTGAGTAGGGTTGCTTGCTTGCTGGTGATGCCGTCATCGCCGGTTTGACTGAGGCCAACATCGCCAAGAAACACGACGTCATATTTCTGGAGGTCTTCGAGTTTGTCCGGGAAATTTTTGATATAACCGGGACCATCCCCTGCACTTAGTTGGGGATGTAGCAGCAAGCAATCCACATTGACACCAGGATCGCGGTAGAGAGCATTGCGGATGAAGCGGTATTCCCAACGTGGCAGGGTCTCGATAACCAATACATTGATCGACTCCTTACGTCCGGAAATGGTAAACTTGCGCTTGTTGTTTTGTGATACCATTTCGCCGTTGGCAACAGGCACGGAGAGCTCAAGGGTGGATGATCCTTCCGAGGTAAGGCGCCAGAGAATGGAGTCATGGTAATCTTCACCCGCAGGGATGGTTATACTCTTGGTGCGTTCCCTGCCGGATTCCGTGTTGCGCAGCCGGATAATGGTGCGGACATCACGCTTGAGTGACGAAATGATGGTAAATGGGATCTGAACGTTTTCACCGGTGATGCCATAGGTGGGGGCTGTGACATTGGATATGTCCAAGTCCGGAAGGCGCTGGTCGCTGCCTACGGGTATGCTGAAAAGAGGGATCTGGCGCTGGCGCATTTTTTGAGCGGCAGCCACGGGTTGTTGACCGGTATTCCAGTCACCATCCGATAATATAATGACGGCGCGCAGATTGTTGTGTTCCTCGAGGAGGGTGTCGATGGCTGCGTAAATATTCGTGCCTGCCAGGGCAAGCGCAGTAGGATCCTCATCTGTGGGAGGGGCAGAAAAAGACTGTTCAAACACGCGGTTCTGGTTGTCATTTTTCAACGGGGTGAATAATTCGCTCGCGAGTACTTTCTCTATCCATTCCTTACGGGTAACGACTTCCTGGCTCGGGCTGAGTGAGGCCGGAAGTATCGCATCGGCAGTGGTGGTCGATTTGGAGGCATCATAGAGGATGGCGATCTCGGGTTTGCTATTGGGTTCGCTTATGACAAGCCATTCAGGCTGCCATAGCATGAGAACCGCGATGAGGGCGCAGAATAAACGCAATGCTTCCAAGGCACCCGTCCTTTTGGGTCTTGCGGAGCGGATGATTGCGATTACGCAAAGCAAGCCGATGATAAGCAAGGCCGATAATCCAACCCAGAATGTGGTCAGGGTAGGTGAGAAAGTAAGGTTGGAGATGGAGAAGTTCAAAAGCTTGGAATGTGGTGCTTAAGATTTTTTATTTTTGATCTTTGGTTGCAGGCAGAGGGCAGCTTCTACAGCCAGGAAGATCAGCATTGCGATCAGTAGGGCTTGCCAGATTTCGCGTGCGAGAGAATCAGTGTTACCCGTGTCTTCGAAGAGTTTGTAATGGGTGCCCTCGAGCAGGGATTCCATTTTGTTGGGTTCAAGGACAAGCCACTCATCCTCCGATGCCGGACGATTGGTGGCGAGCAGACGTTCACCAAGTTTCCAGACTCCTGCTTCGTAGGGGGCGTTGCTGGAAACGGATCGGGCGTGTGTATCGAGGCGGCTACGAATTTCTCCACTGGAGATTTTTGACTTAGGACTTCCAGTGATGGCGGCAAAGGCGGAACCAAAGCGAGAGTCGCCGAGCTTGATCATACGCTGGGTAGTTGGGAGCAGGACATCAGCATCACCAAGATTTGACCAGGAGTAGTCGGGTAGGGTAGTGATAAAGATGGCGGTGCCATCGCCAATGATGCGGCGGACGAGGAAGGGGGTATCGTCATCCCAGGATGCGAGGGTGGTGGCTTCACCGACGATGCTTTTGCGTCTGATGGCTTTGAGCTTGGGCAAGGGAATGGTGGTGCCCTCCATGCCGTTGCGAAGCGGGCCGTCGTTCTGGTTCCATTCTTCGACAATAAAATACTGTCCCTGGGGGGAAATGCTTTGTTCTCCCCATTGCATGCCAAGAAAAGTGGTGTCTGATTCGCCACGTAGAGGCAACATCATAGCGGCACCACCTTCTTCGATGTAGCGGCTGAACTGCTGGGCTACGGGGCCTGTTGGCAAGGGTGCTTGCCAGATGACTAGTGCTGCGCCTTGCCAGTCGATCTCATGGGCTTTGTTTGGCATAAGTTCAATGCATTGGCCACGACCGAATCCAGTAGGAACGGAGGCGAGAGTGAGCCATGTGGCTGACTCGCCGCCCTCTGAGACGAGAAAAGTTTTGGTGGGAGCGTCATCTCCATAGGCGAAAAACGAAACGTTGTCACGAGGGTTGGTGTCCGCCGGGATGGAGGCAAAGCCGTAACCTGAGCCTTCTTTGTTTCCCAGCGGCAGTCGTTTCTGAAATTGATAGGTTTGACCGATCAAAGTAACCTGATCCGCGGTGCGGGTGCCGTTAACACTGAAGGTAATCGGTATAGAAAGTGGCCCCTCGGCATCACTCCTGGTCAGTTTCAGATTGAGGACGAGTTCGTCATTGCTACGAGCTGAGGAGAGGATGCTGATGGCGATGTTATCCTCGATGGGAGATGCCATGGAGAGTACGCGCAGAGTGGTTTTCTGGGGTAAGTCGTTGAGGCCGGTGCGGATGGCATCCCAGCTTCCTTGGTCGGGGGCCCAGTCTGATTTCTGGAGGTCTGATGCCACCCAAATCTCGGTACGCCCCGGCGAGTTCTCCGAGATGAAATCGATGGCAGTGGATATCAGTGATGGAATTGAGGCACGGGTATCAGTAGGTGAAGTGGAGCTCAGTTCGTCAAGGGCATCAGGGGACGGCACATTCTGTGGGATGGCACTGGCGCTATCGATTAGGATAAGTCGTCGGCTGTTGAGGCTTTCGAGCGATTTCTGCACACTGGCGATGGCACCCAGCCGTTTGCTTTTATCTCCCCCCTCGACCAGCTGTTCCATAGAGGCGGAGCGGTCGAGGATCAGGATTACGGTATCAATTTCAGCCCCCCCCCAGCCGAGGAATCCACCCAAGAGTGGTCGGGAGATAGCAAAGATCAAGGCTGCGATTGCCAGCGCACGGGAAGTGAGGATGATAATGTATTTGAGTTTCTTTCGGCCTCTGGATTCGCGGGTTGCCTTTAGCAGGAAATCCATCGCCGCCCATTGCACGGTGCGGTGCCTCCTGCGGTTAAGAAGATGAACAATGACCGGGATACTGACGGCTAACAGACCCCAGAGGAACGATTGTTGGAGGAAAGAGACGATCATTTCTTACCTTTTTTGGGGAGGCGGGTGATGAGGAAATTGTGGATGATTTTCTCATAATCCTGATCGGTAGTGATGAGGTGATAGTCGGCGTGGACGTCGTTGCACTTGGTTTGCACGGTTTGCATAAAGTCGTGTATGGCTTTGTGGTAGTCCTCAGCGATGAGGGCTGGTTCAGCGACCACTGAGGTATTGTCTTCCATGTCGACAAAACGATGCGGGCGTTCGAAATTAAATTCGATTTCCTGTTTGTCGAGCATGTGGAATACCGCGATGTCGTGCTTGCGGTAGCGCAGGTGCTGGAGTGCATCTGCCAATGCGTTGGTGTCGCAGAAGAGGTCCGAGAGAATAATCACCAAGGCACGCTGGGAGGTTTTTTCCGCGATGGCATGCAGTGCATCAATGAGGCCTGTCTCACCGACTGGTTCTGTGTTGGAGAGCACCTCAAAAATGTGGTTGAGATGCGCGGCCCGCCGAGAGGGCGGAATTTCGATGTGGTTTTTCTCCTGGCACACGTAAAGCCCGGCGGCGTCGCCCTGATCGACAATCAGATAGGAGAGGGTGGCTGCGAGCTTGCGCGCAAACTGAATGCGAGAATCGTTCGCAGCGCTGAATCCCATGGATCCGCTGGCATCGAGCACAAAATAGGCTCGGAGGTTAGTGTCCGCTTCAAATTCCTTGATGTAGTAGCGGTCTGAGCGTGCATAAGCTTTCCAGTCGAGTCTTCTGGTGTCGTCGCCCTGGACATATTTCCGGTATTCGGCAAATTCAACTGACGAGCCGCGGTGTGGGGAGCGGTGACGTCCAGCCACATTACCTGTCATCGCCTCGCGCGCCTCCAGAGGAATGGAACCCAGGCGGGTCAGGGCTTTGGGGTCGAGGAAGTCGTATTTCATCTATCGAAGTCGATAAGCCTGCTGCAGCAAAAGGGCTTATGGCCAGTTACAAACGGCAAATCCTAGGCACCCCTCATTTCCTCTATTAGGCGGTCGATGACCTTGGATGAGCTCATCCCTTGGGATTCAGCGGCGAAGTTGGTCAAAACACGATGGCTCAGTACGGGTCTGGCCACGGCTTCGATGTCTTCAAGACGTGCCATATAGGAACCGTGAATAGCGGCACGAGCCTTGGCGCCGAGGACAAGATATTGGACAGCGCGTGGACCGGCGCCCCAGCCAACGTATTCGCCAATCCAGTCTGGTGCTATTTCAGAACCTGGGCGGGTTTTACGCACGATCTCTACTGCGTATTCATAGATGTGCTCGGGCACGGGGATTCGGCGGACGAGGTCTTGGTAGCGTTGCACTTCCTGGCCATTGAGAATGTGGTTGAGAGAGGGTTTGGATGTGCCTGTGGTTTCACGGGCGATGCGTAGTTCTTCCTGATGATTGGGGTAATCTACCTCGATGAGAAACATGAATCGGTCGAGCTGGGCCTCTGGAAGCGGGTAGGTGCCCTCCTGTTCAATGGGGTTCTGGGTGGCAAGGACGAAGAAAGGTTTGTCGAGGGGGTAGGTTTTACCGAGAACGGTAACCATGTTTTCCTGCATGGCTTCAAGCATAGCCGATTGGGTTTTCGCAGGGGCGCGGTTAATTTCATCAGCGAGAACGAGGTTAGCGAAGACAGGGCCTTTGATAAACTCGAACTCACGGTGCCCGGCGGCTGTTTCCTGGATAATGTCTGTGCCGGTGATGTCGGCAGGCATTAGATCCGGAGTGAATTGAATCCGGTTGAAGCTGAGGTCCATGGTTTCGGCAACGGAGGATACTAACAAGGTCTTGGCCAGGCCGGGGACCCCCATGAGCAGTGCGTGGCCTCGGGAGAAGAGACAGATGGCAAGCCTTTCAATGACATCCTCCTGACCAATGATCACCTTGCCGATTTCATCTTTAAAATCCTGGTAAACGATACCAAGTTGATCAATGGCTGCCACATCGTCAGCTGGAAGGGCCACATCGGTAGCGGGGTTGTTCAGGGAAGGATCAGGGCTTCCGTTGGTAGTTTCGTTAACGGATGGAGTGGTTGGTGTATCCATGATTTTGTTGGCTTGGTCTTGGTTTGAGACTTGAGATGAATGGAAAGTGGCCGGGCACGGTGAATCGGGACAAGTTCATACATCAGGGCCATTGTCATGAGCTTGGTGTGGGAAGAACCATCGATGCACTACTCGCTAAGCGAAACTAGGCCGGAGAATTATTTTGTCGAGTTAGGAAAATGTCGATTTTTCAGGTGACTGATATCGTTGCTCATGTCAGAATAGCCTCAGTAGATTTGTTCGACTGAGCGACCACTGTTCACAAAAAACATTTTTCATCATGTCTAATTTACCAGTAAATCCTCCAGCAAATCCATTTGATAATGCATTTGAAATGTTAGGCCAGGCGCCTCAGGTTACAACGGAAAGTATAAATGCCAATGAGCTTGGGCAGCTCGTTGAGGCTTTGACAACCAGGGCTGGTGAATTTGGCAGGATTGTTCTGTTGAAATCACCACGTGCGGGGTTTGGCAAGACACATCTGCTGATGCGTTTGCATCAGCGTCTGTCGCAGACCCATGAGTTTATTCCGCTTGAGCCCAGCAAAGGTCGTTATTTGGATGATCAGCTCGTGCTTGATGCGGTATTAAGAAGGTTTTCAAGGATGTTGCCCGAAGGTGGTGGTTTGACGCTTCTGGATCTGCTTGCCCGCCGCATTCTTGCGCTGGGGCTTGAGCCGCTGGTAAGATCTGGCGAGGTGCCAAGTCAGGACCGGGAGGGTGCCATGCATGCCTTGCGGCAGCGACCTGTGGAGACATTCGATTTTCATAATGATAATGCGGTGACCGCGCAATGGGCGATGGCAAACTTCGCCTTGCTTGGGCCGCGGTTAACGGCGGAGCTCGCTGAACGACTTCATGGCAGATATCGTCCTGTTGCCTGGTGGGTCGAGCTGCTTTTCCGTTATAGCTCGGCACCACTGGAGCAAAATAGCCGTAATAATTCGCTCTTTGAAACGGTCTTCGGAGGTAATCAAAACGAGGCAGAAATGCACGAGCGATTAGTTACTTTTTTAAATTTGGCCGGATTGGTCACTTCTCCTGTGCTTGTGCTTGATGAGGTCGAGGGTTTGTCGAGTTGCCCTGAAGCTGGGTTGCAGTTGGCAACTTTTCTGAACACCTTGCACCAGTCATGCAAGAAACTAGCGCTGATTTTTAGTGTCAATGGAGATGTTTGGCAAACGGCCTTTTTACCGCGTCTTCCTTGTGGTCTCAAAGATCGCCTGAATGATATCGTGGTTGATTTACACCCGATCTCGAAGGAAGAAGCACTCTTGATCCTGCGTGATCGTGCTGGTGATCGTGCTGAAGCGATTGCTGAAGCCGTTGATTTTGATAAAGGGCTTGTTTATCCGCGTGGCTTGATCCGTGAGGCCTCATCGATATGGAGTCAGATGATCGCGGAGGAGCCTGATGATATTGATCAGGTTGCCGATTCGGCAGCAGAAGTTTTTCAGGATCCCTTTAGCCACGGTTCTGGGCCTGAACAGGAATCGTCAGATCAACCTGGCATGATTGTTTCAGAGCCGGCGTCGGGTGGTGGCGATACTTTCAAACCTGATGTGGTGAGGCAGAGTGAAGAGGACGCTCGACTAAATGTGGAGAATGCTGAAGCACAGCTGCTTCATCCCCAGGCAGTAGGGGCTTCCGTTGACCCTACGCTGGAATCCATTGACAGCGAGGTCGGGGATTATCAGCAGGTTGCCGGTACGGAAACTCCTCAGGAACAGCCAATGAATGTTACGGAGTCGCCATTTTCCAGTGTTCCTGAGCTCGTTGTAGGATCGACGGATGTGCAAGCGCCTCAGGCCCATGCGATCACGCAGGAAGATCACGACAAGATCGAGGACCTGCTCAAGCAGTTCCGTGATCGTTACGGCCGGGGCTAGGGCTTTTGCCTATGGGAGCCGTGATCGTGTGAATCATGGAAGGCGGGCTAAAAAATACTATCTGAAGAGGATTTGCTCTTGTCATTGGGTGGTTACTTCTATTGACTCATTCATGGCGCAGATCTCACTTGGACTCTCTTTTGACGATGTATTGTTAACCCCGCGAATGAGCGGTGTGTTACCTGGTGATGCAGATTTGAAGACCGTATTGACGCCTCAAATTAATCTGAATATACCCGTGGTCTCCGCGGCTATGGACACTGTTTCTGAATCGGAGTTGGCAATTGCCTTGGCGCGGGAAGGAGGCATTGGAGTTATTCATCGCAATAATTCTATTGAAGAACAAGCTGCGATGGTGCTCAAGGTAAAGCGCTCAGAGAGTGCTGTCATTCACAGTCCATACACCGTTTCGAAGAATCAGACTGTGGGTCAGCTGCGCATGATTATGGACGAGCAGGGCTTTTCCGGGTTTCCTGTAGTTGATGCCGACGGTAAGCTTGAGGGTATGGTGACCGGTCGTGATGTGCGCCACATGGCTGATAACTCGGCGAGCATTTCGGAAGTGATGACGCCCCTTGACCGTCTGGCCACATCTCATGAAAACACGGAACTACGCGAGGCCAGAGCGATTCTTTACGAGAATCGTATCGAGAAACTGCCACTGGTCAATAAAGAGGGTAAATTAACCGGCCTGATCACCGGTGCGGACATTGAGAAAAGAATCATCTATACCAATTCCGCCAAGAACCCGAATGGACAATTGCGATGTGGCGCTGCTGTGGGTGTCGGCCCTGATTGTGTTGAGCGCGGACAAGCGTTGATTGATGCGGGGGCGGATGCGCTTTTCATCGATGCGGCTACCGGTCACACGAGTCGAGTTATCGAGGTGATCGCTAAATTGCGTGAGCTCGGCAATGTGCCGGTTATTGCGGGTAATGTGGTGACCGCAGAGGGAGCACGCGACCTGGTTGAGGCTGGTGCTTCGGCATTGAAAGTGGGCGTTGGCCCTGGATCCATCTGTACGACCCGGGTTATATCAGGAGTAGGCATGCCGCAGTTTACCGCTATTCAGAACGTTGCCTCCTACTGCAGAGATAAGGGCGTACCTGTGATCGCAGATGGTGGAATCCGTTATTCTGGAGATATTGTTAAGGCCCTTGCAGCAGGAGCCGACCTCGTCATGCTGGGTTCTATTCTTGCGGGGACACGCGAAAGTCCGGGTGCCACAGTACATTACCAGGGCAGGAGGTTTAAGTCCTACCGAGGCATGGGATCACTGGGCGCGATGCGCAAAGGCTCGGGTGATCGGTATGGGCAAAACAGCTCTGGGAAACTGGTCGCAGAGGGAGTGGAGGGCAGGGTTCCTTATAAAGGGCCACTTTCTGATGTTGTTTTTCAATTGATGGGAGGTCTGAAATCAGGAATGGGCTATGTGGGGGCTTCCAATCTGACGGAGCTGCGCGAGCGAGCTCAGTTTACCCAGATAACATCCGGCGGGCTCAAGGAGAGTCACGTGCATGACATCACCATCACGGAGGAGCCGGTCAATTACCAACCATCGGCCTGAAGTCGTTGCTTATCTAGCAGTCCTGCCTGGCTAAGTTTAATTCCTGCCTAACATTAGCAATCTTTATGATAGAGACAAATCACGTAGCGGTTCTTGATTTTGGTTCACAGTACACTCAGCTTATTGTCAGGCGAGTTCGTGAGCTTGGGTTTTTTGCGAAACTTTATGAGCCGGAGGATCTGGCGTCGATCGGTAAACCGGGAGCGATTATCCTTTCCGGTGGGCCGAAAAGCACCAGTGACGAGGATGCTCCTGATATTGACTTTGATGTTCTGGATGGCTTTGGTGTGCCTGTTCTGGGTGTCTGTTATGGTATGCAGCTTTTGAATATTAAATTCGGAGGATCGGTGAAATCCAGTAACCGACGTGAGTATGGCCCGGCAGGCCTTAAGCCGATTGCCAATGAGGGTCTCTACGAGGGAATCTCTCATGAATCCCAAGTATGGATGAGCCACTCGGATACGGTGTGTGATTTGCCAGAGAATTGCCAGGTGCTTGCAGCCAATAAGGATGGCACGCCTGTTTCCCTGCAATGGGGTGAGCGTTTTTACGGTATTCAGTTTCACCCCGAGGTGACCCACAGTCATGAAGGGCTTCGCATTCTCCATAACTTCCTCCTTCAGGCGGGCGCTCTCGAGGAGTTTCGAATTGAGGATTTCAAACGTGAGTTGATCGAAGGCATCCGTGAGAAGGTCGGCGACAAGCAGGTGGTTTGTGGTGTCAGTGGTGGTGTGGATAGCACCGTGCTGGCCGTTCTGCTGCATGAAGCAGGGGTGAAGACGCGCGCGATTTTTGTCGATCACGGTCTGATGCGGCTCGATGAGGGTGATGAAGTCCGCAATAATTTTCATCGGATGGGCGTTGAGATTGAAACCGTGGAATGCTCCGAACTTTTCCTTGGTCAATTAGCCAATGTGTCTGACCCGGAGGAGAAGCGTAAGATTATTGGCAATCTGTTTATTGATGTGTTTTGGGATACCGTGGGGGATGCTCAGATGCTTGCTCAGGGTACACTCTATCCGGACGTCATTGAGTCTGCTTCCAATGCCAAATCCAAGGCATCCAAGATCAAGACCCATCATAACCGGGTGCCGCGCATCCTCGAATTACAGAAACAGGGAAAGGTATTGGAGCCACTGGCGGAGTTGTTCAAGGATGAGGTGCGTGAGCTGGGGGCATCTTTGGGAATCCCTCATGACATCTTGCATCGTCATCCCTTCCCGGGTCCGGGTCTCGCAGTGCGTTGTCCGGGTGACATCACCGAGAAAAAGCTGCGCATCATCCGTGAGTGCGATGCGATCTTTATCGGGCGCCTCAAGGACCATGGCTGGTACGACAAGGTTTGGCAGGCTTATGCCGGCTTGATCCCGGTTAAGACGGTGGGTGTGAAAGGGGATGAACGCAGTTATGAGTGGGCGATCAGCTTGCGGGCCGTTATCAGTGAAGACGCGATGACTGCGGATTGGGTTGAATTGCCGGCGCTCTTGTTGCGTGAGACCAGTAATCGTATCCTTAACGAGGTTGATGGGATTAACAGGGTTCTCTACGATATATCCACCAAGCCTCCAGCGAGTATCGAATGGGAGTAAGCTTGAGCTGCGATTCTTGGCTTGGAATGGTGCGAGGTATTTTTTAGGATCATTGCTGAGATGAAATGCCCCCGCTGTGTCCAGAGTATCCATCGCAGTGCATCGCAGTGCCCTCACTGTGGTTTTGCGATCACTGACCTCGACGCTCAGTATGGCTCAGGGGAAGTCAGGATGCAGCGTCTGAATGATGTTGCCGGGGTATTGCGCCTGAAGGAGCGCCTGAAGGTGAGGCAATGGATGGATCAATTTGAAAAGAATTTCCCGCAGTTGTTTTTTAGCGTGCATTACGCTGCCTTGGATGAAATGTCTAATATTCGTCAATATGGCATGTGGTTGCTTAACCATGCGGTTTATGAGGATGTAGACATAAGTCGCCCAAACAACGGTGGCGTGTTGCTGGTTGTGGATGTGAATTCGAAAGTCGCCTCTATTTCCTACGGCTACTTATTAGATGCTTTTTTGACTGAAGAGGAAACATTCAATGTATTGGCAAAGGTTCATCCGCATCTCTTGCAAGGCAATCATATGAAGGCATTGGGGGTGATCATCAGCAAACTGTCTCGTGTGCTAAGAAAAAAGGCAAGAAAAGCCAGGCGTAACCCGAAACGTTTCGAGCGCCTCCATGGGTTGCCCCGACACGGTGTTGAGGAGAATTTGCAGAGGGTAAGTTCTGAGCGGGCATCAGAAAAAAAAGAGAAGATCGCCGCAAGTGGCTCAGCAAACAAGCGTGATGAGGAGAAGGTGGAATGACCAGGCTGCTCTTTACCGTGACATTGAATCTGGTGATAGGTTGTGGCTGGGCTATAGCCGAGTCCTTGCCTGTCTGGAGTAAGATAGACAGGGCCCGCTTACTCAGCGGCGAATTGATTGCGGGTGCTGACATTCTTTATGAGGATTCTGCGCTGATCCCTTTGCCGCAGGTAACTCCTGAGCCTGAGCTTCCCTATGTTGAGAATATCGAGCCAGAGCCTGAATATGATCCCGAGGTCATACCGGCGAAGTTTTTGCCGGTTTATTTTGATTCTAATCCAGAGGGCTATTTGATCGATCCCCAGAGGTTACTGAGTATGCAGGAGACGCTCGATCGTGAGGGGTTTCTGATTTACCACGCGAATGACTCTGAGCTGGATATTAAGATGTATCTCTTTGATGAGCGGCAAAAGATTCCTGATTTCCATTCAATACAGAAAATCTGTCAGCAACGTTATGCAGGGGGGCCGCTGACAGCGGTTGTTTTTTCCTTCCTAGGTGACCCGAGTAGAAACCAAATTGCGTTTGGTGGGGATGGGGCGGCAGAGGTCTCAGAATCTGAAGTGCGTAACATCCTCCGAAGTTCTATGATCAAGGCGATGGAAAAATCCGATCCATCAGCACAGCTTGAAGCATTTATTGTGCAGTTGTCGATCCACCTCTACTGGCTGGAGAGGGAGCGGATCGAAGTGCAGGCCATAGCAGCTCTGGAGGAAGCTCGGGACGAGGCGGAACGCAATCCCGATACTCTTGCAGCGGCTGACGTTTCTGCTGCAGATACCAATGGAAGTGAAAAGGGCATCTCCATGATGAGAACGTACGCTCCGTATATCATTGGAGGAAGTGTGGGCTTATTAAGTTTGTGCTGTGGGCTCTGCCTTGGCTGGTCACTGTGGAGGGGTTCGAGGAGGTATCATTTTCCTGTTTTTGAATCACCTGAGCGACTGGGAGCAAGTTATGCCGCCGGGGTTGGTGCTGTGCTTGCATTCCACAGTGAACTGAGTTCGCCCTCGAGTCAGAGGCATCAGGTTTCCAATTACCTTACTAGAATGTGATATTCAGGATGTGCTTATAATTTCCGAACGACCGTTGGTGTAAATGCAGTCATCGCCTATAAATATGCTTTACGGGCAAGGTTCTGTCGATCAAGTTGTCTCTGTTCCCTAGGGAACATGACAGTCCGGTTGGTGTTTGTTCATACAGGTTAGGGGGTTTCCTGGTGAATTAGCTAGCCGGGCTGTTCTATTTTACGAGGTTGCATTGTTTCAGAAGGGTTTAAACTTGTGACTTTTGTGAATGAAATTACCTTACTGTGTCATTGTCGTATACAACTGAAAAGCATGAGAAGTCTTTTTTTGCCATCTACTGTTTGTATTGCACGTCGTGAGCAGACTGCCGCGTTTTTCCTAGCGTTGGCGTTTTTTCTCTGCGGTAGCCTTGAGGCGAGAGTGTTTCCCTTTAACGAACAGAAGGCCCCTCGAAGTACGCAAGACCTGCTGGTCATTCAGGACACATTGGTGAAAAACCTTCAGCGCCCCCTCAAGGCAACGGTGAGTATCCGTCTGGATCAGGGTTTTGGTAGTGGCGTGATTATCTCTCCGGAAGGTTTAATTCTAACAGCTGCGCACGTGACGGCGGCTGTGGGTAAGGAGCTCACTATAATTTTGAATGACGGCACCGAGCTCAAGGCGGTGTCTATGGGCCTCGTTTCGCAAAGCGATGCTGCCATGGTGCGCATCACGGATGAAGGCGAGTATCCCTATGTAGAGATTAACAAAGAGAATGATTACAATCTGGGGCACTGGATCTTTGCCTTGGGTCACTCCGGTGGGTTTGATAAGGAAAGAGGGCCGGTAGTAAGGCTGGGAAGGATTGTGAAAAACAGCGAGGCGACTCTGCACACAGATTGCAAGATTATCGGAGGTGATTCTGGTGGGCCATTATTCGATATGGGTGGTAGATTAATTGGCATTCACAGCAGGGTATCCAAGACCATGGAGCAGAATATGCATGTGCCCATGCGCGAGTATCTCAAGCATTGGGATGAGATGAAGGAAAATATGTTTATAGGTAATGGTCCATTCGCCGAGCGTCCAGTCAAGGGCTCGGGGTTTCTCGGGTTCGCCTCGACTTACACGGATGATGGCTTGCTTGTCGGTGAGGTGCTGAAGGATGGTCCTGCTGACAAGGCAGGAGTCAAGGCAGGTGATATTATTCTGAAGATGGACGGTGAGGAGATCTCAGACAAGGAAACTTTTAAGGCCATAATTTCAGAGCAGGCAAGCGGTTATAAGATGACCCTGGTGATACTCAGGGACGGCGAGGAAAAAATAATAGAGGTTACCTTGGGCAAGAGGTAGCCCTGTAAACAGGGGCGCCGTGATCCTGACAAGCATGGTTCAATGAAATGACATTTTTAAATAAGACGGCAATAGGGGCAATAGGCTTGGCACTATTGGTTTCTGTGCAGACACTTTTTGCCCAAAGCGGATTGCCGGCGGAGCAGCGGATTAATGGCAAGCAGGTTTGGCAAGCGTTTGAGCCACAACGCCTCATTCTCCAGCAAAGCAGCGCGGTCATCTACACAGACGAAAAGTCGCGCATTAAATCACTCTACGGTGTAGTGGTCAGTGAGGATGGACATATCCTGACTAAGGCGAGTGAGATTGACGGCAAGGAACATCTTAGCCTTCGTGTAGGCGACCAACTTTTTACAGATGTTGAACGACTCCGTGTCGATGATGATTGGGATGTGGCCGTGCTCAAAGTAAGCTCTAACAAAGTATTTACGCCGGTTGAGTTGAGTGAGGATGATGATGTTGAGATGGGACATTGGGTGGTCTCCAATGGATCGACTTCACGTAGCCAGCGACGCGTGCGCGTGGGTATTGTGGGTGCCGTGACACGCGCCATTCATACCGCTGTTGTCCTGGGAGTTCAATTTGGTTCCGGTGATAAGGAAAAGCTCAAGATCGAAAAGCTCAGTGAGGAAAATGGCGCAGCCAAAGCAGGTATGAAAGAGGGTGATGTGTTGCTCTCAGCCGGAGGCGTCCAGCTCAAAGAGAGGGCAGACTTGGTGAAAGTTCTGAAAGACAAAAATCCGGGTGAGAAGATTACCGTAGAGGTGATGCGAGATAATAAAAAACTCACCTTCGATGTTGAGCTGATGGCGCGGGCAGCTGATGAGATACGCATGAACAGAAATGACCAGATGAGTGGTGGGGAGGAGCAGCTCTCGCAACGGCGCACTGGATTTGCCAGAGTGATTCATCATGATACGCCTCTGATCAAGTCGTCCGTGGGGGGACCTTTGCTCACTTTGGATGGCAAATGTATCGGCATGAATATTGCCCGTGCTAGTAGGGTGGCTACCTTTGCCATTCCTGCCAAGGAGCTACGTGGAATGATAGACCGGATGATGGAATGAGCAGGCCGCTTATTTTTGGCTGAAGGCTAGCGGAAAAAGCTGGGGGGGTGCGATTTTTCTTGTGTCTATTCGAGGTTAACTGTCACTATACGTGAGTATTAACTATATTATGAAAATTGCCCGCACTTTTAGATTGCTTAGCCTTATTTTTATTCTTCCTCTGATGACCGGCACCGCCTGGGCGGAAGAGGGAGCAACGGTTTCTGAAAACCTAAACTCGGCGATGGAGCCGGTAGCTGATATCCTTGAGGCCATTGTATTTTTCTCCTTTGAGGTCGCCGGCCAGGGTCTGCCGATTGTATTGGTTGTTCTTGGTGGCACTGCTATCTTCCTGACTATTTATTTTAAATTTCTGAACCTGCGCTCGGTGGGGCTGGCCTTTAGGACGGTCCGGGGCAAGTACACCAGTCCGGATGCACCGGGCCAGATCACCCACTTCCAGGCG